>JADMIO010871468.1_pt1 | contig 60525 bp, 70 predicted proteins | sample 8958161 | NCBI WGS metagenome assembly JADMIO01 (sample SAMN16585339, study PRJNA669376) | soil metagenome | isolation source: Crop rotation soil | place: USA: Cullars Rotation, Alabama | collected 2011
GAGATCTACACCCTGTTGATGATGCAGAACAACTTCATCTGCGAAAGCGCCAATATCGTGGACCTGGATCCGGCCGTGGAAGGCGCCAATATCGTGCGCCAGCGTATCGACAATGCCGACATCAATGTGGCGCTGTCCAACAGCTTCGGCTTTGGCGGCACCAATGCCGTGCTGGTATTCCAGCGTTATGAGAAGTGACGTTCAGATGAAGCAGGACACGCCACGGGAAGATATTTCGGCTGATGCAAAATCAGGATTGATGCCAAGATTAATGGATGGCAAGCGCGGCTTGGTGATGGGCGTGGCCAACGATCATTCCATCGCCTGGGGCATAGCCCAGTCATTGGCGGCGCATGGCGCCCAGATCGCCTTCACCTATCAGGGTGACGCCCAGAAAAAGCGGCTGGGACCGCTGGCGGAGTCCATCGGCTCCAGCCTGGTGATGCCGGGCGATGTGGAAAGCGACGAACAGCTGAATGCCGCTTTTGCAGCACTCGAAAAAGAATGGGGCAGCATTGACTTTCTGGTCCATGCCATCGCTTTTTCCGACCGCGAGGAATTGAAGGGCCGCTATGTCGACACGTCGCGCGCCAATTTTGCCCGCAGCCTGGATATCTCCTGCTATTCCTTCACCGCGGTGGCGCAGCGCGCCGCACGCCTGATGCCCAACGGCGGCAGCCTGGTGACCCTCACCTATCTGGGCGCCCAGCGGGTGATGCCGAGTTACAATGTGATGGGCGTCGCCAAGGCGGCGCTGGAAGCCAGTGTGCGCTATCTCGCCGCCGATCTGGGCAAGGACGGCATCCGGGTCAACGCCATTTCCGCCGGGCCGATGCGCACCCTGGCCGGGGCGGCGGTGGGCGATGCCCGCATGGTATTTAAGTGGGCCAAGAACACCTCCCCGCTCAAGAAATCGGTCGAGCTTAACCATGTCGGCGGAGCGGCCTTGTATTTGCTCAGCGATCTGGCAGGTGGTGTGACCGGAGAAGTCCATTTTGTCGATGCCGGCTTCAATGTCATCGGTATGCCGCCGACCGCCGACCTGAAAGGCTGGACGCCGCAGGAGAATGGCCATGCGGAAGGGAATTCCGACTAGCTTTGCCGCCGCGTTGTTGCTGGTGACGGCTTCTGCGCATGCCCAATGGCAAGACAGAATTTCCCCCGCCGATCTCGACCGTCTGAGTCATCTTTCCGAAATCCGCGAGGCTGCTTTGGCCGATGCTGGGCGCGGTCCCGGCCGTGGCGATGTCAACGTCATTGATCGCGTGATGCGGGCCGAAGGCCGCACCGTGCCCGCCAATGCGCTGACCGGCAACTGGCGCTGCCGCCAGATCAAGCTGGGGCGGATGAATGCGTTCATGGTCTATGATCGCTGGTTCACTTGTATCATTCGCCCGGCGAGTAGCGGATTGTTGTTGGAAAAGTCAGGCGGCAGCCAGGGCTTTGCGGGTACTTTGTTTCCGGAAAACGGGGCCTGGGTCTATGTCGGCGCCTCGCATGTGCGGGGCGAACCCCGATATGGCTATTCGGGCGCGGCGCCCGGCTTGGGTGCAGCTGTCACCCACACGGACCAGGTTGGACTTTTGACCGGCATTGGCGACAATCGCCTGCGGCTGGAAATTCCAGCGATGCAGGAATCGTTGCTGGATGTGGTGGAGTTTGCCCGCTAGTTTCGCAGGCATGAAACTCAACCAGGTCACCTTGCCCGCGCGGGATTTGCGGGCCTCGATCGATTTTTATGCCGTTTTGGGCTTTGTATTGATCGTGCGCAACGACCACTATGCGCGGCTGGAAAACCCGCAAGACCTCTCCACTCTGTCATTGGAATTGCGCCAGGACGGCGGCGACGGAGCGCACATCTATTTCGAATGTGAGGACTTGGATTCGCGCGCGTCGGCTTTGAAGGCGAAGGGCATCGTTTTTGAATCCGGACCGGAAGACAAAAGCTGGCTATGGCGGGAAGCCTGGTTGCGCGATCCATCCGGCAACCGCCTTTGCCTGTACTTTGCAGGCAATAATCGCCGCTTCCCGCCTTGGCGGCTATAAGCTCGCCGAGATACCCTAGCTGTGTTGTTCTGATAAACTGCCATCACCTGGTGCAGCGCTGGCGGAAATCGGAGGGGCGAATGAATCGCTACAAGGCTGGGGTTCTATTTGCGCTTTTTTGCACGGCGGCGCAGGCGCAGGATGCGCCCGATACTTCACCGCACAAGATTCAGTTCGTCACGGTGGACAAGGACGTCAAGCTGGAAGTGCTGGATTGGGGCGGCACCGGCCGGCCGCTGGTTATTCTGGCGGGCCTGGGCGGCACGGCGCATGTGTATGACACGCTGGCGCCGAAATTCACCGACCGCCACCATGTCTATGCCATCACCAGGCGCGGCTTCAAACCGTCCAGCGCCCCGCCGCCGACAAATGAGAATTACGATGCCGACCGGCTGGGCGACGATGTCTTAGCGGTGATTGATGCCCTCAAGCTGGACAGGCCGGTTCTGGCAGGCCATTCGATGGCGGGCGAGGAGCTCAGTTCTGTGGGCACCCGTCATCCTGAGAAGGTGTCCGGACTGATCTATTTGGACGCGATCTACCAATATTCCTTCTACGACCCCGAGGTTCCTGATCTCAGCCTGGATACGGCGACGGTGCGGCGCGACCTTGACCGCATATTCGAAGTGGCCGGGACCCCGGCGCAGAGCGCGCTTATAGCGGACATCCAGGCGGCGCTTCCCAATCTTCAAAAATCCTTACAGGATACGGCGGACTCGCTGGTGGGCCTGCCGGAAATTCCGCCGCACGCCAGCACCCCTGAGGACGAAGCCGGGAACAGGATTTTCACCAACACGCGCAAATACGGTGTGATCAAACTGCCCATCCTCGCCATCCTGGCGCGGCCGCACAATTGCGGAAACAGTTGCGATAAGCCTTTCATGCAGAAAATCATGGCGGCGGAAGTGGCGCGGGACGCCTATTTTGAAAAGCACAATCCCGGGGCGCGGGTGGTGCGCCTTCGCGGCAGCCATTTCATCTGGCGTACCAATGAGGCCGATGTGCTGCGCGAAATGAACACTTTTATGGACGGGTTGCCTCGGCCTTAACCGGCGCGTAGCGCGGTACGATCAGATGCACGACCAGCAGCGCCAGCAAATAAGCGATGGCCGCGAAGATGAAAATCGGCGTATAGCTGCCCAAAGTCTCCAGCACATTGCTGGCATAGGTGCTCATCAGCATCCCGCCGACGGCGCCCGCAAGGCCGCCCATGCCCAGCACCGAACCGGCCATGTGACGGGGAAACAGGTCTGACGGCAGCGCCAGGATATTGGCGACAAAGCCCTGATGCGCGGCACAGGCAAAGCCGATCAGCAGCACCGCCATCCAGATATCATGGGCATAAACCGCAAAGGCGACCGGCGTGGCCGCCAATGCACATCCCAGCATGGCGAATTTGCGCGCCCGCCCCACCGCCACGCGCCGGCGGATCATGCGCGATGAGGCCCAGCCGCCCAACACCGAACCGACATCGGCCAACAAATAGACCGTGACCAGCGGCGGGCCGTAGTCTTTCAGGTCGATGCCATAGCGTTTGGCGAAAAAATCCGGCAGCCAGAACAGAAACGTCCACCACACCGGATCGATCAGGAAACGGGCGGTGATATAGGCCCAGCTCTGCCGCGTGGACAGCAAGGTCCACCAACTCACCGGTTGGCGCGGTATGACGGGGTCGGATTCGATCAGCGCCAATTCCGCCTGGTTGACCTTGGGATGTTCGCTGGGGCGGCGATAGGCGATCAGCCAGATCACCAGCCACAGCACGGTCAGAACGCCGGTGGAAATAAACGCCATCCGCCAACCCCAGATCAGGGTGACAACAGGCACGATCGCAGGCGCAATCACCGCGCCCACACTGGACCCGGCATTGAAAATGCCGATGGCGAGCGACCGCTCGCGCAACGGAAACCATTCGGTGGCGGCGGCAATGATGCAAGGCAGCAGCCCGGACTCGCCCAAGGCCAGCGGAATGCGAACCCAGGTGAAGGCGCGGGTGGATGTCACCAAAGCATGGGCCAGATGAGCGGCCGTCCAGATGACAACCGCTAAGCTGGTGCCGATCTTGGCGCCGAAGCGATCCACGATGCGGCCGAAAGCCAGATAGCCGACGCCATAAGCGGCCTGAAACCAGAACACGATGTCGCCGTAACCGATCTCGCTCCAGCCATACTCCTTCTGCAGAGTGGGCTTGAGGACGCTCAAGACCTGACGGTCCACGTAATTCAGCGAGAAGATTGCCAGCAGCAAGGCGCAGATGAACCAGCGTACCCGCGTCGCGCGCTGACCCCTCATGTCTTGGTGTGTCATGCTCCCCGCAGCGTTGTTTTTTCTGCCTCCGGCGTGATAAATCAGCCGGCCTGTTACCGGTATCTTCTTTCAAGCGGCGAGCAGATTCCAGCACAATGACGCATCGCATTGGCCTGATCGGACTTGGCATGGCGGTGACGCCCCATGCCCGCGCCCTGATGGACCTTCAGGACAGGGCCCGGGTTGTGGCCGCCTTTTCCCGCAGCGAACGGCGCAGGCAGGCGTTCGCGGCCAATTTTCCTTTTCCCCTGACCGACAAGCTTGAGGCCATCTTCGACGATCCCCGGATCGACACGGTCGCTGTCCTCACCCCGCCCGACAGCCATCTCGAATTGGTGGAGCGCGCCGCGGCACTCGGAAAACATGTCCTGCTGGAAAAGCCACTGGATATCACCACCGCCCGGGCGGAGAAGATGGCGGCAACGGCGGAGAGCGCCGGCATCACCGTGGCGGTGATGTTGCAGCATCGCTTCAAGCCGAATGCGGAGCGGTTGAAACACGTGTTGGCCGAGCAGGGGCTGGGCAAGATCGTGGGTGTTTCGGCGCGGGTGCCGTTATGGCGGCCGCAAAGCTATTACGATGTCGAGGGGCGGGGCTCCCGCGCCCGCGATGGCGGCGGGGTGTTGATCAGCCAGGCGATCCATACCTTGGATTTGATGCTCAGCCTGTCCGGCCCGGTCAGCCGGGTCAGCGCTTTTGTGGGCTATGGCGCGGCGCACCGGATGGAAACCGAAGACATTGTCGCCGCGGCTCTGCGCTTTGAAAACGGCGCCATCGGCGTGGTCGAAGCCACCACCGCCGCTTATCCCGGCAGCGCGGAGCGGATCGATTTCACCGGCACGACAGGAACAGCCACGCTGATGGGCACCGGATTGGAGCTGCGTTGGCAGGACGGGCGCGGCGAAACCTTGGCGCCCGATGCCATGCCGGGCGGAGTCGGAGCCGATCCCATGGCTTTTTCCCACCATTTTCATTTGGCCTGTTGGCGGGATTTTCTGGATGCGTTGGATGAGAAACGCGCGCCCCGGATCCCGCCGCGCGAGGCGCTGAAGGTGCATTATCTGATCGACGCCATCCTGGAAGCGGGAGAGTCCGGCCGGTAACCCACTGTCATTCCCGGCCGAGCATTGCGTAAGCAATGCGAGGGGAAGGGAACCCAGGCTGGAATGACTGGAACAGGTTTCGGTAGCCTGGGTCCTCTTCCCTCACAGCGGCTTCGCCGCTGTTCGTCGGGGATGACAACCGAGTTTAAGCGCGCCTCTTCGCCGCTTCCGCAAAACGCTCAAACAGATAATGCGAATCCATCGGCCCCGGCGATGCTTCTGGGTGGTACTGCACGCTGAACACGTCCTTGCCTTGGAGCGCAATGCCGCAATTGGTGCCGTCGAACAGCGAGACATGGGTCTCGGTCACGCCTTTGGGCAAGGTGTCGCGATCCACCGTGAAGCCGTGATTCATCGACACGATTTCCACCTTGCCGGTGGTCAGGTCTTTGACCGGATGATTGGCGCCATGATGGCCCTGCGCCATCTTCTTGGTCTTGGCGCCTAAGGCCAGACCCAGCATCTGATGGCCCAGGCAAATACCAAACACCGGCGTGCCGGTGTCGATCACGCCTTTAATGGTGGGAATGGCGTAGGCGCCGGTGGCGGCAGGATCGCCGGGACCGTTGGACAACAGCACGCCATGCGGCTTGTGGCGCATCACTTCTTCGGTGGTGGCATTGGCCGGCACCACGGTGATGTCGGCGCCCAACCCGGCGAGCAGGCGCAGGATGTTGCGCTTGACGCCATAGTCGATCACCGTGACGCGAAAGCTGGGTTTGCCTTCCTGGCCATAGCCCTCATTCCACGCCCAAGGCGTTTCATTCCATTTGCTGGTCTGGCCGGCGGTGACATCCTTGGCGAGATCAAGCCCTTCCAGGCCCGCGAAAGATTTCGCTTGGCTGATCAGAGCATCACGGTTCAGTTCGCCGTCACCCAGATTGACCACCACGCCATGCGGCATGCCTTTTTCGCGGATCAGCGAAGTCAGCGCGCGGGTGTCGATGCTCGCCACCGCCGGGATATTGTGTTTCTTCAGCCAACCATCCAGCGCCAGCAGATTGCGATAGTTGGACGGATGCTCGGCATCGGCGCGCACGATCAGCCCGCGCACCGCGGGCGTCACGGTCTCGATGTCTTCCCCGTTGGTGCCGACAATGCCGATATGGGGAAAAGTGAAGGCCACGATCTGTCCGGCATAGGACGGATCGCTGAGGATTTCCTGATAGCCGGTCATCGCGGTGTTGAAGCAGACTTCGCCGATTGCCGCGGCCACCGCGCCGAAGCCGGTGCCTTCGAAGAAAGTGCCGTCCGCCAGCATCAAGCCTCCTTTGCTTACGAGGGGGCGCGAAAATACCTTCTCCGCGGTGGAGCGGGCAGGAGATGATTGAGTCATGGAGGGGCCTCGAATTTGCGCGAAAATAGGTATGCGCTTGCCCCCCGTCAACCAGAACTTATCGTTGGATTTCAAAGGGTTGGAATTATCCACCGATTCCGGCTAGGTTCCCTGCGCTTCTGACCGAGAGAATCCCATGTCCCTGCGCGCCCAGCTCAATGACGCCATGAAAGAGGCGATGAAGGCCAAGGACGCCAAACGCCTGGCCACGGTACGGCTGGTGCTGGCGGCCTTGAAGGACAAGGACATCGCGGCACGCAGCGAAACCAGCCGCGATCTCTTGGGCGATGATGAAATTCTTGGCCTGCTCGCGAAGATGATCAAGCAGCGTGAGGAATCTGCCACCGCCTTTGACGCCGGCAACCGCCCGGAACTGGCGGCGGGCGAGCGGGAAGAGATCGCCATCATCCGCAGCTTCATGCCCGCGCAAATGGACGATGCGGCGATGATGGAGGCGGTGAAGAAAACCATCGCCGATGTCGGCGCGGCCTCGATCAAGGACATGGGCAAGGTGATGGCGGCGCTGAAAGAACGCTATGCCGGGCAGATGGATTTCAGCAAGGCCAGCGCGGCTACCAAAGATGTGTTGAGCGGAAAATAGCCGTGGCGCATATCCTGATCCTGTACAAACTCAAGGACGGGGTGACGCGGGAAGATTTTGAAACCTGGCTGAAAACCAGCAGTGCGCCCACGTTACGGGGCGTCAAGCGATTGAAGGATCTCACCGTCTATCGCGTCGAGAAGCGGTTGATGGAGGCGGGCAAAGCATCCATCGATTATATGGAAATATTTGATATTCCCGACATTGCGGGTTTTGTCAGCGAGGATATTCCCAGTCCCGCCCTGCGCAAGGATATGGAGGAATTTCGCGGCTTCGCCCAAAGCCCGGAATATTTGCTGGCCAGCCCGGTCGCCTGACAGCCCTGCCTAACAACAGTTTTTGGAAATCATGCACAGGGTTAGAAACCCCGCCGTCTCGGAAGGCGCAAAAACCCCTTAAAAACAGGCGATTTGCCGGTAGACTAAGGCCCATGCGCTATGGCGAGGGATTGCTGGAAGAAATCCGGCGGCGGACCGATTTGGTCCAGCTGGTGGGCCGCCGCGTCAAGCTGGTGCGCAAGGGCCGGGTGATGTGGGGCTGCTGCCCGTTCCATGCCGAGAAATCTCCCAGCTTCAAGGTCGAAAATGAGCGCCGGCTGTACAAATGTTTCGGCTGCGGCAAGGGCGGCGATTGTTTCCGCTGGCTGATCGAGACCGAGGGCCTGAGCTTTCCGGAAAGCGTGGAGAAGCTGGCGGCGGAAGCGGGCGTGGAACTTCCCAAATGGTCGCCGGAAGACGAGGCGCGGGAACAGAAGCGCAAGTCGCTCTATGACATCGTTGAGCTGGCGGCGAAATTTTATGAAACGCAATTGCTGGAACCCTCGGGGCGGGAAGCGCGCGATTATCTCAAAGGGCGCGGACTGGACGGTGTTGCCGCCAAACAGTTCCGCCTCGGCTATGCACCGTCAGGCGGCAATGCGCTGATCGCTCATCTCACCGCCCAGAATATCACCCAGGACGACATCATCGCCGCCGGCTTGGCGCGCCCTGCCGAGGACGGACGTCCGATGCGGGATTTCTTTTTCAACCGTGTGATGTTTCCCATCGGCGATGGCCGTGGCCGTATCGTCGCCTTTGGCGCCCGCGCCTTGGAAACCGATGCCAAACCCAAATACATCAATACCGGCGAAACCTCGCTATTTTCCAAGGGTACCCAGCTTTACAATTTCGCGACGGCGCGGGCCGCCGCCATCAAGGCGGGCACCATCATCCTGGCCGAAGGCTATATGGATGTGATCGCTTTGGTGCGGGCAGGGTTTGCCCATAGCGTCGCGCCTTTGGGCACGGCCTTCACCGAAGATCAGCTCCAGCTTTTGTGGCGCACCGCGCCCGAGCCGATCCTGGCCTTTGATGGCGACACGGCCGGTTTGAAAGCGGCCCATCGTGCCGCTCATCTCGCCTTGCCGCATTTGAAGCCCGGCTATTCTCTGCGCTTTGCCTTTTTGCCGTCCGGCGAAGATCCCGACAGTTTCATCGCCGCCAATGGCGCGCCTGCCATGTCGCTGCTGCTGGAAGCGGCCTTGCCTCTGTCCCAGCTGTTGTGGCGGGCTGAAACCGAAGGCAAGGACCTTTCCACCCCCGAACGCCGGGCAGGGTTGGAGCACAGCCTGAAGGAAATCACCGACCGCATCACCGACGCCAAGGTGGCGGACTATTACCGCCGCGGTTTCGACCAGCTGGTGTTTGAAAGCTTCAAACGGCGCGCACCGGTGGGCGGGGGCCGCTCCGGCGGCGGCTCGTCCGGTGCCCCCCTTCGCAATGCCATGCCCCAGGCTGGCCGGTTCCGTGGAGAGTTCAAACCGCGCCCCATGCCGGGTAGCCCCGAGGCGGTCTCCGCCAGTGTTCAGAGTTCCGCCCTGGTGCGCTCGGGCCAGGCGGGGGCCCGGCATGCCAAGGAGATGGAACTGGGCCGACTTCTGGTTGAAGCCCCCGAAATTGCCCTTTCTGAGACTGAATCCCTGGCAGTTTTGGAACTGGCCGACCCATCGCTTGACAGGCTTAGGCACGAACTTCTAAACCTCGCCGCTTCCGGCTCCAGCCTTGAAAAAGCTGGGGTTCAAACCCACTTCACGCGTAAGGGAATGGCCGATTTGCTGGTGCGTTTTGCCGGCGCCGCGGTCGAGGACCCCCATGCCAGTTTTCAGCGCGCCGTCTCAGACCTGCGCGAACTGATGGGGCAGAAGACCGATGCAAGGCGCTTGTTGGAGCGCCGCAAAGAGCGCTTCCAACGTCCCGGCGACGGGCACGGATAATTAGTTAGGTAGAAGATCTCAGTGAGCAAAGCCTCCCACTCCAAGAAACCGGCAAAGCCTCTCAAAAAGCCGGCTGCGAAAGCCGCCGCTTCCAAGGCGTCACCTGTCAAGAAAGCGCCGGTGAAAGCCAAGCCGGCCGCCAAGGCTGCCGCGCATAAGAAGGCCGTGAAGCCGGTTGCCAAGGCGGCTGCGAAAGCCGAACTCCATAAAAAATCCGCCAAGGTCGAGAAGCTGACCAAGGCACAATTGGCCGCCAAGGCCAAGGAAGAAAAGCTCAAGGCCAAAGCCGCGACCGCCAAGGCCGATCCCAAGAAAGTCGAAGCCGCGGTGATGCCGCAGGCCAAGCCGGGCAGCAAAATCGCGCCCAAGAAGCCGGGTGAGAATGAGACCCCGGGCGACGCGGATTCACCCTTGCTGGACATGTCGGATGTCGGCGTCCGCAAGATGATCGCGAAAGCGAAAGCACGCGGCTATGTCACCTACGACGAACTGAACAAAGTGCTGCCTTCGGACAAGACTTCGTCCGAGCAGATCGAAGACACCATGGCGATGCTCAACGAGATGGGCATCAATGTCATTGAAAGCGAAGAGGCTGAGGAAGGCGAGGAAGGCGCGCTGGTCGCCGAAGGCACCGGCAAGGCGCTGGCCACCACGCCAAAGTCCGGCGAGCAATATGACCGCACCGACGATCCGGTGCGGATGTATCTGCGCGAGATGGGCTCGGTCGAGCTTCTGTCGCGCGAAGGCGAAATCGCCATCGCCAAGCGCATCGAGGCCGGCCGCGAACTGATGATCGGCGCCTTGTGCGAAAGCCCGCTGACCTTTGAAGCACTGACGGTTTGGCGCGACGAATTGAACGAAGGCAAGGTGCTGCTGCGCGATATCATCGACCTGGAAGCCATGTACGGCGCCGGTCCCGATGGCCAGCCCGCCAATGTGCCTCCGCCGGTCGGCCCCGATGGCCAGCCGCTGAATCCGCCGCCGGTCAATGGCGCCGCGCCCGCAGCGGTGGAATTCAAGAAGCCCGCCCCGCCGCCGCCTGCCCCGCCCGCGCCCAAGCCGGCGCCTACGCCGAAGGCTGAAGGCGAAGAAGGTGCGGAAGGCGAAGCTGCCGCCGCCGCCGATGACGGCGATGATTTCGACGATGAAGGCAACCTGCCGCTTTCCGCCATGGAAGCGGCGCTGAAGCCGCAAGTGCTGGCGTCGCTGGACGCCATTGCCGGTCTCTACAAGAAGCTGGGCAAGCTGCAGGACGCCTCGGTGGAGGCCGCGCTGGCTTCGGATGAGCTTTCCACCGGCCAGGAACGCCGCTTCAAGAAGCTGCGCAACGAGACCATGGATCTGGTCAAGTCGCTCAAGCTCAACAACAACCGTATCGAAGCCTTGGTCGACCAGATGTACGGCATCAACAAGCGCCTGGTCGGGCTGGAAGGAAAATTGCTGCGCCTGGCCGAAAGCCATGGCGTGGACCGTTCCGAATTCCTCAAGCAGTATTTCGGCAACGAACTCGACCCCAATTGGGCGCGCCGGGTCGGGCGTCTCACCGGTCTGGGCTGGCATGAGTTCGTCACCGATGAGCGCGACAAGATCAAGGCGCTGCGCGATGACATCCAGCAATTGGCCCAGGAAACCCGCCAGTCGGTTTCGGAATTCCGCCGCAACGTTCAGACCGTGCAAAAGGGCGAGCGCGAATCCGGCGTCGCCAAAAAGGAAATGATCGAGGCCAATCTGCGCCTGGTCATCTCCATCGCCAAGAAATACACCAATCGCGGCCTGCAATTCCTGGATCTGATCCAGGAAGGCAATATCGGCCTGATGAAGGCGGTTGATAAGTTCGAATACCGCCGCGGCTATAAGTTCTCGACCTATGCCACCTGGTGGATCCGCCAGGCGATCACCCGTTCGATCGCCGACCAGGCGCGCACCATCCGCATTCCGGTGCATATGATCGAGACCATCAACAAGCTGGTGCGCACTTCGCGCCAGATGCTGCATGAGATCGGCCGCGAGCCCACGCCGGAAGAATTGGCCGAACGCCTGGCCATGCCGCTGGAAAAGGTGCGCAAGGTCCTGAAGATCGCCAAGGAGCCGATCAGCCTTGAGACGCCCATCGGCGATGAAGAAGACAGCCATCTGGGCGACTTCATCCAGGACCCCAATGTGGTCCTGCCCATCGACGCGGCCATCCAGGCCAATTTGCGCGAAACCACCACCCGGGTCTTGGCCACGCTCACCCCGCGTGAGGAACGCGTGCTGCGCATGCGCTTCGGCATCGGCATGAACACCGATCATACCTTGGAAGAAGTGGGCCAGCAGTTCAGCGTCACCCGCGAGCGCATCCGCCAGATCGAGGCCAAGGCGCTTAGAAAACTCAAGCACCCCTCCAGGAGCCGGAAGCTCAGGAGCTTCTTGGACAACTGATGCAGCTGACTTTGCTCAAGGGTAAAATCCACCGGGCCACGGTGACCCAGTGCGACCTGAATTACGAAGGGTCGATTTCGGTGGACGCCGCTTTGCTGGAACGCTCCGGCATCCTGCCTCATGAACAGGTGGATGTGCTCAACATCAACAATGGCGAGCGGTTCACCACCTATGCCATTGCGGCGCCCGCCGGCTCCGGCACCATCGGCATCAATGGCGCGGCCGCCCGGCTGGCGCAAAAGGGCGATCTTGTCATCATTGTCGCCTATGCTCGGATGGAGGAAGCTGAAGCCAGGAGCTTTGTGCCCCGGGTGCTGATGGTCGACGGCCATAACCGCCCCCTTAAAACCCATGGGGCGCCGTCCTTACGTGTTTTGGAAACCTAAAGAAGTTTGACGATCTAAAGACCCATGCCCCGCCAAGACGACGAAAAATTCTCCAATCGATTGGACACCGCCGCCAAGGCGCGCGCCGAAATGCTGGCCAAGGCCAAGGCCCGCGCCGAAGCGGCCAAGGCCAGCGCCGATCAGCGCGCCAAGGAGCGCGCCGCCATCGCGGCAGCCCGCGAGGAACGTGCCGCCAAGCGCGCCGAGGAAAAGCGGCTGGCGGCGGAAGCGGCCGAACGCTCCCTGCGCGAGGCCGAAGAACGCAAAAAGCGCGAAGAGGAAGAGGCGAAAGCCGCTGCCGAAGCCAAGAAGCGCGAGGAAGCCGAGAAGCTGGTTCAGCTGCTGGCGGAACAAAAGGCGGCGCGTGACGCACGCTATGCGGCGCGCAAAGAGCGTCAAAAACGGCGCTGAGTTTGCGTCATTTCGTTCGTCCCAAGGGCGAACCATTCCGTGGAACTCCCGCTAACATGAAAAATTCTTTCCCAAATCCGCGCGAGCTGATCTAGGGTTTGCAGGGGTTGAATTTGCTCCCCCTAAAGGACGCTGTCGCGCCGGAGTTCCCGCTTCATCCGGCGCTGTCGTCAATGTCGGTAAGAAGGCGCGCCCACATGGCTTTTGTGGAAGACAAACAGTTTCGCTATCCGGCCGAAGAAGAGGCGCTGGTGCGCAGGCTGGGTTCGGCGGTGATCACCGCCTGGCCGCACCTGCCGCGCGAAGTGCAGGAAAAGATCTTCGCCGAAGCCAAGATCGCCTGGGACCGGGAGCATTTCGTCTCCAAGCTCCCGGGCAAGCTGGATGCGATCATCCGGCGGCGGCACAGTTAGGCCATCCGGTCGCTGACAGCTTGTCAGCTGGGCAATGGTCCGGTTTCGCAAAATAGTTCCATTCGTTTAGTGTGCCCTCCTTGTCAGGAGGATGTGATGCGCAAGGCTGTCCTGTTGGGTTTTTTGGTTGTGGGCGTGCCGTCGCCCGTCTATGCCGACGGCGGTTATGCCCCCGGCTGTCCCGGGGCGGAAACAGTGCGGATGTCGCCCCCCGAGCGCGAGCGTGCCCGGGATGCGCACCAGACCAACGACACCAATGGCGGGCGCTCTTCCATCGATAAGTCGTGCAAGACTTGGGAGAATGGTGGCTCCATCGACGGGCCGCCGCCCGGCTCGATCTTGTGGCGGCGTCCTGGGCTCGGGCCGCGAACCTAGGCGACCTTCGCGCAGTTACCCCGCCAACGCCCCCAGCACCATCACCAGGCCGATGATCGATACGGTCCAAGCCGCCGTGCGCGCGTACGGAATGCCGGCGAGATAGATCGGCACATAGACCAGCCGCGCCCAGAAATAGAGCTGTGCTCCCAGCGCAGTGTGGGTGTTGGTTTTGTTCAGCAAGGTGACCGCAATTACCGACACGGCGAAATAGACGAACGTCTCGCGGAAATTGTGGAAGGCGCGCAGAAAGCGGCCGGTAAGGGCCGCGACCGGCGGCGGCGGGGTATCGCGCGGACCCGTGGCATAGGGCAGGCCAAAGTCCTTGACCGCCAAGGTGGTGGAGATGACCAGCTGAACCAGCCCCAGCACCACGCTCCAGCACAACATCTGGATTTCAATCGAACCGGTGAAGATGTTCATGACGCCCTCCCTGTTTCCCTGGGCGACTATAGCGCCAAAGAACAGGCGGCGTCAGTCGAGCCTGTAATTAAAGCTCGCCGATATCCGCTTGCCCCGGGCGCCATTGGTCTCAACCCCATGACGCAGCCAGCTTTCCCACAGCAGCAGCATGCCGGGCTTGGGCGTAACATCGATAAAGGCGCGGTTTTCGGGCCGCGCATTGGGCTTTTTGGGGGGCGCGGCCATCATCATGGGCAGTCGCGGGTCTTCGAACCGGATCACGCCGGACTTGGGCGGCACGGTGACATAATAGGTGCCGCTGATCACCGAATGCGGATGGATGTGCGGGGTATGCACCGCACCTTTTTCCATCACATTGATCCAAAGACTGTCGAGCGCAAGCTTGCGTCCGCCCAACTCGAATTGCAGTTCACGGGCGAAGGCCAAAACCTGCTTGGCTATCGCGGCTTCCAGATCGGCAAAGATGCTGGCGCGCCGGGTCAGGTCATTGAGCGAGGCATAAGAGGTGTAACCACCATAGCCATGCTGGCGCGACCAGCGCTGGCCGGCCGTGTCCTCGGCGGCAATGCCCAGGCAGGTTGCGTCTAAGCCTTTTGGCACCGCGATGCGGCCTTGATAGAGCCGGGTGACAAACAACGGATGTGATTTCGGCATGTTCTTCCGAGCATCTTTCACATGGTTAGCGGATTGTTGACCATTGGCCGCTAAGGTGCCCCCAATCAATTGGATGTCAATTGGATTAGGCACAATCAGGGTTCAGGGCCATGCGATCCGTCACTTCTGCTCCGCTCACCGCCAGCGTATTTGCCGCCCTGACCACGCTCTTGTCCGGCTGCATCGCCTATGACGCCGCCAGCACGGTGGTGGACACGGGCGCTTCGGTGGTTTCTACCACGGCCGATATCGTCACTTCGCCGTTTGACAGCGACGACAGCGACAAACCCAAGTAATCAAAACCGGTTTTTCCGCTCCCGGATCTCGCCGAAAGCGGCGACGGTACCGCCTGTTTCCATCCCGATGGATTTGCGGATTTCCGGCTGATCCGGCCGCAAGAACGGATTGGTCTGTTTTTCCACTGCCAGGGTGGCCGGGACGGTCGGCTTGCCGGCGGCGCGTGCCGCCGCAACCTGCGCCATGCGCGCCTTCAGCGCCTGATTGCCCGGCTCCAAGGTCAAAGCGAAGCGGCCATTGCTCTCGGTATATTCATGGCCGCAATAGATTTTGGTGTCGTCGGGCAGGGTCATCAGCTTGGAAAGGCTGGTCCACATCATCTGCGGATCGCCTTCGAACAACCGGCCGCAGCCCATCAAGAACAGCGTATCGCCGGTAAAGGCATTGCCATCAATCACAAAGGTGATGGCGCCTCTGGTATGGGCGGGCACTTCCAGTACCCGAACCTTGCGGCCGTCGAATTCCCAGCCCGACGCTTCGTCCACGCCCACATCCAGGCCGGGAATGCGCGCCGCGTCCTTGCTCGGGCCCACGATGGTCGCGCCCGTCGCCTGCTTGAGGTCCAGATTGCCGCCGCAATGATCCAGGTGGTGGTGAGTGTTTAGGATATGGGTGAGCTTCCAGCCCTTTCTGGCCAGGGCCTGTTGTACAGGCGCGGCTTCCGAAGGGTCCACCACGGCGCATTGGCTGCCGGATTTGACCAGATAGGCGTAATTGTCCTTCAGGCAGGGAACGATCTCGATCTCAACAGTCATGGGGTCTCCTTGGGACCGAGGTTAGCAAATGCCTGACCTTGAACAAACGCCATGTTAGGTTCCTCGCCATGCCGCAGGATGTCCGCGATCTGACCGCTTTTTATGACACGCCGCTGGGCCAGCTGGCGCATCGCGCCATTCTGCGCGAGGTTCAGAATTTCTGGCCCGACCTGCGCAATTACCGGGTGCTGGGCTATGGCTTTGCCATTCCTTACATGCGCGCCTTCAAAGGCACCGAACGTTCCATCGCCGCCATGCCCGCGCCGCAAGGCGTGATTTCCTGGCCGGAAGACAAGAATGCGGCCTTGTTGTGCGAGGAAGACGCGTTGCCTTTTCCCGACGTGTTCTTTGACCGCATTTTGATTGTGCATGGCCTGGAAGCATCGGAGAGCCTGCGCGCTTTGCTGCGCCAGCTTTGGCGGGTGCTGGCGCCGGAAGGCCGCATTCTTCTGGTTGCGCCCAACCGCGCCAGCCTGTGGGCTCAGGTGCAGAAATCGCCTTTCGGCCATGGCCGCCCTTTTTCCAAGCCGGAATTGGAAGGCCTGCTGAAAGACGCGCTGTTCGAACCGGGCCGCTGGCGCCGCGCGCTGTTCGCGCCGCCGTTTGAAACCGTCACCGGCTCCGGCATGGGCTGGGAGAAGATCGGCAGGCGCCTGTTCTCCGGCGTGGGCGGAGTGCATGTGGTGGAAGCGGCCAAGTCGCTTTACGCGCCGGCGACGCCCAAGCTGCTGGTGGGTGCGCAGGTGGGGCTGAAAACCGCCCAGGATTTGGGGTCTTAGATTTTTTTCAGAAGAAAAACCCCGCCCTGGGCCGTCAGGTTGGGCCCCATATAGCTGTGGGTAAGGCCGCGCGGATTCATGCTCGACGTGGTGCCATTGTTGTTCAAGGCATGGGCTTCCACGATGGTGGCGCCGCATTCCTTGGTCAGGTCCACAAAATCCGCCAGGGTGCAAAGATGGATGTTGGGCGTGGCCCACCAGGAATAATCCAGGGCGCGGGTGCGCGGCATGCGTCCGCCCGCCAGTAGCGACAGCCGCACTTTCCAATAGCCGAAATTGGGCAGTGAAATCGCCACCCGCCGCCCAATGCGCAGCAGATGTTCCATCACCACCCGGGGGTGTTCGGTGGCTTGAATGGTCTGGGACAGGATCACGGCATCGAATACCTGGGCGGGATAATCCACCAGGTCGGTGTCGGCGTCGCCTTGCACCACCGCCAAGCCACGCGCCACACAGGCATTCACATTGGCCTGGGAGATTTCGATGCCGCGGCCGTCGACATTCTTGGCTTTCAGATGTTCCAGCAGTGCGCCGTCACCGCAGCCCACATCCAGCACCCGCGCGCCGGGGCGGATCATGGCGGCAATGGCCGCAAGGTCGGGGCGCAACCCGGTCATGCCCCACTTCCCAATGATAAGTCCTGCGCCGCGTGATTGAGAAAGCCGCGCACCGTGGCAAACATTTCCGGCTCATCCAGCAGAAAAGCGTCATGACCCTTGTCGCTTTTGATTTCGACAAAGCTCACCTGGGCGGCCACCGCGTTCAAGGCATGGGCGATGCGCTTGTTTTCCACCGGGGGAAACAGCCAGTCGGAGGTAAAAGCGATGATGCAGAAGCGCGCCGAATTCAGCCGGAACACATCCGACAATTGCCCGCCATGCTCTTCGGCCAGGTCGAAATAATCCATGGCACGGGTGATATAGAGATAGGAATTGGCGTCAAAGCGGTCGACAAAACTCGCGCCTTGATGATGCAGATAGGATTCAATCTGGAAATCCGGCGTGAATTGGAACGACAGGGCGTCGCGGTCCTGCAGGTTGCGGCCGAATTTCCGCTGCAGCGCCATTTCCGAAACATAGGTGATGTGGGCGGCCATGCGCGCCACCGCCAGGCCCTTTTTCGGCTTGGTGTCGAACAGATAATATTCTCCGCCATGCCAGTCGGGATCGGCCATGATCGCCTGGCGGCCGACTTCGTGGAAGGCGATGTTCTGCGCCGAATGCCGCGCGGCGCAGGCGATGGGCACCACCGCCCGCACGCAGTCGGGATAGGACGCCGCCCATTGCAGCACCTGCATGCCGCCCATCGAGCCGCCGATCACCGACAGCAGCTTCTCGATACCAAGATATTCGATCAGCCGTTTTTGCGCCCGCACCATGTCGCGGATCGTGACGACCGGAAAATTCAGGCCATAGGGTTTGCCGTCGCTGGGATCGATGTCGGCGGGACCGGTCGAGCCCATGCAGCCGCCGATCACATTGGCGCAGATCACAAAGAAGCGGTCGGTATCGATGGGCTTGCCCGGCCCCACCATGGTGGTCCACCAGCCCGGCTTGCCGGTGATGGGATGGTCGGATGCCACAAACTGATCGCCTGTCAGGGCATGGCAGATCAGCACCGCATTGCTTTTGGCGGCGTTCAGCGTGCCATAAGTCATATAGGCGACCGTGAAAGGCGCAAGCTCGCGGCCGCAGTCCAGCTTGAGCGGCACATCGAACGTGACAGCCATCCCCACATCGGCGGAAGGGGCGGTCACCGGGCGCAGGAAACGAGGGGCCTCAGCCATTCTAAATCCTTGAAAGGCCGTAGCTAAGACCGGCCTGCGGCGAAGTCAACGAAGCGAGCATGGAATGGCAGCTCTGCTTTGCTTTTATGACGGCGCCGACCTATCAATACCGGCCTTTTTTTTATGGGGCGGTCCGCCCATACGCTGACGCTATGGGCCGCCCCTTTTCGAGTACGTGTCCTATGTCCCCTACGCCCAAACCCGGTCTGCTTGAGGTCTCGCTCTATGTCGGCGGCCGCGCCTCCGTGCCCGGCATGGACAAGGTTATCAAGCTTTCCTCCAATGAATCGCCGATCGGTCCCAGCCCCAAGGCGATGGAAGCCCTGCACGCCGCCGCCCATGACCTGGAGCTTTATCCCGACGGCAGCACGCGCAAGCTGCGCGAGGCGATCGGTGAAGTGCATGGCTTGAATCCGGACCAGATCGTGGCGGGGGGCGAAGGTTCGGGCCCCCTGCTCACCATGCTGGCCAATGCCTATCTCCAGCCTGGTGACGAAGTCGTCATCAGCCGCCATGCTTTTCAGGTTTATGAGATCGTCACCCGCGCCAACAGCGCTGTGCCGGTCATCGTTCCGGAACGGACCACCAACAGCGCCATCAAGATGGATGTCGAGGCCATGCTGGCCGCGCTGACGCCGAAAACCCGCATGGTCTTTGTCGCCAATCCCAACAATCCCACCGGCTCGGTGTTGAACCGCGAGGAAATGGCGCGGCTGCATGCCGGGCTGCCCAAGGACGTGCTGCTGGTGATTGACGCGGCCTATGCCGAATATGTCACCGCCAAGGATTACGAGGCCGGCATTGAGCTGGTGACACGCAATGACAATGTGGTGATGACCCGCACCTTTTCCAAGCTCTACGGTTTGGCCGGCTTGCGGTTGGGCTGGCTTTATGCGCCCGCTGCGATTTGCGATGTGCTCAACCGCATTCGCGGCCCCTTCAACACTTCGACCTTGCAGCAGCAGGTCGGCGCGGCGGCAGTGCGCGATCGCGACCATTTCTGGAAGGCGGTGGCGCACAACAGCAAATGGCTGCCCTGGATCACCGAGGAGATCCGCAAAACCGGTCTCAGGGTGGATGACAGCGCCGCCAATTTCGTGCTGATCCATTTTCCAAAAGGCGAAAAGAATGCCCAAGCCGCGGACGCCTTTCTGATGCGGCATGGAGTGATCCTGCGCGGTGTGGCAAGCTACGGCCTGCCCGATTGCCTGCGCATGACGGTGGGCACCGAAGAACAGAACCGGCTGGCGGTATCGCTGATTCAGCAATTCATGGCGGCATGAGATGGATAGGCTGAAAAAGATCGCCATCATCGGTTTGGGCCTGATCGGCTCCTCCATCGCCCATGCCACGCGGCGGGGAAAGTTGGCGGCCGAGATTGCCGGCCATGACGCCAGTACGGACGTGCTGGAACGGTCGCGGGTGCTGGGTTTCTGCGACAGCCTGCATGACGATGTCGCGGGGGCGGTGAAGAATGCCGATCTGGTGATCCTTTGCGCGCCGGTCGGCGCTTATAAAGCGATCGCGCAACAGATCGCGCCGCATTTGAAGGCGGGAACGATCTTATCGGATGTGGGTTCGGTCAAAGGCGCGGTGGTCCGCGATGTGGGACCGTTTGTGCCCAAGGGCGTGAACTTCATTCCCGCCCATCCGGTAGCCGGCACCGAATTTTCCGGTCCCGAAGCCGGCTTCGCCAGTCTGTTTGACGGGCGCTGGGCCATTCTCACGCCGGTCAAGGGCGCCAAGCCCGACGCGGTGCAAAGGCTGAAAAGTTTCTGGCAGGCCTTGGGCAGCCAGGTGGATGTGATGGATGCCGGCCATCATGACCTGGTGCTGGCCATCACCTCGCACCTGCCGCACTTGATCGCCTACAATATCGTGGGCACCGCCCATGACCTGGAAAAGGTCACCCAAGGCGAAGTGATCAAATATTCCGCCTCCGGTTTTCGCGATTTTACCCGTATTGCCGCGTCCGATCCCACCATGTGGCGGGACGTTTTCCTGAACAATCGCGACGCGGTGCTGGAAGTGCTGGGCCGCTTCAATGAGGATCTCAGCCAATTGCAGCGTGCGGTGCGCAATGGCGACGGCAAGACATTGTTCGATTTGTTCACCCGTACCCGCGCCGTCCGCCGTGCCATTGTCGAGATCGGCCAAGACACGCCCAGCTTCGGACGGTTGCCGTTCCAGGTCTATGTGCCGCCGAAAAAGGATGGCACCGAGAAAAGTAAAAAGAAGAGCACGGCGCGGAAGAACCCGTTATCCAAGCCACGTGGCAAGACAGAGCGGCGGCGCGCGAAATAGTTCAATACAACGGCGAGAGAAACCATTCCGGCGACAATATCGCAGCCTTGCCCTGCGATGGCTTTGCCGCGCCGCCCTGGGCATGCCAGTTCTGGATGGCTTGCGGCCAGGAATTGTCGCCATTGAGCAACGGCATCAGCGCGGTCGCCTGGCTTAAGGTGGTGTAAAGCTGCAGGGCGCCTCCGATCTTCACGCCAAGGGCTGAAAGCCCGTCGGCCCGGACCATCAAATCCAAATCGCTGCCGTCGGGATCGCGGCGCATATGGAATTGCAGGCGTCCGATGGCGACGCTCTTTTCCCCCACATTCATGATGTCGAGGTCAAAGCGGGCAAGCCCCTTACCATCGACAATGGAGCTGCCGCGCATGCTGCCAGGCAGGAAAGAGACGGTATGGGCGTTCCCGCTGGCCGCGGTCCAGCTCAATTCCTGCTGCCCCGCCGCCTCATAGACGATCTGGTGGCGGCCATAGGTGAGGGCATGCAGCGCGAATTTTTCGCTGGTCCAGCTGAAGGGCCCGTGGGCGGCGGCGCCTTGCACGTGCAAGTTGGCGAAATTTCCCTCCAGCCGGAAAGGGAAGCCGCCCACGTCAACCGAATCCCAATCCAAGGTGATGCCGGGAATGGCCTGTTTGCCTTTCAGGGCGGTAAGCTTTTTCTCAAACGCCCCGGCAACAATCCACCAATGGATCATGGCGGCGGCGGCCAACAGCAGGAACAGGCCGGTGGGGGCGTAAAGCCAGAAGCGGCTGGAATATTTAAACACGCGCTTAGCTATACTTTGAGTAGCCGGGAGAGCGTAGGCGCAAGCCGGAGCGACCCATTAAAAAAGCTAGCTGCATTTGGAATATCCACATGAGAGACAGGAATCGCAGCCTTCCAGCTTAATGAAACTGGCGTCGCCGCAGCGGGGACAAAAGCGCGCCCGCGCGCCTTCCGCCGGAACCTGCGCATCCGGCAGAATGCTGGGGCCGCGCTGGCCGAGAAAGCCGATATCGATCATATGGCGCTCGATCACCTCGCCGATGGCCGCCAGCAGCGACGGCACATAGCGGCCGTTCATCCATTGCCCGCCACGGGGATCGAAAATGGCCTTCAACTCTTCCACCACAAAGGAGACATCGCCGCCGCGCCGAAACACCGCCGAGATCATGCGGGTCAAAGCCAGCGCCCAGGCATAGGCTTCCATATTCTTGGAATTGATGAAGACCTCGAACGGCCGCCGCCGCCCATCTTTTTCGATGTCATTGATGGTGATGTAAAAGGCGTGATCGCTGTCCAGCCATTTGATCTTGTAGGTGCGGCCCGGCAATTCCTCGGGCCGGTCCAGGGGCTTTGTCATATAGACCACGCCGCCTTTTTCCTTGCGTGGAGCAGGCGGCGGCAAAGGCAATTCCGGCTCGGCTGAATCCCGCGCCAGCAGCGTTTCGGCGGGGATGGCGTGTTTGGGTTCTTCCACCGACAGCACCGCGCCGGTCACGTCATTGGGACGATAGGTGGTGCAGCCTTTGCAGCCCAGCTCATAAGCTTCCAGATAGACGTGGGAAAAATCCTCAAAGGAAATCCCGGCCGGGACATTGATGGTCTTGGAAATGGCGCTGTCGATGAAAGGCTGCGCTGCGGCCTGCACCGCCAGGTGATCGGATGGCGCAATGGTCTGGGCATTGACGAAATAGTCCGGCAGCGCCGCATCGGCGCCAAACCTGGCCTGGAACAGGCGCACGGCGTAGTCGCTGACCACTTCCTCGCGCCGGCTGCCATCGGGCTGCAAAATCTTGCGCTTGTAGCTGAAGGCGAATACCGGCTCGATGCCGCTGGAGACATTGTCCGCGAACAGCGAAATGGTGCCGGTGGGCGCGATAGAAGTCAGCAGCGCATTGCGGATGCCATGCGCCGCAATGGAATTGTAGATGTCCGGCGGCAGGGCCTGAATATGCGGGCGCGCCAGATAAGGATTCATGTCGTACAGTGGGAAAGGGCCTTTTTCCTTGGCCAATTCCACACTGGCGCGATAGGCGGCGTGGCTGATGGCTTCCAGCCAGTGCCGGATGAAGGCCAGGCTTTCGGGCGAGCCGTAACGAACGCGGCACAGGATCAAGGCATCTGCCAGCCCTGTCACACCCAAGCCGATGCGGCGCTTGGCTTTGGCCTCTTGCGCCTGGGCTTGTAACGGAAAACGCGACACGTCGATGGCATTGTCCATCATCCTGACCGCGCTTTTGACCAGTTGCTCCAGCTCCGCCATGTCCAGCGCGGCGTCATCCTCGAACGGACGGCGCACCAGCTTGGCCAGATTGATGGAGCCCAGCAGGCAGGCGCCATAAGGCGGCAAAGGCTGCTCGCCGCAGGGATTGGTGGCGGCGATGGTTTCGCAATAACCCAGATTGTTTTGTTGATTGATGCGGTCGATAAAAATCACGCCCGGCTCGGCATAATCATAGGTCGAGCGCATGATGGTGTCCCACAAGGCTTTCGCCTTGACCGTGCGATAGGTCTTGCCGGCAAAACTCAGCGGCCAGTCGAGATCGCACCTGACGGCGTGCATGAAGGCATCGCTCACCAGTACCGACAGATTGAAGTTGGACAGCCGGCCTGGGGTGCGCTTGGCGGCGATGAAGTCCTCGATATCGGGATGATCGACCCGTAAAGTCGCCATCATGGCGCCGCGGCGCGAACCGGCGCTCATGATGGTGCGGCACATGGCGTCCCACACATCCATGAAAGAAACGGGACCGCTGGCATCCGCACCCACACCCGCCACCAGCGCGCCTTTTGGCCGAAGGGTGGAAAAGTCGTAACCGATGCCACCGCCTTGCTGCAGGGTCAGCGCCGCTTCGCGCAAAGCGGAGAAGATTCCGTCCATGGAATCTTCGATCGCGCCCATCACAAAACAGTTGAACAAGGTGACATTGCGCCCCGTTCCGGCGCCGGCCAGAATCCGCCCGGCGGGAAGGAATTTGTGCCCCGCCAGGGCATGGGCGAAATCCTTGGCATGCGCCACCCACTGACCCGCCGGCTCTGCTTCCGCCAAGGCCAGGGCGACGCGCGTCCAGCTATCCGCCATATCGTGGTCGATGGGGGTGCCGTCCGGCGCTTTCAGCCGGTATTTCAAATCCCAGATCTGGTGGGAGATATCGCTCATGGAAGGATAAAGACCATATCGGCCAGGGCGGTTCCACCGCTATAGAGTGGCATGGTTGCCCGGCCCGCAACCAGAATAAGATATTGAAATATCACGGTAAAATGGCGGTGGTGGCGATCTCGATGCGCTTCTCCAGCAAGGTCATGAAAGCATCACGCTTCATGCCGGGCGGGATCGGCTCCAGAAATTCCAGCACAATGGTCCCCGGCCGCTTGAGAAAGCCGGTCCAATAGACGCCGGAATTCAGCGCCACCGGCACACAGTCCACGCCCAACTGGCTGTAAAGCCCCGCCACACCCGGCTTGTAGTCCGGCAAAGCACCCGGTTTTTTGCGTGTGCCTTCGGGGAAAATCAAAATCGGACGGCCCTGCGCCAGCACCGCGCGCGCGGCTTCCGACATTTTGCGCAACGCGCTGGCGCCGGCGCTGCGGTCAATGGGAATCGCGGCTGCCTTGGCCAGGAACCAGCCATAGAAGGGAATGCGCAACAGCTCACGCTTAAGCACAATGGCGGGTTGATTGAGCGCCAGATACAAAGCCAGCGTATCCCACATGCTCATATGCTTGGAGGCCACCAGCACCGCGCCCTTGGGTGGTGCGCCCCGGATTTCCCAATCAATGCCAGTGCAGACCTTCAGGCCCCAGAAAGTCACGCGCGCCCACAGCCGCGCCAGCCAGACGGTGGCGCCGCGCGGAAAAACCAGCACCGGCAGGAAGACCAACGACAGTACGGTGGTGATGAGCAGAAACCACAGCAGGAAGAGCGCCGAGCGCAGCCAAAGGATCATTGCGCCAGCCGTATGATCACCAGGCTGGCGAGATATTTAACAAATTCGCGGTGCAACAACCCGATGGTGCGCGGATGCCGCCACCAATCGCCCAGATCGATGCGGCTTTGATCCACCGGATAGGCCGTCAGGGAAACATCCGGCAGGCGTGCGGAAAATTCGCGCATGGTGCGGGGCATGTGATAGCGGCCGGTGACGATCACCAGACTGTGAAAGTGATGCTCATGCGCCCAAGCGGCGGCTTCCTCGGCATTGCCATGGGTGTCTTCGGCGGAATAACCGATATCGGCGCAACAGGCGAAGCGTGGCCCACCGTCCGACATCTTGCCCACGGTTTCCTTGGTGGTTTCTTGAGCGACGCCGCTGACCAACAGGCGTTTGCCCACGCCATGCTCCAGCAAGGCGACGGCGGTATCCAGCCGCTCGCCGCCGCCGGTCAAGGCGACAATGCCATCGACCTTGGGTGGAGTCGCGGGGGCGGCAGGAAGGTTGCTCACGAACAGCACAAAGCCGATCGCATAGCTGAACAGCACCACAAAAATGACCGCCAGAAAAATGCGCAAATCACCGCTCCATTCGCGGCGGCACGATAGCAAACCGTGTTGGATGGGCTCAAGTAACGGTCAATAAATGGCTTTCACCACGGACAATACCGATATGCGCGCCGTCGCCCAGGCGATAAGAGACGCCGCAAAAGGCACCAGCAGCAGCCAGGGATATTCGGTCCATCGCAGCGACAAGGGCGGCAGGAAGGGCACGGCTTCGACGCCGAACACTTCCAAGCCGCCGGCGCCCAAAAAGAACAGCGCCGCACACAAGGTCCCCAATGACGCTGCGAACAGGGCTGAGACCAGATAATGCCGCTCCGCCGCGCGGGCGATGAAGCTGGGCAGGGCGCCCATCTGGTGCAGCAGCGCCACCATTTCATGATGCGCATCCAATCCGGCGCGGGTGGCGAAAGAAACCGCCGCCGCCGTGGCGCCGGCGATCAGCACCAGAATGCCATAAGCGGACAGCCGCACCGCATCCGCCAGGCTTCCCAGCCGCGCCATCCAGCGGCGGTGATCATCCACGCTGGCATGCGGCGCGGCCTGTTGGAGTTTTGCCGCCAAGGCATTCACATCCAACTGTTCGCCAGGCGTGACCGCGGCATCGATCAGCCGGGGCAGCGGGATACCGGAGACCGCGCCATCCTTGCCGATCCAAGGCTCAACCAGGGCATTGATCTCGGCATCCGACAACAATTGGGCATGGGCGATACCCGGCATGGCATTCAGCACCGCCAGCACCGCTTTGGTTTCCGTCTCCAGTCCGGCCTGGGCATCGCCTTGTTCCGGCGGCATCACTTGCACGGTGATGCGGTCGGCCAGGCCGCTTTGCCAGCCATGGGCGGCGCGGGTCGCCACCAGGGACGCGCCCAAGGCCAAGGCCGCCAGGAAAGCCATCACCGCGATCACGAAATCCAGCGGCGCCGCACCCTTGTCGCGTGGCAGGATATGGGCATAGCGCTCGCTCATAGCGGCGCCCTCAATTCCACCAGCCGGCCTTCCACCAGCCGCATCTCGCGCGCCCGCGTGGCCTCGATCAAGGCGCGGTCATGGGTGGCGATCAGAACCGTGGTGCCCAACCGGTTGAGTTCGGCGATCAGCCGGATCAGCCGCGCCCCCATTTCCGGATCGACATTGCCGGTGGGCTCGTCGGCGATCAGGAGATCGGGCCGCGCCACCACGGCGCGAGCAATGGCGACGCGCTGCTGCTCGCCGCCCGACAAGGTCGGCGGCTTGGCCTGCAGGCGGTCTCCCAGCCCGACCCAGGACAGAAGCTCGCGCACATCACGGGCGAAATCGCTCACCCTTTTTCCCGCCAGCCGCAGCGGCAAGGCGACATTGTCGAAGGCGGACAGATGATCCAGCAGCCGGAAATCCTGGAACACCACCCCGATACGGCGGCGCAGCGCGGGAAAATCGCGGCGCTGGGCGGTGGCCAGTTCGGCGCCGAAAAGCGTGATCAGCCCGCGCGATGGCGGCTCGGCGACATAGATCAGTTTCAGCAGGGTGGTTTTGCCCGCCCCCGACAGGCCGGTCAGGAAGGTGAAAGATCCCGGCTCCAGCGAGAAACTGACATCGCGCAGCACCTCGGGTCCGGTGCCGTAACGCATGCCGACATTTTCGAAGCGAACCATGTCGGGAACATACCTTTATTTTCAAAGGAAAATAGGCCCGCGCCCGCGCGGGCGCGCGGGCCGGCGCAAATTCTTTGCGCCGCTTGCGGTCATCGGCCTCGCCGCCTATTTTCGCCGATGTTTCCGCAGGCTAGATATGATTCTCACCTGTCCCTCTTGCGACACACGCTATTCGGTCGATGGATCGAAATTTCCCGCTGCCGGGCGCACGGTCCGCTGCGCCAAATGCGGAAATAGCTGGCATCAGATGGGCGAGATGCCGGAGACGGAGCCGGAACCCATGGCGCCGGAAGCGGCTGCCGAATCGGCGCCCGAGACGCCGGCCTTTGAGCCCGAGCCCGTGTCACCGACACGTAGCTTCACTCCGCCCCTGGTTACCGTCGCGGAGCCGGTGCCGCATTCACCCTTGGGTCCCAAAATCGCCGTGGTTGCGGGTTGGGCGGGTCTGATCGCGGCGATCCTGCTGATCGGCTATGCCGCGGTTCATTACCGCCAGCACATCGCCAGCATCTGGCCGCAATCGGCCGGGGTCTATTCCAGCCTGGGGCTGCATGTGAATGCCAGCGGCATCGATTTCCGCCAGGTGGAGTATCGCCGCGAAAGTGAGGACGGCCAGGTGGTGCTGGCGGTATCGGGGGTGATCGTCAATAGCGGCGGGCGCGAATTGCCGGTGCCGCAGACGGTGCGCGTCACCTTGAGCGATGTCAGCAACCACGAACTCTATCACTGGAATTTCAAGCCCAATGCCCAAGTGCTGAAACCCGGTCAATCGGTGCCGTTCATGACCCGGCTGGCAAGTCCACCGGCGGCGGCGCGGCATTTGGAAGTGCGCTTCGCCAAAGACGGCTCATGAGCGCGCCCGAAATTCTTTTTTCCGCCGAACAGATTCAGGAACGGGTGCGGGTGATGGCGCGCAAGATCGCGTCGGCACCTTTGGTGCCCGATATCGCCATGCCGGTGCTGGTGGGCGGCTTTGTCTTCGCCTCCGATCTGATCCGGGCTTTGTCCTGGGAAGGGGTGGCGCTGGATGTGGAAATGATCTGGCTGCGCTCTTATGGCGACAAGCGCGTGGCCGGCGCTATCTCCATGATCGCGGGGCCGTCGGAACAGATCGCCGGCCGGCATGTGCTGGTGATCGATGGCGTGCTGGATGCAGGCCGCACCATCGCCAAGGCGGTGTCGCTGATTCAGGCGGCGGGCGCGGCCAGTGTGCAGGTGGCGGTGATGCTGGACAAACAGCGCCGCGATGCGGTGGCCAAGGCCGATTATGTCGGCTTTACCGTGGGGAATGAATTCGTCATCGGCTATGGCATGGACGATGCGGGACGGCATCGCGGATTGCCGTATATTGGCAAGGTGGGAAGTTAGCCTCTTATTCTCCACTGTCATGGCCCACCGGAGTGTGGGCCACCCAGGTGAACCAAGCTCTATCTTGAAAGTATCCGCGCAGACTTCATCTGGGTGGCCCGCATTCGCGGGCCATGACAATTGTGTTTTTAGCGGCCCAAACCGGCTCTAAAACGCCTTCAGCAACCTGTCCAGATAATCACGCTCCTGCTGCGGCCGGTTCATCTGGCCGGCGCGGCGGCGCAATTCCTGCAAAATCTCCCGCGCCCGCGCCAAGTCGGTGGCGCCGGGAATCTTGACCCCGGAATTGCCCAGTGGCGATTGGGCGCGGCCCAGCGGATCTTCGCGCCCGCCGGTTTCGGTGCCCCGGCCTTGGGCTTCATCGGCCAGCGCCTGGGCGCCTTGTTGCAAGGCTTCCAGCGCCTGGTTCTGGGCGCTGCCGGCATTGGAAAGGTCCTTCTGGCCCAGCGCGTTTTGGGCGTCGCCCATCGCCTTGCCGGCCTCGCGCATCTTCTGCGCCGATTTGCCGTCCATGCCTTTGAGCGAATCCTGCAATTCCTTTTCCAGGTCGCGCTGCTGTTTCTGCAAGCCTTGGGTGCCGCCATCCTTGGGATCGGCTTTGCCCTGGCGTTGCTGGTAGGTCTTGTCCAACAGCGCGCGCTGCTTGCCCATCAAGCCGCCAAGCTTTTGCAGCTTTTCATTCATGGCCTTGCTTTGCGGCGTCTGATCGCCCTTGCCGCCTTGGGCCATGCGCATATTTTCCAACATGGACTGCAGCATGGCCATGAGCTGGGCGGCTTTCTGGCGCTCGCCCGCTTCCGACAGTTTCTGGATCATCTTGAGCAGATCCTGAACATCATTCATGCCCAAGGTCTTGGTGTCGGGCGACATGGGCTGCTGGCCGGGCGGCGGCGGATTGGCGGCCAGGGCCGCCACATAACGCTGCATCGCCTCGTTATAGCGCTTGATCAATTCATCGATCACGTCCTGCGGCGCGCCCGATGCCAGCGCCGCCAGGATCTGCATCTGCAGCTTGCGCAATTCCTCCGCCGCCGACAGCAAGCCGCCGCGTTCCAGCTTCAGCGCCGTCTGCCACAGAATATCTTCCACCCTTGTGATATCGGCTTCGCGCTTGGCGTTCTTCACGCCGTTGAAAGCGCTGCGCAGCGCCAGGAAGATATCGTTCTTATCCTTGTAGAACTGCTCCGGAGCAATCGTCAGGGCATCCAAGGTCGCCATCACCAGCTTGCGGCCCGCGGCATCCGACGTCGCCAGATTCTGGCGCTGTTCGATCAAGGCGCGCGCCAGGGGATCGGTGAAGACCCGGGCGGGCAGGCGGAAGCGGAAGGGCGCGGTCTCGCCTTTCTGGCCGATGGCGTCGCGCGCTTCCAGCCGGCCGTCCACCATCAATCCGGCATAAGGATGGCTGGTGAGATCGATGAAACTATTCTGGTCGACTTGTTTGGCGTTGGGCTCGGGCAGCGGCAATTCCACCACCAGCGGCTTGCCGTGACCGCCCACCGGTTTCAGCACGGCGCGCACCCCGGCGACGCCGTAATCGTCACTGCTCTTGAAAGCGAATTTGGTGGCCAGTTGCTCGGTGCGCGACGGCTGAAGGGTCAGCGCCACAGTGGGCGGGGCGTCCACCACGGCCTGGATGTTCCACTTGCCGATGGCATGGCCGCCCACCTGCACCCTGACCCGCGCATCGGTGGAAAGGATCACATTGCTGGAATATTCGCCGTCTTCGCCGGCAAAACGCGGCGCGGCATTGCTGCCCGCTGTGAGCCCAGGCGTGCGCGGGGCGCCATGCACCCTGAGATTCAACACCGAGCCTTTGGGCACCCGGATCAGGGAGGCATCGCCTACCCTGAGCGAGGTCAGCGGCACGCCGGTATAGGGCGGCGGATCGATCCAGGCGTCGATGGAAGCCGCCGCGCCGGCGCCGCTGTCAAAAGCACTGACCAGGCGCGAGGCGGTATCGCCGCGCGCCCACACCAATCCTGCCGCCAGGGCGATCATCAGATACCAACGCAAGCCGTAAGGATCGCGGCCGGCGATATCGGTGTGCGGCAAAGCGAAACGCAGTTTGTTCGGCAAGGATCGCGCCCGATGCAAGGCCCACAGCGCCTGGGCGAAAGGGTCATTGCCCACCAGCACATCATGACGCTCGGAAATGGGGCGATGGGAAAGACCATTGTCGCGTTCCAGCCGCCGTGCTGCGTCCAGATTTTTGGGCCAGGTGAAGTCCGCAAAGCCCTGATACAAAGTGAAGGCGGAAGCGGTGATGATGGCGGCCAGTATCAGCGATTGCACCGGCCAGGGCACGAAGGCAAACACACCGGTCAGCGCCAGCGCCAGATAGAAACCCCAGAAGCCAAAAGCCGGCCACAGCCTGGGCAAGACGCGCTCAACCGCCAGCACATTGCGCGTCAACGCGACGCGCCGCTCCAACCGGTCAGCCGGCCAGCCAGTCTGGGATACGGTCCTGGGCGATGAGATCGGCATAAGTCTCCCGGGGACGTACGATGCCCCATTGCTCGCCATGAACCAAGACTTCGGCCACGCGCGGGCGGGCATTGTAGTCGCTTGCCATCACCGCGCCATAGGCTCCGGCGGACAGAATCGCCACAAGATCGCCGCTTTTCAGCTCCGGCAGCGAGCGCGCCGAGGCGAAAAGATCGGAAGTTTCACAGATCGGACCGACCACGTCATAGTTCTGGCGTTGGGAACCGGGTTCCGCGACGGCGGCAATTTCGTGATGGGCGTCATACATGGCCGGGCGGATCAGGTCGTTCATCCCCGCATCGATGATCAGGAAATGCTTGGCCTCGCCATGTTTGACATAGATCACCCGTGACACCAGCACCCCGGCATTGGCGGCGATCAAGCGGCCGGGCTCAAAAGATAGGCTGCAGCCGAGGTCTTTGGTCACCCGCGAAACCATCTTGCCATAGGCGTCGGGATCGGGCGGCGGCATATTGCTGTTTTCGTAAGGTACGCCCAAGCCGCCGCCCAAATCCAGGCGGGTGATGCTGTGGCCGTCGGCGCGCAGGATCGCGACCAGTTCCGCCACGCGCTGGAAGGCGGCTTCAAACGGTTCCAGGTCGGTGATCTGGCTGCCGATATGCACATCGATGCCGACAATCTCGATATGTTTCAGCTTGGCGGCATGGGCATAGGCCTCGCGCGCCCGGGTGAAGGGAATGCCGAATTTGGTCTCCGCCGTTCCGGTGGTGATCTTGGCATGGGTCTTGGCATCGACATCGGGATTGACGCGCAAGGTGGTGGGCGCGCGCTTGCCCATGCGCATCGCCACCTCGTTCAGGGCATGAAGTTCCGGCTCGCTTTCGACATTGAATTGATAAATGCCGGCTTCCAGGCCGCTGCGCATTTCTTCCTGGGTTTTGCCCACGCCGGAAAACACGATTCTGTTGGCGGGAATATCCGCTGCCAGCGCCTTGGCCAGTTCGCCGCCCGACACCACATCGGCGCCCGCGCCCAACTGACCTAGAGTCTTCAGAACCGCCAGATTGCCATTGGCCTTGACCGAAAAGGCCACCAGCGAGCCTTTGGGCAGAGCCTCGGCGAACACTTTGTAGTGCCGAGTCAGGGTGGCGCTGGAATAGCAATAAAAGGGCGTGCCCACGGCTTCCGCCAGCAGGTCCAGCCGTACGTCTTCCGCGCACAGCATGCCGTCCTTGTAGTGAAAGTGATTCATCCGGTCCTATCGGCCTAACGGGTAGGGCGGCTTGGAGGGATCGTGTTCGTCCTTCGGCGTGGACTGACCGTTCGGCTTCACCAGATCGTTTTTCACGCCGCATGCGGTAACCGCGAACGCAAGAATGACAAATAGCAAGAGTTTTCTCATCTTAGAACACTCCGCCAATGATGCAGTTGCTCTTTCACCCGCGCCGGGGCCGTGCCGCCCAGGCTCATGCGCGAGGCCACGCTGGCTTCCGGAGTCAAAACTTTGAACACATCTTGGGTGATGGCGGACTCGATCATCTGCATCTCGGCCAGCGGCAGCTTGTCCAAGGTGATGCCTTTGGCCTCGGCCGCCTTCACGATAGACCCGGCGATATGATGCGCCTCACGGAACGGCTTTTTCAAAACCCGCACCACCCAATCTGCCAGATCGGTGGCGGTGGGATAGCCGGGCTCACAGGCCGCCCGCATCTTGTCGGGCTGCGCCGTCAGATCGGCTACCATCGCCGCCATCGCGGCAAGACACAGTTCCAAAGTGTCGGCGGCGTCGAACACGCGCTCCTTGTCTTCCTGCAAATCGGTGCCATAGGTCAGCACCAGGCCCTTCACGACAGTGGCCAGGGCCACGAAATCGCCCAGCACCCGCCCCGTTTTGCCGCGGATCAGTTCGGCGGCATCGGGATTGCGTTTCTGCGGCATGATCGAAGAGCCGGTGGTGAATGCATCCGACAGCTTCACAAAACCGAACATGGGCGTGGACCATTGCACCAGCTCGCCCGCCAGCCGCGACAGCTGCACGGCGCAGATGGAACAGGCGGCCAGATATTCCAGCGCGAAATCGCGGGCCGAAATCGCGTCCATGGAATTGCGCATCGGCCGCACAAAGCCCAGCGACTTGGCGGTGGCATCGCGGTCGATGGCGAAAGAGGTGCCGGCAAGCGCCGCCGCGCCCAAGGGCGATTCATTCAACCGCTTCTTGGCGTCTTCAAACCGCCCGCGGTCGCGGCCGAACATTTCGACATAGGCCAGCATGTGATGGCCAAAGGTCACCGGCTGGGCCACCTGCATATGGGTGAAGCCCGGCATGATGGTTTCGACATGTTTCTCGGCCTGAGCGAACAGCGCCTGCTGCAAAGCCAGCAGTCCGGCATCGGCCCGCTCGCAAGCAGACCGTACCCACAGGCGGAAGTCGGTCACCACCTGGTCATTGCGCGAGCGCGCGGTGTGCAGCCGCCCCGCCGCCGGCCCGATCAATTCGGCCAGCCTTGCTTCGATATTGAGATGAATGTCTTCCAACTCGCGCTTGAAGGTGAACTTGCCTTCGGCGATTTCCTGTTCGATCAGGGTCAGCCCGTCCAGAATCTTCTGGCCGTCATCCTTGGAGATGATCCCCTCGTTGGCCAGCATGCGGCAATGCGCGCGCGACCCCGCCAGATCTTCTGCCGCGAGGCGCTTGTCGAAATCGATCGAGGGGGTAATCTCCCTCATGATGGCGGCGGGGCCGGACTCAAACCGGCCGCCCCACATTTTGTTGGTGCTCATCGTCTCATCCGGGTGTCATGACCAAGAAAATCATTATCAGCCTGGCCGTGATCACAGCGTTGGTCTTGGGCGTTCTATATGGGAAAGGCCTGCTTTCTGTCCATCAGGGGCTGGAGCCGCCGGCGGCGCTGGCGGCGCTGAAGCTGGAAAAGAGCCCCAAACCCGCCCCCGATGTCTCTTTCGCCGGGCCGCAGGGGACCCGCCATGCGCTGAAGGCATTCCAGGGCCGCTATGTGCTGGTCAACCTGTGGGCCACCTGGTGCGGGCCTTGCGTCAATGAATTGCCGTCGCTGGCCCGGCTGTCGCGCTTCGCGCCGGGGGTGCGGGTGGTGGCGATCGATACCGGCGATCGCGACACGGTGGATGCCGCCGGCTTCCTGAAAGAGCATGATGCCAGCGCCCTGATCGCCTATCGCGACAGCGACAAGGTGATGATGAAGAGCTTTCTCGCCTATGCCTTGCCGATGACGGTGCTGATTGATCCTACCGGGAAAATCATCGCGAAAGCCGAAGGGCCCGCCGATTGGGGTTCGCCCGAGGCTGTTGCCTACTTTAAGCGCATCACTGGAACGTGATCCCAAGCATGGCGCGAGGGATTTTGCGACCTGAGCAGGAGCGTCGCGCGGAGCGTGCGAATAGCACGTGAGCACGCGCGACGAACTCAGGGCGCAAAAGACCCGCGCCCCTACCGAGTGGGTACAGGGTGCTCGCCGCGGTAATCGTAGAAACCGCGGCCAGTCTTGCGGCCCAGCCAACCTGCCTCGACATACTTCACCAATAGCGGACAGGGGCGGTATTTGGAATCGGCCAGCCCTTCGTACAGCACCTGCATCACGCTCAGACAGGTATCGAGCCCGATAAAGTCCGCCAGCTGCAGCGGCCCCATCGGATGATTGGCGCCCAGCCGCATGGCGGTGTCGATGGCGTCGACATTGCCCACGCCTTCATACAGCGTATAGACCGCCTCATTGATCATCGGCAGCAGGATGCGGTTGACGATGAAGGCCGGGAAGTCTTCGGCATAGGCGGCGGTCTTGCCCACGCGCTTGACGATTTCCAGCGCGCTTTGGAAAGTGGCGTCATTGGTGGCGATGCCCCGGATCACTTCCACCAGCTGCATCACCGGCACTGGATTCATGAAATGCAGGCCGATGAAATTTTCCGGCCGGTCGGTGGAGGCCGCCAGCCGCGTCACCGAAATGGACGAAGTGTTGGTGGCGATGATCGCCTTGGGCGAAATGCGCGTGCACAGGTCCTGGAAGATCTTTTTCTTGACGGCTTCGTCCTCGGTCGCCGCTTCCATCACCAGGTCGCGATCCTTGAGATCATCCAAGGTCTGGGTGGTGCGGATGCGCGCCAGCGCGGGCTTGATCTGTTCGTCCTTGATGATGCCTTTGTGGGCCTGGCGCTGCATATTTTTTTCGATCAAGCCGATGGCCTTGGACAAAGCATCCTTGTTGATATCGTCCAGCACCACGTCATAGCCGGCCAAGGCCAGCACATGCGCGATGCCGTTGCCCATCTGGCCCGCGCCGATTACGCCGATTTTTTCCACTGCCATGTCGCTTGCCTTTACGTGTAGCCGCGCCGGGCGAGTTCCTCGTCCAGCTCGGGAAGAATCTTGAACAGGTCGCCCACCAGCCCGTAATCCGCCACTTGAAAGATCGGCGCCTCTTCATCCTTGTTGATGGCCACGATTTTGCGGGAATCTTTCATGCCCGCCAGATGCTGAATGGCCCCGGAAATGCCCACCGCGATGTAAAGATCGGGCGCCACCGCCTTGCCGGTCTGACCCACTTGATAGTCATTGGGCACATAGCCCGCATCCACGGCGGCGCGGCTGGCGCCCACCGCCGCATGCAGCTTGTCGGCGATTTTGTCCAGCAGCTTGAAATTCTCCGCCGAGCCCAACCCGCGTCCGCCGGAAATCACGATCTTGGCGGAGGTCAATTCCGGCCGCTCGGATTTGGACAAGGCCTCGCCGGCGAATTTGGACGTGCCGGGATCGGCTGGTGCGGTAACTTTTTCGATTCCCGCACTGCCGCCTTCCGGTGCGGCAGCGAAAGCGGTAGTGCGCACGGTGAGGATTTTCTTGCCCGCCGGCGCCTGCAAGGTTTCGATGGCGTTGCCGGCATAGATCGGCCGCTCGAAAGTATCGGGCGAAATCACTTTGATGATTTCGGAGGTCTGCGGCGTGTCCAGCTTGGCGGCGACACGCGGCAGGAAGTTCTTGCCGGTGGTGGTGGCCGGCGCCAGGATGGCGTCATATTTGTCCGCCAGCGACAGCAACAGCGCTTGCATAGGCTCGGCAAGCTGCCGCGCATAGGCGGGCGCATCCGCCAGCAGAACTTTTTCCACGCCCGCGATCTTCGCCGCCTGATCGGCCACCGCAGCGCAATTCTCGCCGGCCACCAGTACATGGACGGGCGCGGCAACCGCTGCCGCCGCCGTCACCGTCTTGTGGGTGGCGTCCTTGAGATGAGCGTTGTCATGCTCGGCGATGACCAGAGACGCCATTACAGCACTCCGTCCGCTCTGAGCTTGTCCAGCAACTCACCGACACTGCTCAGCTTGACGCCGCCGCCGCGCTTGGGCGGCTCCGACACTTTCAGCACCTTGAAGCGCGGGGTGATGTCCACGCCCAGATCGGCGGGCGATTTTTCCTCGATCGGCTTTTTCTTGGCCTTCATGATATTGGGCAGCGAGGCATAACGCGGCTCATTCAGGCGCAGATCGGTGGTCATCACCGCCGGCAATTTCACTTCGACGGTCTGCAAGCCGCCATCGATCTCGCGGGTGATCTTGGCGCTGTTGTCGCCCAGTTCCAGAGCGTGCGCGAAGGTGCCTTGCGGCCAGTCCAGCAGCGCCGCCAGCATTTGTCCCACTTGATTGGCGTCGTCATCGATCGCCTGCTTGCCGGTGATCACGAGGCCGGGCTTTTCCGCGTCGACCAGGGCCTTGAGAATTTTGGCGACCGCCAGCGGTTCCACGATTTGATCTGTCTTGACCAGGATGCCGCGATCGGCACCCATCGCCAAAGCGGTGCGGATGGTTTCGCCGGCCTGCTGCGGTCCGATGGAAACCACGACCACCTCGCTGGCCTTGCCTTTCTCCTTCAGGCGCACCGCTTCTTCCACGGCGATTTCATCAAACGGATTCATGGACATTTTGACATTCGCCAAGTCCACGCCGCTTTGGTCCGCCTTCACGCGAACCTTTACGTTGTAGTCAATCACCCGCTTGACGGGCACCAGAACCTTCATGGTGTTTCTCTGATCCCCACTGACGGCTTCTCAGTTGGCGTCCCGGCCGGTTTATGACGGCGGCTGGGGGGCACTGTTCCGTGCCGTCCTGCTCTTGTGCGGTGCAAAAAGTATGGCCGCAGGGCGAGGGCTGTCAACGGAATGGCAGGTGCGAGGGCTCATCATCGCTGCATTGCAGCAATAATGGTTAACCGGAGACCCCGGTTCTGCGTCATCCTGCCGCACGTTGCCCCGTTCGACTGGCTTGGCCGCCAGCCTCACCCTTCGCTGGCCCGAGGGCCAGCTACGGCCACCTCCCCGTATGAGCGCGCTGTCGCGCGCATGGGGAGGGGCGGGCCAGCGGAAAGGCTTTACTTCAGACTAGCCAGATAGGCGACGACGTCCGCCTGCTGCTTTTTGCTGGTGATGCCGGCAAAGGCCATCTTGGTCCCGGGGACCGTCCGGGCCGGGCTCGCCACCCATTTGGTCAGAGTCGGCTCGTCCCAGATGAAGGCTGCCTTCTTGAGCGGCCCCGAATAGGCAAAGCCGGGACGGGTTGCCGCTTTGCGGCCCATAACACCGAACAGATTGGGCCCAAGACCATCGCCGCCGCCCTTTTCAGCGGTGTGGCATATGGCGCAGCGCTTGAAGACCGCGGCTCCGGCCTTGGCGTCGCCCGCGGCATTGGCCGCCATTGCAGAGCCAGCCAGCAGCGCCAGCGTGATGAGACAGGTGCGAAACATCGAAAGCCCTTCTTCGTCGGGCGGCCCGGTAGGTCGGGCTCCAGCCCATGGTTCCCTTTTCGGGGCCCTCCAATACCCGATCTAGCGTTTGAAAACAGCGGAAATGTGTCTCACCCGGACTTGACCCCAACCGGCGCATTTGCCCGCCTTTGCCGGATTTTTGTCTTTGTTGGGGCTGCGATTCCCTGGCTTTGTTAACGCTCAGGGCTGACTTCCGCGCGGCCTTCTTCCAGTTATAGATTGGGGGATGAGTGATGCGCTTGATGTACCGATCGGGGCCGAAGAACTGGCGCGGGCCCGTTCGCGGATTGTCCAGGATTTCGCCGGCGGCGCGCGAGCCGCCCATGATTTGGCGCAGTTGCGCGCCTTGTTGCGCGAAGCGGTGTGGGCGCTGGGCTTTCATCATTTTCTGCTGCAAGGCTCTGCGGGGCAGGTGTGGCTGGCCGACTTGCCGCAAAGCTGGAAGGTGGCAAGCGCCCCGTCCGGCGATGCCGTCCTGGTCACGGCGGCGCAATCCTATGCGCCCTTTCTATGGACGGATATTCCGCGCCTGATTGCGCTGTCTCCGGCGCAATCTGAATTCATGGACACAGTCCACGCCGCCGGGGTGGGATCGGCCGTCAGCGTGCCGATCCATCGCGCGCGCAGCACCGACAAGATCGGCGGTTACAGCGAATTCGCCGGCTGTTGTTCCTTCATGATGAGGCACGGCGCTTCCCTGCCACTCTCCAGCCTGGCGGCGGCGCATTATGTGGGCGCCTTGACGTTCGATGCCGCCGAGACTCTGCGCCAGGCGCGCGCGCCCGGTTCGCCGCGCGGCCCCCAACTGACGCCGCGTCAGCGCGATTGTGTGGTGCTGGTGGCGCAGGGCAAGAGCGATTGGGAAATCGGCCAGCTTCTGGGCATCAGCGAATCCACCGTGCACAAGCATATCGAGGACGCCAAAAAGCGCTTCACCGTTTCCACCCGCATTCAGCTGGTGGTGCGTTCGCTGTTCGACGCAAGGCTGACTTTTGCCGATGTGATGAAGGACTCGGATAAAGAACCGGGCTAGGCGTTGACCAACTCGACCTGGACCACATCGGTGCGGGCGACTTCGAAGGTCGCGGCGCAGATGCCCAGATAGAATTCCCAATTGCGCAGGAAGTGCTGATCATGGCCCAAAGCCTTGATCTCATTTTCCGACTTCTGCATCTGCACCAGCCATTCCCGCAAAGTGCGGGCATAATCCTTGCCGAAGCCAAAGGCCTCCACGAATTTGAGACCGGCTTTCTCCGCCTCTTCGCGGAAACGGCCCAAGGACGGCAGCATGCCGCCGGGAAAGACATAGTGGCGGACGAAGTCGCTGCGGGTACGGTAGCCGGCAAACAATTCATCCTTGATGGTAATGGTCTGGATGATGGCGCGGCCGCCGCGTTTCAGCCGTTCCGCTACGGTGTTGAAATAGGCCGGCCAATAATGCTCGCCCACCGCCTCGAACATTTCGATGGAGACGATATTGTCGAACTTGCCCTTGCAGCGGCGATAATCTTCCAGCCGGATTTCGGCCCCGTCCTTCAGTCTTTCGGTGGCGAACTTGTGCTGGGCGGGCGAGATGGTGAGGCCGGTAACCTTGTGGCTTTCGGCGGCGGCGCGCTCGGCAAAGCCGCCCCAGCCGCAACCGATCTCCAGCACGTCGGCTTTCTTGGCGGTGAATTTGGAAAGGATACGCTCATACTTGTTCTGCTGGGCGCGATACAACTCCTGGGCGCCGTTATACAGCGCCGAGGAATAGGTCATGCTCTTGTCCAGCCACAGCGAATAGAATTCGTTGCCGACGTCGTAGTGATCCTTGATGTTGCGGGCCGAGCCGGAAATGGAATTCCGCCGCACCAAGGCATTGTGGATCACAAAACCCAGCCGGTTGAAGATATTGCCGTCCGAGAAATCGGAGAAATGGTCCAGATTGACCAGGAACAGGCTGACCAGCCTTTCCACGCTGTCGGTGTCCCAGCTGCCGGCGATATATTCCTCACCCAGGCCGATATCGCCGCGCGCCATCACCCGGCGCAGCACATCCCATTCCTGGATCTTGAACTGGGCCTTGGGGCCGGGATGGGCGCCTTTGGCGGTGGTGATTTCGCCATTGGGGGCGATGAATTCCAATTCGCCATATTCCAGGCTGGCCAGCGCTTTGCGCCAGCTTTTTTCGATATAGGAGGCGGGTATCAGGGACATAGCGGCTTCCCGAGAATTCAGGAACTTCCAAGCCTAATCTTGGACGCGACTCAAAACAATTCCGCGGGCACCGGATGGGATGCCGGGAATTGCGGCAAGGGAACGGGCTGGCGCGGTTTTTGTTGCGCTGCGCCGATAACCTTGTCCCAAGGGATGGCCGCGCCCAGGGTCCGGGCGACCCAGACCGCGCTGGCCAGTCCATCCTCATGAAAGCCATGACCCAGATGTGCCCCGGCGAACCAGGTGCCGCGGCGGCCCTGCAGGGCCGCTATCCGGCCCTGCGCCGCGATGGCGGCGGAATCGAACAATGGATGATCGAATTCCGCCTCATCGAAAACCAGCGACTGCGGGATATCACGCTTGGGGTTGAGGCTGACGAACAAAGGATAATTCCGGTCGATGCCCTGCAGCAGGTTCATCCAATAGGTGACGGTGATCCGGGGATGGAAGAAATCGCCGTCCGAACTATAGACCCAACTCGCCCAGCAGCGCCGCCGGCGCGGCATCAGGCTGGGGTCGCGGTGCAGCACGGCGCGGTTTTTCTGGTAACGGAAAGCGCCTAACACCGCCTGTTCGTCAGGGTCGCTGTCTTTCAGCAGCGCCAGCGTTTCATCGCCATGACAGGCCATCACCACCTGGTCGTAACTCTCGACCCCGCCCTGGCTGTCTTTGATTTGGACCTTGCCGTCTTTTGTTTCTGAGGAGGAGCGTGTGACGGCCATAGCGGCGCAATTGACCCGGATGCGATGGGCAAAAGAGGCGGTCAGGCGGCGGACATATTCCTGTGACCCGCCGGTGACGGTGCGCCATTGCGGCTGGCCGGTGACCGACAAGAGATGATGATTGGCGAAAAAACGCACCAAGGTGCGAGCCGGGAAATTCATCATCTCACAGGGCGGGCAGCTCCAGATTGCGCCCGACATCGGCAGCAAATAATAGCGGCGAAACCAGTCCCCCAGGCCCAGTTTGCGGATCAGGCCTTCCAGGCTGAGATCGGGATGACGTTCCACGATGTTTTGCGCGCGGGCATTGAAGATCATCACGTCACGCACCAGAAGCCCGAATTTCGGGCGCAGCAGATTGCGGCGTTGGCCGATCACGGCATCCAGATCCTTGGCGCCCCATTCCAGCCAGCCGTCGCGGATGGAAGCCGCAAACGTCATGTCGCTGGCGTGACTTGGCACGCCCAGATGGGTGAACAAGCCGCAAAGATTGGGATAGTTGGGCCGGTTGAAAACAATAAAGCCGGTATCGACCGGAATGGGGCGGCCGTCATAGTCCACCGTCACGGTCCGGCTGTGGCCGCCGATCCGGGGCGCTTTCTCATAGACGGTGATCTCGTGACCGGGATTGAGCAGATAGGCGCTGCCCAAACCCGAGATTCCCGTGCCAATGATTGCAATCCTGGCCATTCTTGTGCGCCCCTAGCCCAAGCTTTGGTCCCTCTACGGCTCCAGGCGCAAAGCGGATCACTTTTGTTAGAGCTTGAACTTTCAGAATGGAAGCAGTTTGGCCGGGCTGATCTGATCGGCGAACAGGCGCGTAAAAGTCGCACGGAGGCCTGATGATCTATGCAATCGCCTATCTGGCCTGCCTGGTGGTGATGGGGGCGCTGGATTATCTCTGGCTCTCCAACACCAGTGGGCCGCTTTATCACCGTGACCTCGGACCCTTGCTGGCTGAGAATCCCAATATGACCGTGGCGGTGATTTTCTATCTCGGCTATGCGGCGGGTATTGTGTTTTTTGCCGTGCGGCCCGCTCTCACCGCCGGCGACTGGCGGGCGGCAATTCTCAATGGCGCGCTGTTCGGCCTGTTCGCCTATGCGACTTACGACCTGACCAATTTCGCCACCATGAAGGTATGGACGTTGAGGGTGACCTTGCTGGACATCGCTTGGGGGATGTTGCTTACAGCGGCAGCCGCCAGCGCGGGCACGATCGCCGCCATGAGAGTTCGATAGAAGATCGCCAGCCGGTTCACCGGCTGGCGATCAGCATGTCATTGCGGTGCCGCGGCGCCGCCATTGGCCTTGGCATCGCCTGCGTCAGCCGGATTGGCATTCGGATTGGCATTCGCCGCCGGCGCGCTTTCGACCGGCGCGGTTGGAGCGGCGGCGGGAGCGCTTGGAGCGGTCGCCTGCATTTGCACCGCCACCGGCTGGCTGGTGCTTTTCGCTTGCTGCGCCTGCTCCAGATTGAGTTGCTTGGTGATCTCGCGTTCCTTGGCGTCTGTGGAATGGCGGGCGGCGAAAGCCGGGCTTGCCAGCAAAACCACGCCTGCCAATGCAGCAACGATCGTTTTCATGCTCGTCTCCTTGGCTCGAACATCCGAAAAGGAAATAAGCCTCAGCCCAGAGCGTTCCGTAGGGCTTTTTCCGCCAAACCGGGAACCTGGGCGGTTTGCGGGAACCGGCAACCTGTCATTGTGTTCCTTCTCATATGATTTTGAGGACAAAATTTCATGCTCGGAACCATTCTGATTGTGGTGCTTCTGCTTTTGTTGTTGGGCGCCTGGCCGGCATGGCCGCACAGCCGCGCCTGGGGTTACTACCCGTCGGGGACATTGGGGCTGGTGCTGGTGATTGTGCTGGTGCTGGCGTTGTTGGGCAGGATTTGAGAACGGATGCGAGGTGGGGTGTAATGACGGAGGCATGATGACCAAGAAAAAATTATTCGAGGACATCAAACGGCATCCGGCGCGTATTTATCGCACACCCAATGATGTGCTGAGAGATCGCCGGTTCGGTGATGCCGAGCGGCTGGAAATCCTGCGCGCCTGGCGCGAGGTGGAAGACGTTTCCGCCGATTTGAATGAGATCGACGCCATAATCGCGGAGCTGCAAACCCGGCTATACGCCAGCGGCCACGCCGCGGAATAGGGAGCGCCCGGCGATCCAGCGGCGCGCGACCAATGGAAAAGGGAGATGGAGATGGCAACGGAACATGGAAAAACGGTTCTCAGCGCCGAAGAGGCACGCCAGGGCAAGGAGCTGGGCGTGGTGCGCTATGTGCTGCACATATCACTGGCGCTCGCGGTGATCGCTGGCGTTGTGATTTACGCGATCTTCTTTCACTAAAGGCCAATGGGCCTAGTTGGTGCGGCTGCCGGCCAGCTCCATCAGCGCCAGGCGCAGCTCCACCGGGCCAAAGGGCTTTTGCAGCACCAGATGGCCGCGAAACTCCTCGGGGATGCCGCGCGAGCCATAAGCGGTGGCAAACAGGAAGGGGATGTCTCGCGCTTCCAACTCCGCAGCGAAGGGAAACACGGTCTTGCCGTTCAGATGCACATCCAGCATCGCCAGGTCGAAAGTTTCGCTGTCCAGCAGCCGCATGGCATCTTCCAGCCGGGGCACCACGGCGGCAACCTCGTAGGCCAGCTCGCTGACCATATCCTCGATCAGCATGGCCACGGTCATCTCGTCCTCCACCACCAGCACTCGCGGCGCTATCAGCCGCATGTCGGTATGGTTGGTGGGAAGTCCCGGGGTGGGGGCGTGGGGGGGCATGGTAAGTCCGGTATCGCTCATTGGACTCCAACGCATGTTAATCCCGATTGGTTTCCGCACCAGCGCTCCCTAAAAGGCTGAGTTCGTTACTGAATTCTTGACGTTTTCGCTAACCCCTTGACGCCAAAGCCTTGCCCGGTCACCAAGGGTGGGATTTTTGGATGAGTTATTTTGTCCAATCCCAGCCCATTGGGGGGCATGTGAGCGCGGCCGGCCAAGAAAAATCCAAGACGGTGGAGCTGTCGGTGGTGGTTCCTACCTTCCGGGAACGGGGAAATGTCGCTGAACTGGCGCGGCGGCTGGAGGCCGCCCTGGCAGGGGTGGCCTGGGAGGCCATCTTCGTTGACGACAATTCCCCCGACGGCACGGCGACGGCGGTAAAGGAAATTGCCGCGCGCGATCCGCGCATCCGTTGCCTGCGCCGGGTGGGCCGCCGCGGGCTGGCGGGGGCCTGTATCGAAGGCATGCTTTCCAGCGCCGCCCCTTATGTCGCGGTGATCGATGCCGATCTGCAGCATGACGAAAAGGTGCTGCCGGACATGCTGGGCAAGCTGAGAAGCGGGGAGGCGGATTTGGTGGCAGCCACCCGCTATGTTGCCGGCGGTTCGGCGGCCGGCTTTTCGCAAAGCCGGGGCGCGATTTCGCGGCTGGCCACCAAACTCACCCACCGCCTGGTGGGCACGCCTTTATCCGACCCCATGTCGGGATTTTTCATGATGCGCCGCGACCGCTTCGATGACATCGCGCCGCGTCTGTCGCCGGCCGGATTCAAGATCCTGTTGGACATTGCGGCGACCGCCGGCTCGCGGCTCAGGATAGCCGAACAGGCTTACCGGTTCGGCGAACGGTCGGAAGGCGAAAGCAAATTCAATATCCAGATCGGGGTGGAGTTTCTGGGCCTGCTCTTGGCCAAGATGACCGGCGATCTGGTCGATCCGCGCTTCATTTTCTTCGCCATTGTCGGCAGCATCGGCTTGGGCGTGCATTTGCTGGTGCTGTTTGCGGGCCTGGCTTTGACGGAGCCGTTTCGCGCCGCCCAGGTCATCGCCACCTTGGCCGCCATGACCAGCAATTTTCTGCTCAACAATGAGCTGACCTATCGCGACCGGCGCTTGAAAGGCTTTGCCCTGGTCAAGGGCTTTGTCCTGTTCTGCGCGCTGTGCTCGGTGGGTGTCCTGGCCAATGTCGATTTGGCCAGTTGGCTGTATGTCGAGCGTCCGATCTGGTGGGTGGCGGGCGCCATCGGCGCCGCCATGAGCGTGTTGTGGAATTACGCCATGTCCACGCTGTTCGTGTGGCGTGCGAGGTAGTCATTTGATTTACCCCCTCCGATTTCAGCTTTCGCTCGGCTCTCTTCGATCGCCTTCGCCCGCTGAAATCACCTCCCCCTCCTATGCGCTTGCGCGCATGAGGGGGAGGCGGACCTGAGTTTGGTGCATGCAATGATTTCTGCGCGAATTTCTTTTGCCGGCATTCTGCTGCTGCTGCTATTGCGCGCGGTCCTGGCGGCGAAACTGCCTTTGTCGGCGGATGAGGCCTATTACTGGCTGTGGTCCAAGCATCTCGCGGCGGGCTATTTCGATCATCCGCCCGCCATTGCCTGGCTGATCCGCGCCGGGACCATGCTGTTCGGCAATACGCCCTTTGGCGTGCGTTTCTCCGGCCTTGTTTTGTCTGTGCCGGCAAGCTGGTTTGTCTGGCGCGCCGCTGATTTGATCGTGAAAGGTGAGGTTGGCGGCCAAGCCTACCCAACGCCGAGCCCCGATAGGGGCGAAGGCCGAGATCGCGCCGCGCTGGCGGCGCTGTTCTTCAATCTGACTTTGATGGCTTCGGTCGAATTGCTGGCGGCCACGCCCGACATGCCCTCGTTGGTGGCGGGCGCCGCTTTTGTCTATTTCCTGTCACGCGTCCAGGTGCGCGACGAAGCGGGAGCCTGGCTGGGTACAGGGATTGCCGCGGGGCTGGGCCTGCTCGCCAAATTCTCGGCTCTGTTCCTGGGCGGCGGCGCGTTGGTCTGGCTGATTGCCGATCGCAATGCCCGAAAGTGGCTGTTGTCACCCTGGCCGTATCTTGGCGGTTGTCTGGCGCTGGCGATTTTCGCGCCCAATCTTTGGTGGCAGTCCCAGCACCACTGGCAGACTTTTATCTTCCAATTCGCGCGCGTCGGTTCGGGCCACGTCTCTCCGCGGTTTCTCGTGGAATTCCTGGGGGCGCAGCTTGGTCTGGCCACGCCGCTGATTTTTATTCTGATGGCTGTCGGTCTGTGGCGCGCCACTCGGCAATTTAATAGTGGTCGCTCTGGCTCTCGCCAACGCGACAGCGATCGCTTGATGCTCGCCTGTCTGGTCTGGGTGGGGCTGGGTTATTTTCTGGAGCATTCCTTGCACGACCGCGTGCAAGGCAATTGGCCTTGCTTCCTATATCCCGCGCTGGCGATTTTGGCGGCGGACGCTTTCGCCCCCAACAGCACACGCTTGCGCACCGTCTCCCTTCTTGCCGCGCCCCTGGCGGCGCTCTTGCTGCTGGCGGTTTACGCGCAAGCTTTGTTTATGCCGATACACATGAAAAAAGATCCGCTGGCCAGGATTCTGGGCCGCGAATTCGCGCCGGTGGGCGAGGTCGCGGCGGCGATGGTAAATGCGCATCTGGCCGAAGCCATCATCACCACCGACTACGAGACCACGGCTTGGCTGAGGTTCAACCATCCCGGCGTGCCGGTGATCCAATTGAATGAGCCGCAACGCTTTCCTCAGGCGCCCTCCGCCGGAGCGGAATTGCTGAAACAGCCTCTGATTTATTTGACGGAATTGCGCCGCGACCAGCATCCCCTGGTGCAGCGTGACTTCGCCTATACCGGCTTTCCCACCCAGCTTCAGACGCCATCCAGCCTGTATATGGTTTATCCGGTCGGGCGGCCCAAAAGTTCCAGCTTGGGCAAAATGCCCTGACTTTTTGTCGTTTTTGCAGGGCTGAAAAGCAAAAAGCCCCGCTGAACCGGAGCTTGATTCTATTATGAAAAACCCCTTTCGGGGGTCAGCCTCTAATGCAAAAACCCCCTTCCGGGGGTTTTTGTGTGAAGAGAGCGGACACCCGAGGCGGGCTGTCGAAGGGGCTGGGGGCGTTCCGGATCGGACGTCCGCTCGCTCCAGATAATGGGTAGGCCGGAAAAGCGTTCCCGGTCCTGCCAAAGAATTTACATCTTCCCCGCCGCGACAATTTGGGTGCCCGAAGAGTTGAGTGGCCCGGTTTTGCCACCCTCGGCGGCATGACGGTCGGCCGAGCCGAATAGCAGAACCAGAAGCAGCACGCCGGCGATCAGGCCTTCCAGCGGATGTTCGAGAATGAAGTTTGGGATGCGCATGGTTCACAGTCCTTCACAGCTGAACACGCGAAACGCATACCAAGACCGGCAACTGGACCGATGACTGAACTGGCCAGCTAGATTGGCGGCCTGCCTCGGATCGCGCCTGAGAAGGCGCTGACAATCAGAAGAACCAGAAACACCACCAACAACAGCTTGGCGATGGACGCCGCCAAACCAGCCAGTCCGAAAAAACCCATATAGCCCGCAACCAAAGCGAGGATCAGAAACGTCAACGCCCAACCGAGCATGCTCTTTGCTCCAGGAAGTCTAAGCCACAAAACGTGACGGATCAGACCTCGGTTCCAAATTGTCCACAGGGCAGGGAACGAAACGGAGCTATTTGGGAGATTTGTTGCGATTTAGGAACATGCTGGCGACGCTGGCCAGCCCGGCGCCGATGATGGCGATCCAGGGTGTCTCTTTCGCCACGGCGGCCAGAAGAACCCGCGTCAGCTCATTGTTCAACTGCGGCGGAGGTTTGGTGGGACGCGACATATGCATGTAGATGGCCCATAGCAGCGGCGGCACCAGCAAGACCGTTCCCGTCAATGCATAGCCACCCACGGGCCCAATCGCCTTGACCAGTGCGGTAGCCACAGCCATGCCCAATAGGCCGATGCCAAAAAAGGCCATGGCGATGGCGGCGGCGGCCAGAATTGCCTTGGCGGTCAATCGCGCGAACATGTGGTCCCCTGAGCCAGTGGCATTCGCTTATACGCCAGCAGGGTTTAACAGGGAAATACCTAACCGGCGGACTAGCGGCGCAGAAAAACCGCGCCCAGAAAGACGCCCAAGCCGCCTGCGATCAACAGCGATTGAATGGGCTGGGCGCGGACATGTTCACGCAATTCTTCCGCATTCTCGTCCGCCCATTCCTGCGCGTCTTCCTTGTATTCCAGCGCGGTCACCTTGGCCTGGCTGGCGGCTTCCTCGGCAAGGGCCACGGCGCGGTCGGCGATTTCCTCGGCCGAACGCATGGCCAGCGCGGCGCGCTCGGAGGCGATTTCGCTGACATCGCCATACAGGCCCTTCATATCGCTCTGCAGGGCTTCGAAATCGGCGCGCAGGGCCGCCAAGCGGGCTTCAATATTGCGTGCTTCGATATTGCCATTGGCGGTCTTCTTTTTGGCGGCCATCAGAAAAAACTCCATTACCCATCAAATATTGTAACGCGCAGAAAGCTTATGCTGCTTCCCTGGCTGCTGGATGAAAAAACAGCGCCTGGCCAACGGTGGCCTGCACGGTTTCGGGCAGGAACGGCTTGGCGATCAGATAAGTCGGCTCTGGGCGCTCTCCGGTCAAGAGCTTTTCCGGATAGGCGGTGATGAAAATCACTGGGATATCGAAGGACGACAAAATTTCGCTGACCGCGTCGATGCCCGAACCGCCTTCGCCCAGATTGATGTCGGCCAACACCAAGCCGGGACGTTCCGACTTGGCCTTGGCCACCGCATCGTCCTTGGTGGCGGCGACGGCGACGACCTTGTGACCCAATTCGCTGACCAGATTTTCCAGGTCGAGCGCAATAATGGGTTCATCCTCGATAATCAGGACCTTGCTGGCCAGCTGACGGTCGATGGTCTTCTGGGCCTCCAGAATGGCGCTCTCCACGTCTTCCGGGGTCTCGTCCACGATGAAGGCGGCTTCTTCCAGGCTGAAGGCTTCCACCGCGGTCAAAAGCAGGGCGGCCCGCCGGTTGGCGGAAAGCGAGCGCAGCCGGGCTTCCGGATTCTTGCCAGGCATCGGCCCACCCGACTCGTCATAATGCTCCGCCCCCGACTGCCAGATGGCGTGAAATACCCGATAAAGCCCTACACGGGGCGGGACCCCCTCCATAAGGCTTTGATCACCCGCCAAAAGGGCGGCGAGGGCGGCCCGCACATGGGTATCTCCACTGGGTTGAGAACCCGTCAAAGCGCGGGCGTAACGGCGCAGATAGGGCAAATGCGGCGCCAGAATTTGGGACATGCTCATGCGAAGGCTCCTTCGGCCCAAAATGAAAGCTCAGGAAAGGAACTTACGCCAGCCAAAAAAGTTCCCTAACCTGCCGGAACCATCATGAATTCCGTACGTTTGGAACCTTGGGAAGGGAGCTGGCATGGGGTTGGAACGTCAAAAATTGGCGCCTCGCCTGGCCGTCACGGGCAGCGTCGAGGCAAGAAGTGGCTTGGGCAGATATGACACAGCAATGGGATACGACCGTGTCCAGTGATGAAAAGCCCAGCGAAAAGGCTAGGGCAATCCGAGCCCGGCAAAGGGCCATCGGACGAGAGCTGCGCCGCATGTACGATGATGTGGCCCAGGAGCCCGTGCCGGAAGACTTCATGGATCTTCTGCGCCAGATTGACGAATCCGACGACAAGGGGGGCAAGAAGGTCTCGTGATGCCCACATCTGCCCCGTCTGCCCACACCCAGAAGCCAGAAAATCCTGACTTCAAAACCGAATTATTGGGCCTTGTGCCATTTCTGCGCGCTTTTGCCCGGTCGTTGACCGGCAATCAGGAAGCAGCCGACGATCTGGCGCAGGAGACCTTGGTCAAAGCGTGGCAAAGCCGGTCGAGTTTCATTCCCGGCACCAATCTGAAAGCCTGGCTTTTCACGATTTTGCGCAATCAATTTTATTCCGACCGCCGCAGGGCCTGGCGGCAGGCGCCCTGGGACCAGGATGCGGCCGAGCGCATCCCCGGCGGCGGCGAGGATCAGGTTCATTCCGCCGAACTCTCTGATACGGTGCGCGCCTTGAAGCACCTGTCGGATGAGCAGCGCGAAGCGCTTATTCTGGTGGGGGCGGGCGGTTTTTCCTATGAAGATGCAGCCGCCATCTGCAAATGCGCCGTCGGCACGGTGAAGAGCCGGGTTGCCCGCGCGCGCAAGACATTGATAGAGATTTTGGACGGTGGCGATACGCTTGACGATGTTTCGCGGCCTGCCGAAGGGGATGCCGCTCGTGAGATCATGGCGCAGCTCGATCAGCTCAGCCCTGGGCGCTCCGATATCGTCGGCGGAAAAAAGCGCCTCAAATAACGGGATGACAAACGGGGGGCGCGAGCCCGGCTGGACCCTGCGCCGCAGGCTGCAGGCGATCATCACTTTGGCGCTGCTGCCCGTGGTGCTGGTGTCTATTTTCCAGGGCGTGGCGCGCGCCCGGCTGGACATCGATCACGTCCACACCACGCTGTTGCAGGAAGCCCGCACGGTGGCCGCGGGCGACCAGAATCTGCTGGCCGCCGCCGAACAGGTGCTGCGCGCGGTGGGAAGCCTGTCGGAAGTGCGCGGCATGAACGGCAATTGCGATGGCGTGCTGGCCGACACGCTGATCGGTGTCCGGTATTTCTCTAATCTCTCGCGCATCGACGCCGATGGCCGCGTCGCTTGTTCCGCCATGGCGCTGGCCCATGGCATGAGCGCCAAGGACTACGAAGTCTTCAAAGCAGCCCAGAAGACCGACGGCATGGCGGTTTCCAATGAGTTGATCAGCCGGGTCACCGGCCAGCCGGTGATCGGCGGCATGCTGGCCTTGCACAAGCCGGACGGCAGTTTTGACGGCACCGTCGCCATCACCCTGGATGTGCATTGGATCGATTACATGATGCGCGCCGCCAACCTGCCCAAAGGCGCGGTGGTGGCGGTGTATGACCGTTCGGGCAAGGTGATCGCCACCAACAACCAGGATGTGGGCCCGATCATCGCCAAGACGGCGCTGGCTTCGGGCGCCGATCCCAACAGCGTGTCCATCGCGATAGACAAGCGCGGCGATCAATGGCGCTTCGGCAATGCCGCACTGATGGGCAATTCCATCTTCGTGGCTTTTGCCGAGGGCGAAAGCCGGCTGTTCAGCAATACCTATCTGCATGTCGGGCTGGATTTCGCGTTGCCCATCCTGATGATCGGTTTCGCCTGGGTCGCGATCTGGCTGGCCACCGATCGCCAGGTGACGCAATGGATCAGTTATCTCAGGCGCATCGCCGCCGCCTATCGCAGCGGCCATTACGCCATCCGGCCCGACCTGGCGGAAGCGCCGGTGGAGTTCAAGCTGTTGGGGGATGCGCTCAGCGAAATGGCGGAGGGCATTCAAGACCGCGACCGGCGCCTGCGCGAGGCGGTGGAAGTCAAGACCACCTTGATCAAGGAAATCCATCACCGGGTGAAGAACAATCTGCAGATTGTGATGAGCCTGCTTTCCATCCAGGCCAATCAGGTGAAGGACCAGGTCGCCAAGGACGCGCTGCTGCAGGCCCAGACGCGCATCAATGCCTTGGCGCTGGTGCATCGTATTCTCAACGAACTGGAAGATCAGAGCACGCTGGACATCAAGCAGCTTTTGGAAGAGCTGGCGCACCAAATCGCCGGCGGCATGAGCAACGACAATGTAAAGGTGGACGTGGATGTGCCGAGCCGGGTGGTTTCGGGCAGCGTGGCCGTGGCTTTGGCCCTGTTCACGGTCGAAGCCCTGACCAACATCTTCAAGCACGCCTTCCCGGATGAAAAACAAGGGGTGATCCGGGTCAGCATGGAGCCGGCGCCGGGCGGCAAGCTCAAGCTGGTGATCGCCGATGACGGGTTGGGATTTTCGGCCGGAGAAACCAGCCGCAGTGTGGGCAGCCGCTTGATCAAGACCTTCGGCCTGCAATTGGGGGGTGTTTCCAGCGTCCATTCCGAACCTGGCAAAGGCACGATGGTGGACCTGATCTTCCCAGACCCTGACTTGAGACAGGACGAAGCGGCGCAGTAGCGCCTGCTTTTTGCATTTCCGCCTCATCAGTCCCGGCCTCGCGCCTTCGCTTCGCTCAAGCGCTGCGGCGTTCGGCCCTCAAATCGATCCACCGGATCGATTTGCCCGGCTTTGCCGGTCGGGCCTCACCCTGGCAAAGGCACGATGGTGGACCTGATCTTCCCAGACCCCGACCTGAGACAGGACGAAGCGGCGCAATAGGCCAATTGGCTGTGCAGGCATGCGTTTTGGGCTGTTTTCGTTAAGCCCGGAATGGTTATGTTCCGCGCGAAAACCCGCAGGATTCGGCCATGGCAGACAGTTTCGACGCGATCGTGATCGGGGGCGGCCCCGGCGGCTATAACGCGGCGATCCGTCTGGGCCAGCTGGGCTTGACCTCAGCCTGTATCGACAAGCGCGGAAGTTTTGGTGGCACCTGCCTCAACATCGGCTGTATCCCTTCCAAGGCGCTGCTGCATGCCAGCGAGCGTTTCCATGAAGCGGGCAGTGATTTCGCCAAGCTGGGCATCAAGGCCAAGATCGAATTGGACCTGCCGGCGATGATGGCGCAGAAGACCAAGGTGGTGGGTGAGCTGACCCGTGGCGTGGAGTTCTTGCTCAAGAAGGCGAAAAGCGAGGCGATTGTCGGCGAAGCCCGCATCACCGCGCCGGGCAAGGTCGAAGTGAAACTGCCGGATGGCAAAACCCGCGCCCTGACGTGCAAGCATATCATCATCGCCACCGGCTCGGATGTTGCGCCTCTGCCGGGCGTGACTTTGGATGAAAAGCAGATCGTATCGTCCACCGGCGCGCTGTCGCTGTCCTCTGTCCCGAAGAAATTGCTGGTGGTGGGCGCGGGCGTGATCGGGCTGGAACTGGGCTCGGTATGGGGGCGGCTGGGCGCGGAAGTCACGGTGGTGGAATTCCTGGACCGCGTAACCCCGGGCATCGATCTGGAGGTGAGCAAAACCTTCCAGCGCGTGCTGACCAAGCAGGGTTTCGCCTTCCATCTTTCCACCAAAGTAACTGGGGTCGAGAAGCAGGGCGGCGCGCTGAAAGTAACGGTCGAGCCGGCTGCCGGCGGCGACAAACAGATTCTGGATGCCGATGTGATGCTGGTCGCCATCGGCCGCATTCCCTACACCGCCGGCTTGGGCGCGGCTGAGGCGGGCGTGGCGATGGACAAGCGCGGCCGCATCCTCACCGACCATCATTACCGGACCAATGTGCCGGGCATTTATGCCATCGGCGATTGCCGCGAAGGCGTGATGCTGGCGCACAAGGCGGAAGACGAGGCCGTGGCCTGCGCCGAAATCATTGCCGGCAAGGCGGGGCATGTGAATTACGACGCTATTCCGTCGGTCATTTATACCTTCCCGGAAGTCGCCACCGTCGGCAAATCGGAAGAAGATCTCAAGGCGGCGGGCGTGGCTTATAAGGTTGGCAAGTTTCCCTTCACCGCCAATGCCCGCGCCAAGACCATCGCCGCCACCGACGGTTTGGTGAAGATTCTGGCCGATGCCAAGACCGACAAGGTGCTGGGTTGCGCCATCATCGGTCCCGAAGCGGGCAATCTGATCGCCGAAGTCGTGCTGGCGATGGAGTTCGGCGCGTCGTCAGAAGACATCGCCCGTACTTGCCATTCGCATCCCACGCTCACTGAGGCGGTCAGACAGGCGGCGATGGGTGTCGAAGGTTGGACCATGCAAATGTGACCCGGCGCGGGTCTTTTGCGTCCTGAGTGCGCCGCGAAGTCGCTTATGGATTCAAGTGTCCACATCGCTCCTTCGCTCCTGCTCAGTGCACCTTGCGCGGGGTCCGCAGGTTAAGGGCGATATGCGAGATTGAATCGCCGACTGGCAGCATTCGGCAACGCGCCGTCTATCTTTCTGACTTCAGCCCTTTGCTAGAGCAGGCTGATCAGATAGGTCGCAATGCCCAGCGCCACAAAAAAACCAACCCAGGTCAAGCAGAACTTGACGGCGCAGATATTGGTTTCTTGAGACGAGCGGACATTGTGATGCAGTACAGCCATGAGCGGCTCCCGCTGATTATGACGGAATGTTAAACCCGTTCGTCTGAAGCGAGAATGAACATTCCATCCCGCGGCGCAACATTCGCTTCAACCAGTGAGCAGCCGCACACCGGCCTTTCTGCTGTTGCCAAGGCCCGCGCCAGTAAAAGCTTTTGCGCTGCAACCGGGTTGGTCTAACCTTTCTTCATGCGACCAAACCCTATTCGCCAATTATGGGCCAACGGCAAGCCGGCTTTGAATTGCTGGATCACCTTGCCGGGCACCTTGGCCGCCGAGATGCTGGCACATCAGGGCTGGGACAGTCTGACGGTGGATTTGCAGCATGGCGCCAGCGATTTTGCCTCCATGTGCGCCATGTTCGCCGCCATCTCCACCACCAACACCACGCCCTTGATGCGGGTAGCCTGGAACACGCCGGGCGATGTGATGAAGGCGCTGGATGCCGGCGCCTATGGCGTAATTTGCCCTAATATCGAAACGGTGGAGGAGTGCCAGCGTTTTGTCGGCGCCTGCCACTATCCGCCGGACGGCTATCGCAGCTTCGGGCCCAAGCGCGGGCTGCTCTATGGCGGCAAGGATTATGTCCATCACGCCAACAAGACCATCCTGACCATTATCCAGATCGAGACCCTGAAAGGGCTTCAGAATGTGGATGAGATCGCCCAGGTCAAGGGACTGGACATGCTCTATGTCGGTCCCTCCGATCTGGGCCTGGCCTTGGGGCGTGAGGCGCGGCAAAACCAGACCGATCCGGTGGTGATGGAAGCGGTGGACAGGATATTGGCGGCGGCGAAGCGGGCGGGGCTGCATGCCGGCATGCATTGCACCAGCGCGGAATATGCCAAGGAGATGATCGGCAGGGGGTTTGATTTCGTCACCGTGATCTCGGACGAGAATCTGCTGGCGCGCGGCGCGGCGGAACGGGCGAAGCTGGGCTGAAGATGAACGGGGCACAGACTCTGGTCCATACGCTGGCGGACAGCGGCGTCGAAATCTGTTTCGGCAATCCCGGCACGTCGGAAATGCATGTGGTGGCGGCGCTGGACCATGAACCGAAAATGCGCGGCGTGCTGTGTCTGTTTGAAGGCGTGGTGGCGGGGGCGGCCAGCGGCTATGCCCGCATGGCCGGCAAACCGGCGGCCACCTTGCTGCATCTGGGGCCCGGTTTCGCCAATGCCATTTCCTTTCTGCACAATGCGCGCAAAGCCGGCCAGCCCGTGGTCAATATCGTGGGCGACCATGCCACTGCCCATGCGCAATATGCCCAGGCGCCGCTGACCTCGGACATTATGGCTATTACCGGCTCGGTGTCGGATTGGCTGTATCAATGCCGGTCGGCGGGCGAAGTGGCGCAAGCCGGCGCGCGCGCGGTGCAGGCGGCGCGCGCGGCGCCCGGCCAGATCGCCACTCTGGTGCTTCCCGCCGATACCGCCTGGAATGAGGCGAAAGCGCCGGCAGCGCCTTTGCCGGTCGCGCCGCCGCGCAAGGTGGACGATGCCGCGATTGCGCGGGTGGCGGCCGCGCTCAAGAACGGCAAGCGCACCGCCCTGTTGTTGCGTGGCGTTTGCCTGCAACAAGCAGGTGTCGAAGCAGCGGGGCGTATCGCGCGTCACACCGGCGCGCGGTTGCTGCATGACTATTTCACGCCGCGAGTGACGCGTGGAGAAGGTCTGCCGGAAGTGGAGCGCATTCCCTATTTCGCGGAAGAGATCGTCGACTATCTCCAAGGCCTGGAGCAGATCGTGCTGGTGGGCTCAGCCCCGCCAGTGACCTTCTTTGCCTATCCGGGAAAGCCAAGCTGGGTGACGCCGGAAGGCTGCGCGCTTTTGACTTTGGCTGAGCCGCAGGACGATACCGTCGGTGCGTTGCAGGCATTGGCCGAAGTATTGGGCGCGCGCCAGCCCGGGATTGTCGTCAAACGCGTGATCCCCGATCTGCCGGCGCATGCGCCGCTCAATCCCGAAAGCATGGGCGCCATCATCGCGCGGCTGATGCCGGAAAACGCCATCCTCTCCGACGATTCTCTTACCGCCGGACCGGGGCTGCACAAATCCCTGCGCTATGGCCCGCGCCATGACTGGCTGATTTTGACCGGTGGCGCCATTGGCGATGCGCCGCCCATGGCGGTGGGCGCCAGCCTTGCTTGTCCGGATCGCAAAGTGATCGCCGTCTCCGGCGACGGCGCGGCGATGTATTCCCTGCAGGCCTTATGGACCATGGCGCGGGAAAGACTGGATGTGGTCACTATCGTCTGCGCCAACCGCAGCTATAATATTCTCAACATCGAATTGGGGCGGGTGGGGGCGTTCAATCCAGGGCCCAAGACCTTGGCGATGCTGGATCTGCACAATCCGGAACTGGATTTTGTGAAGCTGGCGCAAGGCATGGGGGTGGAAGCCAGCCGCGCCGAAACAACAGGCGAATTCGCCGTCCAATTCGCCGACGCGATGCAGACAAAGGGCCCGCGCTTGATCGAAGCGGTTTTGCCGAACTGAATCCGTGGTCTAAGCTTTTGCGGCAAACGGGGAGGTGACCATGAATCGCCGCAGCGTGCTGGGCGCAAGCGTCGCTGTCCTCGCCACGCCCGCATTGGCGCAGTGGCCCGAAGCTGGCCACGGTCTGCCGGGGCAAAGCGGGTCGGCCCAGACACCGCCTGCCCAGACCTTCATTTATCTGCCGCCAGCGGCGGATATCGACACCAGCGTTCCGCCTCCGACCGCGCCACTGCCGCGTGGCATGACGCGCATCTTTGACGGCAAGACGTTGAAAGGCTGGCGCCAAGACCCTGCCGATAGCTGGATGGTGAAGGACGGCATCATCGGCAGCCGCGGCGTGGGCCGCGGCGTGCTGTTCACCACCAAATCCTATCGCAACTATCGCGTTGTGTTTGACGTGCGCCATGTCTCCGGCGATCCCGATCATCAGGCTTGTGTGCTGTTCTTTGGCCTGATGCCGCGGCGCGGCGAAAAGCCGGTCGATATGCTGAAGGGAATTCAATTCCAGGTGCCTCTGGGCGGGACTTGGGACTATCGCGACGGCCATCACAATAACGGCAAAGGAGAAGCCAACGGCAATGAATATGATTCCTTTCCCAGGCCGGGTTTCGACAGCCATCAATGGAGCCGGGTTGAAATCCTGATCAACGCCGATAAAGGCACGGCCCGGTTGGCCGTGGCTCAACCCGTGGGAAGCCGGGCAATCGAAATCGGGCGCTTTCATGTGCCGGAGGCGGGGCGACAAGGCCCGTTTGCGCTCCAAATGCACAATCAGGGCCTGTTCGACGACTACGCCAATCTGGCGGTCGAGGAGAATCCCATCCGCGATGAATTAATTACGGTGGCCAAATAGAAGGGGTTTCCCGAAACATTAGCTTGCCGAGCCGAAGCTCGCGAAGCGAGCTCGAGTCCTCTCTCACGGCGTTGCCGTTCGGTCGGGCGCCAGCTTTTCTAAACTCGCTGCGCTCGTTAAGAAAAGCTAGGCGTGGTGGCCCCGGTCCGACTCGAACGGACACGTCCCTTTCGGAACAACGGATTTTAAGTCCGGGGCGTCTACCAATTCCGCCACGGGGCCGGTTGCTGTGATCTAGCCTAATCATGCCAAAAGAACAGGGGGCTGAGGCCCCGGCCCGGGCCCGGGGCGGGAGGGCTTGTCCGCACCCCAGGGATCGCCTTTTTCTGCCGACCCATCGAGAAATATTCCGGAAACAAATCAAGGGTTTGGGCGTTCAGAAGAAGAATGGGAATGGCGAGGTGCAGCTTGAACAGCGCGAAATATTTCTTCCAGGACCGGGCGGCCCTTCTGCGCAGCGCCGCCGCGGAAAATATTGAGACACCCCAGCTTAATACCGCCCGTCTTAGGGCCGCGGCGGGTTATGATGCCCTTGCCGAAAAGGCCGAGCGGGAAGAGAGGCGGGACGAGAAACGCAAATAGCTCAGTTTTGCCTGGACCCGGTACTTTTTGAGAGATTTTCGGGCGGGGGGCACGATTTAGCTGGTTTGACAAAATATCATCGCTACAGTCCGTTCCGGTTATTTTTCAAATCACCCTTGGGGGGTTCGAATGCGTTTGATTTCTTGTTTTCTTGCTTTGGCCATGTCGACCTCAGCCGCTCTGGCTGGCGATGTGGGCCCGTTGGCCCCGGGCGCTCCCGCCGGCGTGAAACGCGCTCAGGACGTGGGCAACAACACGATCCTATATGTTGCGCTGGGTGCAGCAGTTGTTGCGGGCATCGCGGTCGCCGCTACCAGTGGCGATGACGCGGCTCCGAGTCCCGCGCCGCCCACCACCACGACCACAACGACGACCGTCTAAACCTATTGAGCTTCCCGCTTGCCTTGCGGCCGGTCGCATGACCGGCCGCAATTGCTTTTGTGCGCCCGGCAGGTGAATTTGAGCCTAGGGTGCCCTCAGAGTCCCATTCTTTGAGCGATTCCTCAAACCCTAGCCATCACAGTCGCTTGCTGTCCGCGGTATAATGCCGGCCCAGAATACAACCGTATCTTGACTCTAAGATACGTCTGTATCATGATGTCGGCATGAAAAAGAAGCCTGTCCAGATTTCCGCAGCCGAAAGCCAGGTGATGGAGGCTTTGTGGCGCAAGGCGCCCCTCACACCTGAAGAAATCATCGCCGCCACGGCAAAGCCCAATGACTGGGGCGCCGGAACGGTGCGCACCTTGATAACGCGCTTGCTGCGCAAAGGGGCTCTGACCGGGGCGCGCCAGAACGGCGGCTATTTTTACCGGCCCTTGGTCAGCCGCACGGACTATATCGGCTCCGAGAGCCAATCGTTGCTGGACCGGCTTTTCGCGGGCCAGGTGGCGCCGCTGGTGGCCCATTTCGTGACTCAGCAGAAGCTGACGACGGCGGATATCAAGAAGCTAAAAAAGCTCATTGAAGAATTGGAGGAATGACAATGTCAGCTTTCCTGTTCTTTCTGGTCAAATTGAATCTGGCGCTTGCCGCGGCGATCATCCTGGTGGCGCTGCTGCGCCGCCCTTTGCGCCACATGTTTGGCGCTCCTATTGCTTATGCCGTTTGGTTTCTGGTGCCGATAGCGGGCATCGCAAGCCTTTTTCCGCCACGCGTGATTGCTCCGGCGCTTGTCCCCATCGCGCCGGCGGATCTGTCCACGGCGCCGGTAGCCGCACCCGTCATGAACCAGCTTGTCCATGCGGTCCCGCGCGTTGCAGAGCAGCTGGCGGCGTCAAGCACAATCAGCGCGGGCGCAATCGCGGCGCCGCCGCTGACGTCAACATTTCAAATGCCCGATACCGCGCTGCTGTTTTTTGCGGCCTGGGCCCTGGGTACGATCTTGATGACATTCTATCTCGCCCAGTTGCAGCTTCGCTTTGCTGCCGCGGCGCGGCTGAAAGAAGCGGGGCCAGCGGTGCTGGGTTTTTTCCGCCCCCGCATTGTGACACCGGATAGTTTTCAAAAATGGTTCACGCCACGGGAACAGGCGGCGATCCTGGAGCATGAGCGTGTTCACCTGGCGCGGCAGGACGCGCGCGTCAATGCGCTGACCGCGCTTTTGCGATGCCTCTGCTGGTTCAATCCCTTGGTCCATCTCGGCGCCCGCTGGCTGCGCATCGACCAGGAATTGGCCTGCGATGCGGCTGTCGTGGCCCGGGCGATCCCGCGCGGCGACTATGCCAAGGCGCTGTTGAAATCCCAGATGGCGGTCACGGCGCTGCCCGTGGGCTGCAATTGGGTGGGATCGCAACACCCACTCATTGAACGCATTGCTCTGCTCAAACGCAAACCGCCGGGCACCGCGCGCCGTCTCACAGGCGCGAGCCTGGTCCTGCTGGCGGCAACCTCTGCCGGTCTGGGGGCCTGGGCCGCTCAGCCGCCTGTCGTCGCAAAGCCCACGGTCGTGATGCAGCCAAGTCCGGCGCTGGCCGCGCTCCCGGCAATGGCCGCGGCGCCAGAGCAACGCGCCAAAGATATCGGCCCGCCTGTCGTCACCGCGGCTCCAACCGGCAAAGGCGCTGGCATGTCAAAGCATGTGCGTGCCCCCGAAATGATTTTTGCCGAACCGGCGCCCGTCAGCATACCAACAGGCAGTGGTGACATTGTCGAAGCGCAGAACAGCGCGGCGGCGCCGGCAAAAAGCGGCGCGCCGGCGGAGACGACCGAAAATGTCACCGTCTTGGGCTCACGCCGCATGTATCATGATTTCAGCAGAAACTTCTCAGCGCCGACAAAGGTGACGGGCAAGATCGCGCGCTGGGAGCGCCGCATCTGTCCGGTTGTCGCCGGCCAAAATCCACACGCTTCCGCCTTCATCGCGCAACATCTCAAATATGTCGCGCTGGCGGCCGGCGCGCGTGTCAATAACGATGCCGACTGCACGCCCAATATCGATATCGTCTTCACCACCACGCCGCAGGATCTGCTCAACACGGTAGCCACGAACAACCAGCACTATCTGGGCTATTTTTCATCCGTCGCCCAGAAAAACGCGCTGGCGACAGTGACCAGGCCCATCCAGGCCTGGTACGCCACCGAATCCACCGACATCAAAGGCAGGCACTTCCTGGACACCGGCCGGTCCGTCGTCGGCGGCACCAGCGTGCAGAATTTCAACGGCCTGATCGGTCAAGTGGGCCGGGCGGATCAGGCCGGCGACAATCCGGCGACCTCCGCCGGCAGCGCCCTGACTGACATGGCGCCTTTCTTCTATTCGACCGGCAATCACATCAATGACGGCATCCATACCGGCTTCAACCACGTCCTGATCGTGATCGATTCCACCAAACTGGCGGGGCAGGATATCGTGCCGCTGGCCGACTATATTGCGATGCTGGCGCTGGTCCAGGTCAACGCGCCGGATGCCTGCCAGGAGCTTCCCAGCATCGTGAATACAATGGCGCCGGGTTGCGATCATTCGGCGCAGTCCTTGACGTTGTTCGACCTCGCCTATCTCCAAGCCCTTTACCACGCGGCCAATGACAGAAGCCTGATGGCGCAGCGCAGTGAAATCGGCGATCTGATGACGGACAGTCTTGAAAAACAAAAGTGAGGGCGAGGCATATGCTGGGGCCATTACCTCGCTGAGACCTGAAACGGGTCATGTGGCGAGTAGAGCAATATCGTCAAGGCGTTGATTTTGCCGTCGCTATCGGCGGGCGAGATGTAAAAACTGTATTCGGTATGGGCGAACTTGATGTCGAATATGTCCATTTCCTTGGTGGGCTTGTCCCTCATGGCTTTGGCATCGAATATGTTCGAGGCTGATGCCCGGCCCCAAAAGTTGCTGGACACCAAGGCGCCTCGTTGAAATTTTGCCTCTGCCTTTCCAGCACAGTGGGATCCGAAGCTTGGAATTCACGTGACTTGAAGTCGC
>JADMIO011054745.1_pt1 | contig 60525 bp, 43 predicted proteins | sample 8958161 | NCBI WGS metagenome assembly JADMIO01 (sample SAMN16585339, study PRJNA669376) | soil metagenome | isolation source: Crop rotation soil | place: USA: Cullars Rotation, Alabama | collected 2011
GCGACAACTTGTCCACGTGGAATTCTAAGCTTAGGATCCCAATGTGCTGGAAAGTAGTTTGCGCTAATATGGATACCGTGATTGGCGAAGATCTTGCAGATCTGTTGATTACCAACGGAACGCTTCCTATTTACCACCGTTTCACCAGTTTCGAACGGCAAGTTGACTGGGTGAAGCGCTATAAAGATCGCACCTTCGTCTCATCGGGTATACAGAAATTGGAAGAAACTAGGGAGCTTCTTGATTTAGGAGCGATCGGAGTTTGTATCGATGTTGCCCATGGACATTCAGCGCAGATGTTCCGCTTCATAGAGGAAATTAAGCGCACTCATCCTGATAAGGACGTCATCGCAGGCAATGTGTGCACCGCGATGGCTTATCATGATCTGGTGAACTCTGGGGCTGACGCCGTGAAAGTAGGGGTCGGGCCAGGGGCTGCCTGTACAACTCGCATTGTGACTGGTTTTGGAGTGCCGCAATTTACGGCCATTTGGGAGTGCGCGAAAGTCGCTGAGAAGCTGCGCGTGCCATTGATTGCGGACGGAGGTATACGCTGTAGCCGTGATGTATGCTTGGCGCTGGCAGCAGGCGCCAGTAGCGTAATGATCGGCAAGCTGTTCGCTTTGACCAGTGAGAGTGCGGCTCTGAAGAGGCCCGCCGGAAACGCCGGAGTAGGATTGGAAGCTAAGTATCGTGGCCAGGCTAGCGAGGATTTTCAGAAAGATTTTTACGGCGGGTTAAAAGAGAAGACAGTGGCTGAAGGAGTTGACTTTTGGGGAGCTGTAAGCGGCTCCGCGCAGGATTTAATTGCAAATCTTTTAGGAGGTTTGCGCAGTGGGTTGACCTATGGTGGGGCGCGCAATATCAAAGAGCTCCAACGTAAGGCCGAATTCGTCGAGGTCACGGCTTCTTATATGCAAGAGAGCAACCCGCGTAGGGGTTAGGGCGCTATCTGCGGAGTGTTGATTTTGTATATTCCTTTTGAGCGTTCTGTTCGCCGGAGCCGACCTGCTGAGAGATAATATTTAGCGACGATTTTTAACACGTCAACCTTAGCGTGGCGAAGCACTCTAGATGTTTTTATGTTGTAGCGTCATCACAATAGCAACAGAAAACAATCTACTTTTCGGAATTACTTTCGGTGATGGCTAGTTGCCAAATTTATCTCTTCGTTATTCAAAAAATTGCAGCAGCGCCGCTCTGACCAGTAGAGCCGCTCACGGTTAAGTTCTATGAAACCAGCGTGTCCCCCCTGCTGCGGCATTTCCAGGTAGAGAAAAGGGCTCTTATCGGCGGATTCAATCGGATAGCAGCCATGACTCAAAAATGGATCATCAGCAGCATTAACCAGCAGCGTTGGGATCTGAATCTTGTCAATAAAATGAAGCGAGCTGCAAAGCCTCCAATATTCTTCGGCATCTTTAAAACCATGCAATGGGCCTGTATAACGATTGTCAAATTCCTCGAATGTTCTGATCTTCTCTATGCCTTTCAGATCGATCCTGTCAGGATACGCTCGCTGTTTATGCAGCATTTTGATGCGTAAGGTTCTCAAGAAATGTTGCATATATAGGCGGTTTTGGCGTAGGGCGAGCTTGCGCGCACAACCGGCCAGATCGCACGGAACGGAAAACGCCACCGCCCTTTTTAGCTGATTAGGTAGCTGCGCTCCTTTTTCGCCTAGATATTTGAGTGTAATATTGCCCCCTAGGCTAAAGCCGACTAAAGCCATAGAAGAGAATCGATTGCTCGATAGGATTGAAGCTACTACTAAGTCTAGATCGTCGCTCGCCCCGCTGTGGTAATAGCGCAGCTGCCTATTAAGAGATCCGCTGCAACCGCGCATATTCCATGCGGCTATTGACCAACCTTGCGCGTGTAAAGCCTTACACATGCCTTTCACATAGCTGCTGCTCGAGCAGCCCTCTAAGCCGTGACTGATTAACGCGACCTTCTCTCCGATGTTGTCGAGCCAGTCTACGTCTATAAAATCATTGTCGGGAGTATCTATCCTTTCTCTCCTGTACGGTCTGTTAACCGGGCGCCGAACAAGAGTGGGATAAATTGTTTGCAGATGGGGGTTAGCGAAGATCAGCGGGGATCTATAATCGGATGTTTGCAGTAGTGGCATGCTTAATTTTTGTGTATATACAGCTATAGGATAGAAGATAGTTTATACGACCTCAAGCCAGCTGGGTCGTTAATATGACTTTGTTTTAAGAACCTTGATGAATATACTGCTTGTATTTTCTTAAAGTTAGTTAGCGAGTGTTAAAGTTAATCGGTAAAGTTAGATGTCAAATCCAACCGTAGTAACACATATAATCCAGTCGTTAACTATGGGCGGAGCTTCTAGAGCTATGGCGGCTCTGGCTAAGTATTCCTCGCGACAGGGTGGATTTTTACATGAGGTGATTGCGTTGGTGCCGCCTGATAAGCAGGCCGTTGATTTTGTCGAGGCCAACGGAATGCGGTTTGTTCCCATTTGTGATCGAGCCGCCATTCATAACCACTGCAGGAACTCAGATATCGTGCAGCTGCAATGGTGGAACCATCCGCAATTAGATGATTTTCTGCGGGCCGGTTTTCCTGATTCGCGATTGGTGGCTTGGTGCCATGTGGCCGGCGATAGAGAGCCGCATTTAATCACCAGACAGCTTCTAGAATACTGTGATTTCGTGATGGCTTGCAGCCCGCATACTTACAACTGTCCTGCTATACAATCTTTGCCGATCGAGATCCGATTGCAAAAGACTGGAATGGCTTATGGGGCTGCAGATTTTGCTCGCTTGGCCGATATGCAATTTACTGAGCACAATGGTTTCCAGGTTGGATATATCGGTACAGTAGATTTTATAAAAATGCACCGCGATTATGTAGCTATTAATGCGATCATACGTATTCCTGAGGTGCGATTTGTCGTTTGCGGGCAGGGAAGTGCTTCTAACGTCATTCAGAAACAAGCAGAGGCGCTAGGCATGGCTGCGCGTTTCGATCTGCGAGGTTTTGTGGAGGATATTAGACCTGTTCTCTCTACTTTAGATGTTTACGGCTATCCGTTATGTGAAGACACATATGCGGCATCTGAAATTAATCTTCAGGAAGTGATGTTTGCCGGGGTGCCGCCGGTTGTCTTTCCGCACGGCGGCATTAAGGAACTTGTTGTTAATGAGTTTACTGGATTAGTAGTGCGCCATCCGCTCGAATATAGAGATGCAATAGAATATCTTTATCACCAACCGGACGAGCGTAAACGCATCGGTCAGAACGCAAGCTTGTATGCCCGACAGATCTTTTCAGCTGAGCGCGCGGCGCATCACTTCAACCAGGCTTACGAAAGGATCTTGAAGGCTGCGAAACGAGAACATATATGGAGCATGGATCCGGCGGTTTCAACGATTTCTAGCGAGTGGCGTGGTGCTTTAATATTCCTAGAGAATGTTCAGAACAGTAGTGATTATTTATGCAGCCTGCATTCGCAGGACACTGACGAACTGTTAGCCTGTGAAGAACGAATTTCGCGCGGTTCGGATTTAATGTTAAATAGCATAGCTCACTATAAGGATTTCTATGCTAAAGATCCGTTCTTGCGGCTATGGTATGCATTATTGCTGATCAATACTGGTCGTCTAGCGCAAGCTATAGACGAACTGGTGAGTGTGAATCAATTAGGTCTGCAGCATTGGCGAGTCCTTTGGTATATCTCTCAGGCTGCGCAGAAACTTGGTAACCATGATCTTGCCAGGCAGGTAGTAAATAGAGTGATAGAAGTTGCTCCCGAATTTCTACCGGCGCAACATTTGAAACAGGGCTTGGCCGCTTGACCGAAAGTTGAAGATTTCTGCCAACTATTTACGTAGGGGCGCCCCCTGCGCACCTTGCAAACTCTGATAATTTACAATAGCTGCATTTGCCCCATCTAGTTGTCCATGTTTCTGCAGCTCTTTCGCTAGATAATACCAACCCGGCGCGAAGCTTGGAAACTGGTTGGTTGTTCTCTGCAAGCTGAGCAGATCTGCTGCGAATCCCATAGTAATCCAGTCCGCAGGGGCTGACTCAATAACCGGTCTCAAGCCTTGATTGAGGTTCTTATAGAAAGGCCTCGGGTCTCGTATGGCCGCTCTGACCTGAGTGAAAGGATCGTTGTCGAACTCCTTCTCCATGTCTGCAAGCAGCTTGGCTATGATCTGCAGTGAGCATGCAGAAAGCACTTCATCTTCTTGAGCATAGCTTTTCTCGATCGGGGTTATGGCGAGCGTTTTACTGCAGCTAAATGCCCAGCTGCGAAAGAGGATTCGTAGTATTAATTCGCGGCCTGCTAGCACAGGGCAGCTCCAGCTGCGGAATGTCCCTAGTTCAAGAAGGGCTGGCCTGCGCGCTATAAAGTTCGGGAAGAAAAATGGCATCGAAAAGCATGCAGCGACATTGATCGTATCTGGACTCGGATAAAAGAGCTGCTCGAAGTCTGTCTTCCCGTTGTAAGGTAATGCCAGGCCAACTACGTCTCTAGAGAAGATGTTTATGACTTGCAGCGAAAATTCCTTAGATACTAAATCTCCCGCCTGAAGAAAGGCAACTATGGGTGCAGCAGCAGCTTCGACGCCGCTATTGTATGCAGCGTATAGGTTTGGCGTTGACGAACGTGTGTATCGCATGCCGATGTGATTTATACCCTCGCCCAAATCCAGCACAAATTCATGGATCCGTTTCGAAGTGGCGCGTTCTTTTGCATAGTCAACAAATAGCAGATCGAAATCAAGCGCCACCTGTTCGACTATGCTGGAAACCGTTCGTTTTAAAGGATCTGAAATATCATCAGTTGGAATGATGAAGCTTATTTTCTGTTCATGCTCGGCTGAGCGGTTTGCATAACGGCGAAAAACGCGCGAGCATTCACGCTGAGTAGCGAGTGGACGACGTCCTGTTTTGTTCTCTTCATAAATACGATAGTGAGAAAGGACCGAATTAATGCGCTTAGTGAATGGATACTTGGCTGCCATGCGCATCCACAGGTCGTAATCCATCGTAAAGAAGAGATCTTCATCAATGTAACGTCCATCCGGCCGCTTAACTTCCTCAAGAAGGCTCTTTCTAAAGAATATTGAAGGCTGGCCTAGCCAGGCATAGGGGATCCAGTAGCGCCACAGATCGTAATAACTGCGCTCAGTGTTCGGCACTACCTCGGTGCGTTTCCCCTGCCTGTCGGTCTGTTCTGCCGCTCCCATTACTACTGGATAGTTATGCAGTGCATCCGCCACTTGTTTGAATATATTTTCAGCGTACCAGTCGTCGGAATTCAACCAGCCGATTATCTCACCGCTGGTTTTAGCGAAGCCTTTATTGAGAGCATCCGACTGTCCGCGATCGGGTTGAGAGGTCCAGAGTAGGTGCGGATAAGATTTGAGTATTTCCACCGTGCCGTCAGTCGATCCACCATCAACTACGATATGTTCGAAGTTAGGGTAGTCTTGTTTCAATACAGACTCGATATTCTGGCGAATAAATTCACCCTGATTGTATGAAACAGTGACTATTGAAATCTTCGGCAAACTCATTACGATGCTTTGGGTAAATTAGAACATTTGTTTGGCTAAGATGTTTTTTTAAACGGTATTCTCCTTATTTAAGATGTTTAATGTTCAAACAATCTTCAAATTTACTTAATCAATCCGTGTCTTATAACAAACTCAGCGCACTAGAGATTTTATGTCTAGCGCAATAATATTCTCATGCAGCTAAAATATATTTTAAGCCACTGGTGAACTGTATACCTACTTAGCATCTACCAGCATCATAGTTAAGAAGCCGTATTTTATTAAAAATCTTTAGCTCATGACTGAGACAGCCTACCTAATCTTCCATAAAGATCATCCTTTGCATGTTAGCGGCGTAAATAGCGGCGCCGAGATGGCTACCCTTATGCTTGCTAAGTTTCTTGCCAAGCAAGGCAAGCGGGTGATTGTTTGCGCTCAGCTGCCGGATGGTGAGTGTAAGCATTGGGGGGTGGAATTCTGGGATCTAGGCCCGGAATTTGATGTACAGCAAGCATTGCGAAGAGCGAGGAGTCTTGGACAGTACCATTTAATCTCCGCTTGTAGGGCGCTACCTCTGATGAGTTCCAAAGGTGAGAGCAGCTGCCGCTCGCGCTCTCTTATTAGCCACGATCGATCAGGTAATGATACCGGCATGCATCCTGCTGTCGTTTCACGCGTGGCTGATAACGTGATCTGCGTTTCTCAAGCTCAGCGTGAGGTGCTTTTGGCAGCCGGTATGGATCCTAATAAATCACATGTGATCTATAATGGAGTGGATCTAGAGACATTCACTGTCGGATCTGCCGATCAACGCGATTTAATGAAGCTGGTGTTCGTAGGAGCGTTGGTAGAGGATAAAGGCATTCATGTTCTGGTTCAATCATTCGCAGATCTCAAGAAGAAGTATCCTGCATTGACTCTAGATGTATATGGCAGCTCATCTCTTTGGGGGCGCCGGAAGATTTTCGATGAGTCCGATATCGAAAGGCAGCTTCCGGGTATAAAATTCCACGGCAATGCCAAGCAGGCGATCGTAGCGGAAGCTTTTCGCAAGTGTGCTGCCTGCGTGGTACCTTCGATCTGGTTCGATCCATTCCCACTGACTTCGCTTGAGGCGCAGGTAAGCGGCTGTCCGGTAGTTGCTTTCGATGTGGGGGGTCTGAAAGAGGGGATGGTTGACGGAGAAACCGGTGTCCTTATTTCTGAGATCTCGCAGAACGCGCTGACTGTCGCATTGGACAAGCTTCTTTCAGAGCCGCAGCTGTTGAAGAAGATGTCGCAGCGAGCAGCAGTGGTAGCACCGCAACGCTACAATTGGCAGAGAGTTGCAGATCAGATCTGCAGCTTATGCGAGAAGAGCGCCAGTCAGCGCACAGTGCGAGTCGAAGCCGCAACAATGCTCAAGCAGGGAAAGATGGGATTTCTCAGCACCTGGAATCAGGAGTGCGGATTGGCGACATATGCTGGATATCTGCTGCAGCAATTCGAGCCGGGATCGTATCTGGTCTTGGCCGAAGACGTTCCGCTTGCAGCTCGTAAAAAACCAGATCAGCCGTATGTTGAGCGTTGCTGGAATAGAAAATCTGAGAATTTTTCGGCCCTTGATCAAGCTATTCGCAAGCACGGCATAGGTCTTCTGCACTTGAATTTCCATGATCATAATTTTATAGCTCAGGCCGGATTCCACGCTTTCTTGAGTAATTTGCGCAGTAATGGCGTTAAAATCGTAACGCATTTGCATACTACTTACACATTGGATCAGCGCTGCGCTGACTTTATCAAATTAGTAGATCAGGTCGTTGTGCATAGTGCTGAGAATCGCTTGCAGGTGATCGCTAACGGAGTCGATCCGCAAAAAGTTGTAATACTGCCGCACGGTGTAGTTTATAAGGAGAGATTGGATGCGTCGGCTAAGCAGGCATTGCGTCAGAAGTATCAGATTGCAGGCAATGAGAAATTAATTGTATCGTTCGGCTTTGTGCAACCAAACAAAGGCATGGAAGGGGTGATAGAGGCAGTTTCTCGTTTGACCCAGGCCGGGATTGCGGCACGCGGTATAATAGCCGGCAAGCCCAATCCAGGGCATCCCGGCAGTAATGATTATGTGCAGCAACTGAACGCACTGGCAACCTGGGCCGGCATAACTGATCGCATTAGTTTTACCAACTCGTTTCTGAGCGATGAGCAGGTCAATGACTACCTATCCATGGCCGATCTTGTCTTTATGAATTATCAGTCGCAATATTATGAGGCATCAGGCGCATGTTCGCTGGCTGTGGGGTGTGGGGCATTGGTTGTGACCTCTCTGGCTCCTGCTTTCGCAGCTTTCGGCGATGCTGTCTGGCGAATAACTTCCGGATTTCCAGCCGGTATATCGGCAGAGGTTCTGCTGCGTGATAACGTGTTACGCGAGGAGATACTTAAAAACGCCCGCGAGTATTCGCTTAAGAATAGCTGGCCGCAGATCAAGCTGCAGCTTGAACAGATCTACGCTAAGTTAGGATTTGCTGCTGCAGCACCTCAGCAGGAAATGCCAACTGTTTCAGCAAGCTCCAGGCAAGGTCCTCTTACAGGAGCTGATGCTTCACGCTCTGCTTGGGGTGCCGCCCTTTTAGGAGAGCCTAAGTCATTTGCCGCTAGTTACGATGAGATTGATCAACGCCTCGATCAGCTCGAAGAGATGAAGCGTCACAATGAGTTTGAGGATGTGCGTGAAGGTTGCTGTAAAATCCTGGCTAGTGCGGATGCAAATCAGGCTCAGAGGGAGAGAGCCACGCTCTTGAAAGCAGAGCTGGATGCATTGGAAGGCAACTATGCCACTGCGCAAGAGGCCTATCAGGAGGTGCTGCGCACAAATCCTAGAAGCGTTAGGGCACTGTGCGGCAAGGGGGTTTTAACGGCTACTAATTCGGGATTTGATGAGGCGCGTAAGTTTTTTTCTGAGGCGCATGCTATTAAACCGGATTATGACGTCGCGCTCTCGGGTCTGGGTCTATGTGCGCAGGTGATGAACGAGCCCGATAAAGCCTGGCAGTATTACCTGCAGGCGTTAGCTGCCAACCCTGAGAATTCGCGCGCCTTGTTAGGATTAATTGAGCTTGGGTACTCTTTGAAGCGCTATGGAGAGGTTGAGGCTGCATTGCAAAATTATATCGAGATGCATCCCGCCGATCTAAACTTCCTCTATTCCCTGGCTGGTTGTTATTACGCGCAGGAGAAGCTATCGGATGCTTCGCAGGTAGTCGATAAGATCCTGCTGTTCGACGCGCAGCATAAAAATGCTAGCGAGCTGCGCAGGTTGATAGAGGAGAAACGTTAGCCTGGTTTGATGCATAAAAAAGAAGTGAAGTGGTAAGCTTTCATCAGTATCTCAGCCTTTTCGAAGCCGGCTTGGCGTAAGAGCGCTAGGTTTTCTCCGAGAGACAGTGGTAGCAGCACGTTTTTTAGAGCAGCTTGCTTGGCCGTGATCTCTTCTTGAGTATATCCGTGGCGCTCTTTGAATTGGTAATACAGATCTTGCCATACCTCTTTTAAGGACTCGTTGTTCGGATCGCACTTTTCTGAGAGGAGTAAAGCCCCTCCCGGCAATAGCGCATTATATATAGAACGTAACAGGCTGAGCCGTTCGCCCTTAGAGATGAACTGCAGAATGTAGTTGCAGAATACGACTGAACATTTAGCTATGTTGGTATTTTCGGCCTTGCCCTGATACAGTTCTATTGAGTACGAAAGACCTTTGGTTGCTATCTTTTGGCGAGCGACGGCTAGCATCTCTGCAGATGAGTCGATGCCGACTAGCTTGCCTGATGGTAGCGGGTTCAGTTGGCTGGCCGCAGAGATCAGTGTGCTGGCAGTGGAGCAGCCTAAGTCGTAAATGAACGTGTCTTGCTTGTAAAAGCGCTTGGCTAGTTGAGCGGAGACTTTCTGCAGCTCGTAGTAATTCGGGATTGATCGCTCAGCCATATCGTCAAAGACTCGCGCGACTTCTGCGTTAAACTCGAACGAGCAATCGATAGGATGTTTGCCCTTAAAGATCTCGTCTTTCATCGGTTAGTAAATTGAAGTTGAATATAGCGATATGCTACCCCCTTATCTCGGCCTAAATCAATATCAACTCTATACTGAGAGGGCTCTTAAGCAGGAGCGGAGTATTCTGCAGATTGAATTCTGGGACCGCCATAGAGAGCTTTTACGGCAGCTGCTAGAGTTGGGTTCCATCTCGCCACAATTGATCTGCGATCAGAGCGGTATTATAAAGGCGGGCTGCAATCGAGTGAGCGCCGAACAGATCTCTTTGTTGGAGAGAATAGTGGAAGGCTTGATTCCATGGAGGAAGGGGCCGTTCTCATTGTGTGGCGTGCATATCGATGCGGAGTGGCGAGCAGATAAGAAGTGGGATCGTATCCGGCCAGCACTGCGCAGCATAGAAGGGAAAAAGGTAGCCGATGTGGGATGCAACAATGGCTATTACATGCTGCGTATGTTATCCGAATGTCCGCAGCTGGTCGTTGGCTTTGATCCGAATGCGCGTTTTTACTACCAGTTCGATCTAATTCGTCGTCTGACTGCTATAGAGAACGTTTATTACGAGCTTTTGGGAATAGAAGATCTCGATCTTTTCCAGGGTTTCTTTGATACGGTTCTTTGCATGGGTGTGATATATCACCGCCGAGATCCATATCAGGCCTTGCAGAATTTGCGTGATAGTTTAAAACCCGGCGGTCAGCTCATACTGGAGAGTTTGGCTACACCAGGACAAGAGCCGCACTGTCTCTGCCCCATCGATCGTTACGGCAAAATGCGCAATGTCTGGTATGTGCCTAGTGAAGGATGTTTGTGTGCCTGGTTAGTTCGTAGTGGATATATTGATATCGAGGTAGTTTCTCGCGCTGTGCTAACATTCGAGGAGCAACGTAAAACGGCTTTGGCACCGTATGAGAGCTTGGATGATTTTCTAGACCCCAACAACCCTATGTTAACCGTCGAAGGATATCCTGCGCCATTACGTATCGCTCTATCCGCCTGCCGACCCTGTTAGCTTGCGTTCCTTTGCCATACTCTTTCGTCTGCTCGCAAGCGGTGCTATAACTCGGAGGCATAGGTATTTAGATTCTGACAGCTTATGGATCACTTTAGCTCGGTTCGGTTGCCGTAACTGCGTCCATTTGCCATAGCTTTTAAGGAGAACGCATGAGATCGCTGATCTGTGTGATAGTCGTAATACTCAATCTAGTAACAATCGGCGGCGCGACGGCGCAGGAGAATAAAGGCGCTGCGATTGAGTGGGTTAAATGGAGCGAGGATATCTTCGATAAAGCAAGCGCGCAGAAGCGCCTGGTTGTTCTAGATCTGGAGGCGATATGGTGCCACTGGTGTCATGTCATGGAAGAGGAGACATACAGCAATCCGCAGATCATCAGCTTAATCCGCAGTAAATATATCGCCGTACGTGTCGATCAAGATTCTCGCCCGGACCTAGCTAACCGTTACCGCGACTATGGCTGGCCAGCTACTATATTTTTTGATTCAAAGGGTGAAGAGCTGGCTAAAAGAGCAGGTTTTATAGAGCCATCAGAGATGCTTGGCATGCTTAAACGTTTCTCCGAGAATCCCAAGCCTGAGGATGAAACTACGATGGCAGCGATTAGCGGACAGTCCGATCAGGCTGTGCTGTCACCGGAGCTAAAGACCGAGCTGATCAATCGTCACAATGCTAGCTTTGACTCTAGGTTGGGTGGTTTGCAGCTACCTCAGAAGTATCTAGAGGCGGAGAGCATAGAGTATTCGTTAACCCGTCCAAGGGAAGGGAACCAGCGCGATCTGGAGATTGCTAAGTTGACACTGGATAATAATCTGAAGATCTTCGATCCGGTTTGGGGAGGGGTCTATCAGTATTCAACCCATTCAGATTGGGATCATCCACACTTTGAAAAAATAATGTCGGCGCAGGCCAACAATATGCGCATCTACGCGTTGGCCTATGCAATTCTTAAGGACAAGCACTATTTAGATGCGGCAGAGCAGGTGCGCGGATATATCAAGCAGTTTCTAACATCGCCGGAAGGTGCTTTCTACACTAGTCAGGATGCCGATTTAGTACAGGGACAACACAGTGCTGAGTACTTTGCGCTTGACGACGCTGGCCGCAGGAAACAAGGAATTCCTGCGGTTGATAAAAATATCTATGCCCGTGAGAACGGCTGGATGATCGCCTCTTTGGCCGCTCTTTACGCTTATTCCGGAGATTCAGCGGCACTTAAGGAGGCTATTAGCGCGGCTGAATGGATATCGAAGAATCGAGCCTTGCCGGAGGGGGGTTTTCTGCATTCAGGGAATAAAGATGTAGCCGGCCCTTACTTGGGCGACAGCTTGGAGATGGGGCGCGCTTTCCTGGCGTTGTATTCGGTTACAGCTGAGCAGTATTGGCTTAAGAAGGCCGAGCAGGCAGCGCATTTCATAGGCACAAATTTCGTGCAGAAGGAAGATGGCAGTCAGGCTGGATTCTTTACATCTTCTACGAGCGCTCATACGGCCCTAAAGCCTGTGCGTCTACTTATAGAGAATGTTAATATGGCCCGTTTCGCGAATTTGCTATTCCATTTTACCGGCAAGAGCGAGTATCGAAATCTCGCCGAGCAGGCCATGCGTTACCTATCTCTTAGTAATGTAGCCTTAGGATCTTTAACTGAAGCAGGTGTATTGATAGTCGATCAGGAATTATCCAGAGATCCACTACATGTCACTGTTGTCGGATCTAAGAATGATGCTTTGAGCAAAGATCTTTTCCTGGCGGCATTGAGTTATCCATCAGCCTACAAGCGTGTAGAATGGTGGGACAAGAGTGAAGGTCAGATGCCGAATCCCGATGTCCAGTATCCGCAATTAGATAAGCCCGCGGCCTTTATCTGTACTAACAAACGCTGCTCGCTGCCTCTATTCAAAGCCGAGAGTATTGCGAATACTATCGAGCTGTTCGAGAAGAGCGGCACTAAGCTGTAAATGAGCGCCGCGCATAATTGGTGGACCATTTCTGAAGAGGGGCCCGACTCGGTGCTGATCTTGCACGGCAGTTGGCGGCTGGTTAATCTGCGTGAGATCTACGCATCTTTGCAAGGTATGCGGCGCTCGCGGCAGCCGACAGTCATAGATGGCAGCCGGCTTGAAAGTCTCGATACTGCAGGAGTGATGTTGATTTGTCAGAAACTGGTAACTGATCTGAAGAGCGTCAACTTGAGGAATTTTAGCCCGCATCACGGAAGCTTGCTGGAGTTAGTCAAGGATCGCTTGACCCAGCCTATTGAACTTGATCAAGAGAGATGCTCCGGGACTCTGTCGATCATGGGGCGCGCAACGGAGCAGGCATTTAAGCACATTAAGGATCTGATCTGCTTTTTGGGACAGCTCGGCTGTGCTTTGCGCGATGCGCTGCTCAAACCGAAGTATTTCCGTGCTAAGGAGTTGACGGTCCAGCTTGAGGCTGTGCTGTTGAATGCTATCCCGGTGGTTGCCTTGGTCTCGTTTTTGATCGGAGTGGTTGTCGCTTATCTCTATGCCTTGCAGGCCGAAAAGTACGGCGCCAATATTTTTATCGTAGATGGTATAGGATTGGCTATGAGCCGCGAGTTGTCGCCTATTTTGACAGCCATTATCATAGCGGGCCGTTCTGGATCGGCCTTCACAGCTCAAATTGGCACTATGAAGCTGAATGAGGAAATTGATGCCATTAGAACCTTAGGCTTATCGCCGTTACAGGTACTTGTGCTTCCGCGAGTTTTGGCTCTGATGCTGGCGATGCCGCTCTTGGTTTTTATCGGAGATCTACTTGGCATATTGGGCGGTTTGATTATTGCCCAGATTTTTCTTGGGATAACGCCTGTCACATTTATCGAACGCATGCAGCAGGTACTTTATGTAAAGCATATCTTCGTGGGTCTATCAAAGGCGCCTGTCTTCGCCGCATTCATCGCCTTGATCGCTTGTATGATGGGACTCTCAGTCGAAAACAATGCCCGTAGCGTTGGTTTGAATACTACCTCAACAGTTGTGCAAGGTATTGTTGCTGTTATTATCTTGAATGCTATTTTTGCGGTGGTACTGGCCCAACTTGGAATATGATAGACAGTACCAGACCCAGCATCATCTCCGTAGAAAATATAGAGAGCCGCTTCGGCCAAACTTATCTCCATCGCGGAATTAGTTTTAAGGTCGATAGGCCCTCTATAGTTGCTCTAATTGGCGAAAGCGGCTGCGGCAAGTCGGTCCTATTAAGGGAGATTGTAGGCCTGTTCAAACCGCTGGCAGGTAGTATTTCTGTGTTGGGTACTCCGATCTGGAGTTCAAGCGCGCAACAGCTTGCTGCAGTAAAGAGTAGGATGGGGGTTCTTTTCCAGAACGGAGCATTGTTCTCTGCATTAACAGTGGGTCAGAATGTAGCTGCACCTATGAGGGAGCAGGCAGATTTGCCTCAAGACTTAATAGCAGGATTGGTGCATCTGCGATTGGCGCTGAGCGGGTTGCCGGAAACGGTGGCCACTAAGATGCCTAGTCAGCTATCAGGCGGAATGCGAAAAAGAGTGGCTTTGGCGCGTGCCTTGGCTTTGGAGCCCGAGATTCTTCTTTTGGATGAGCCTACAGCAGGGCTTGATCCTATTAATGCCAGAGCCTTTGATAGGTTGATTAGAACCTTATGTGATAGTCTAAAGCTAACCGTGTTGCTGGTAACTCACGATCTAGATACTCTAAAAGGGATAGTTGATCGTATAATTGTTCTCTCCGGCGGCAAGGTCCTGGCTGATGGCAGCCTGAACGAAGTTGCTTCTATCAAACATGATTGGATACAAGCGTATTTTTCTGCGACAGGAGAGAATCTCAGGAGTGCTTTTTAGGACGGGATGTGGAAGAGGACGCTAAATACACACTGATCGGAGGAGTTATACTGCTAATTGCGGCAAGTATGGTGCTATTTATTGTATGGCTGCACGGTCGCGGACAGAGGGATTTAACCCGATATTGTACGGTATATTTCCAGAAGCAATCCTTGAGCGGACTGCAGGTTGATAGTTATGTAACGATGAGAGGTATTCGTGTGGGCAGCGTTGAAAGCCTAAAGATCCAGCCGACAGATATAGAAAGAGTAGCTGTTACTATACTTGTCAGCAAAGATACCCCCGTTAAGGAGGATACTCGTGCCGTTATTCAACGCAATTTACTTACTGGCCTGGCTAGCATAGATCTAGTTAATAGCAGCCAGAATTCCCCCGAACTTTTGCGTATACCAGCTGGAGAATCTTACCCTGTAATTCCCGAAGGGCAGGGCGGATTGGAGCAGATTAAAGATACGCTACCGGAACTGCTAGATCGTGTTAGTGCACTGGCGCAAAATATAGGAGCGCTGTTTGCCGGCGAAAACGGAGCGCATCTGGCTGCAACCCTGAAAAACGTTGAAAACGCGACTGCTCAACTGGCGCAGGTACAAGGTAGTGTAGATTCAGCTATCAAGCAGGTGTCTGTGCTTGCACTCGAGATGCAGGATTTAGCCAGAGAGTTGAAAGATAGCAGCCGAGAAGCCACATTGGCCCTTAAGACGGGCAGTGATGTGATCTCTCGCTCTTCTGCGAATGTGGCTCTGGATTTAAGCTCGGCCATGGAGAAGTTGGCCAATACCATCGAACGATTCGAGAATCCTCGCTCGCTGCTAGTTGGTCCGGATAGTACAACTTTAGGTCCGGGAGAGAGTGCGCGATGAAGTTTGTTAGCCTATTGCGTATATGCATGCTTTGCGCTGTCTTTAGCGCAGAGTGCAGTTGCGGTGTTATTTTTCGTTCCTCGGTAAAGGAGCGCAAGCTCTATGTACTTTCTAGCCAACCTTGCCAGAGAGCCGTTGCTGCTCCACTCTCTTCTCCCAACATATTCATTAGTGATGCCAATTCTGCTGCGTTTATCAACAGCCTTCATATTCTCTTTAGCCGCTCGCCTGAGACTCGCGGAGCGTATCAACTGGCTGCTTGGACCGAACCGCCTCCTAAGAGATTAGCAGCTATCCTAGTAGAACGCATAGAATGTGCTAACTTATTCCACTCTGTCTTGCGCCATTCGGTTTATGCCGATGTCGATCTACAACTCAATACCGAGCTAATAGATTTCTATCACGATATCTCATCGAAACCGGGCCACGTCACGGTCTCGCTACGAGCCGAGCTATTGGACTTGAAAAAGAGAGAAGTAATCGCCAGCAGGCTATTCACAAAAGAGCAGTCGGTAATGAGTTTCGATGTAGACGGGGCTGTTTTGGCGTTTTCCCAAGCTAGCGCAGCTTTAACTGACGAGATTGTAGTTTGGCTAAAGGAAGCGTCTAGTTTGGTTGTTCGAGCCAAGCAAGGTTAAGTGGATTTTTCCGCCCTGATCAGATCTAGCATCTCGATCGATTGTTGCGGCATTAGCTTATGCACAGATGGCAAGCAGCCCCCCTTGTGGCGGCCGCTCAGCTTCTGCATCACCAGGAAGTCCCCGTTAGCCTGCATTTCTAGGGCCGCGAAATAAAACTCATCTAATCGCAGTGAATTAATCTGGTTTACGGCGTTAGCACAGCCTATATCTATGCGGATCGAAGTATGATCGGCTCCCTTTGCGAATTGATTGTTAGCGATCTGCGATAAGATAGAGGGCGTTATGCCAGAGCCGCTGTTGATGGTACTAGCCTGAAACGCTTGTAGCTCGTATTCATCAACCACGATCGTTTGCAGGGATGCCGGCTTCGCTGCTGCCGCCTTGGAACTGTTGATGTTACGCAGGCAGCCACTATTGCTGTACACAAGCTCGGCGATCTGCCGATAGTCTTCGGGGAGGTGCACTTCACGAGCAGCCTGGATCTGCGGATTCAGGATAGTCGTTAGGCGCAAGACTCCTTCGCGATCTCCAGCTAAGAGAAAATCTGGATATTTACGATCGAATATGCCGGTCGGCATCCATCCCAGCTCCGAGAATATTTTTTGTGTGATAGTATGACAGGTTAAAGTTTCCGCGTATGCTACATCAACTTTGCCGTTAGTTTGTAAGGTGGCAAGTTCGCTTAGCGCATGCTTGGTCATTAAGCGTGTTAAATTGTGACCGCGTGTAGATGGGTCGACTACTATGCGACCGAGCTCAACTACCCCTGGGTTAACGAATAAAATAGCAAAATGGCCTACGACGCAGTTGCTTTGATCTTTGATTATTATCGGAATCGATTTGCCCTCCTTGACCTCATCTATGTAAACTTTTCCATCCTGAAATGCTGGAACTACGTAACGATCAGCGTATATTTTGTGGAAGAGCGGACCTACTGCGCTGGCGGTAGCTAGATCCGGTAGTCTACTCGGACTATAGATTTCTAAATTAAATAGCTGCTGGGATGGGTGCGGCGTAGAGGGCGAGTGTGAGGGAGCGGCAGGGAGATATAAATCAGATAGATCTACTATCCAGGGCTGTGCCAATGAAGGCTGGATGCTGGATGGGGCTGAATCCGGAGTCATGCTTTCTCCTGCAATAGAGTAAACTCACACTGCAAGGCGCTATAGCCCCAAAGCGGTGCATCGAGCAAATATTAAACATCGACTTCAGCCCTATGCAAAGCTGGCGATACTGCAGGAGGCTTGGCGCCAATGCGGCGCAAACAAACTGCTTAGCTTAAAAGATCACTGCAAGATGCCTACAAACGAGATCAGAGCAGTTCTCGGCAATAATATCAGTGGTGACATTATTTTGAGATACCTATTGTCGGCGCATAGGCACCCACCGATCAAAAACAACGCGGTGTTACTCTCGACATGCTAATTTAAACCAGCCCAGCAAGTCGAGATGCTTTTGAGCTGAGAACCTCTCTAGTTGTTATTCGTCACGGCCTCCGCCGTGACAATGCTACCCAGTAGAAATCCCCGTTTCCTTGCGGATGTTTCTACTGGGGAACGCTATGAGCATAGCAGGGAAGGCTGAAAGGGGGAAAGGAAAAACGACTAGGATTTGGAGCGCTTAATTCACTGTAGCGCCCAGCGTTATTTGAGCGAGATCATTCTTGCCACTGCTGCCAATTCATCGCTTTTTCTAATTGTGAAGAGAGGCGCAGCAATTTGGATTCCCCCCATGGTTCACCAACAAGTTGCGCTCCGATCGGTAGTCCCGAACTGCTAATATGTACTGGTAATGAGATGGCAGGTTGGCCGGTTATGTTAAACCAAGGGGTAAAGGGAACTAACCGAAATGATCTTTCGAAGGCTGAAGTTGGGCTGCGATCGATCTCTGCCATGATTTCGCCGATTTTAGGGGGCTCTTGCCCTAAGGTAGGAGTTAGCAATACGTCGAAATCTCTCGGCCAAGAGGCGCTGACGCGGCGGCTGGTCTTCTGCAGCTCGGACAAGGCTTGATGGTACTTGATTACGTTAGTGTTCATGGCCTGCTGGCGAAGCGTAGCATTGTGTGGCTCTAGCGGACGAGCAGCGCTCGGTTCTAGGTGGGTTGTAACAGTGGCCCAGATAACCATAAAGTTGTTCACAAACTCCTCTCCGGGGCCCCAGTTCGGCTCGGCTTCGAAAACATCGTGCCCCAGCCCTTGCAGAGCCTTAGCGGTTTTCTCAACGGCCTCGACGCAGGCCGGTTCGAGTGGGAAACCTAACGGAGATTTCTTGGTAAACCCGATCCTCATGCGTTCAACCTTTGCTCCGATCTCCGCAGCGAACGGTCGCAGGGGAGCTGGCGCATTGTACCAGGCCTGCATATCAGGAAGGCTGATAACATCTAAAACTGCCGCGCTGTCTGCTACGTCTCGGGTAATACATCCCTTGGTGGTTATTCCGTTGTCGCAACGTTCAGGACCCATGCGAACTCTGCCTCTGCTGGGTTTGAGACCCACTAAGCTACAGCATGATGCGGGTATTCGAATCGAACCGCCGCCGTCGCTTGCCTCGGCGATAGGAGCCATGCCAGTAGCCACGCAGACAGCCGCTCCTCCGCTTGAACCTCCGGGAGTGTAGTTATGGTTCCAAGGATTCCTAGTAACCCCGTGTAATTTACTCTCTGTGATAGGCAGGCTACCTAGTTCGGGGCTGCTACTATGGCAGAGTAGTATGAATCCGGCGTTCTGTAAGGCCGTCACTACATCGTGTGATACTTCGGCTATCTGATCCTGCGCAACCCGAGAAGCTGAGGTATTCGGCCAGCCTTTGACTGAAGTTAAAGATTTGATCGCAATTGGTACACCGAAAAATGGGGGCAGCGATCCGTTTTTCAGTAGCGTTTGATCGGCGGCCAGCGCTTCTTTCCTGGCCTCTTGATCACGGCGGAATGTAATGGCATTAAGTGCAGGGTTGAGCTGTTCGATGCGCTTCAGATAGTGTTCTAGAGCTTCTGATGGTTTGATCTGTTTAGAGCGGATCTTTTCCGCCAAGCCCAGCGCTGTTATTTTCCAATCCATGGATACCTTTTTTACTATTTTGAAAGATGTTCCGCCCTAATCAGCTTCACCAGGCTTCTGGCATCTTCATGGTCTAACATGACCGATTTAGGGTAGCGTTGACTGCGATCTTCCGCATAAATATGTTTTTGCATGACTACATAGTCAGCTTCTGCTTTCATTTCTAGTGCAGCGAAGTAGAACCCGTGTCCGCGTAAGGTATTAATCTGATCTATTGAAGCAGGGTTAGAAACGTTAACCCTAATTGCCAGATGTTTGATGCCGTCCTTGAAGAATGTTTCACTGTCTTGCAGCAGCTGATAGGGAGTTACCCCTGATGTGCAGTTATAGTTAGAGCTTGCCAAGCCGCAACTTCGCCGGTGTAAGATGTAAACGTAGCTGGCTCTGCTTGAAAGCCCTCGCGTCCTGTATATCTGCTATGTATCTGCCGTTTGCAATCATGTTGTTGATAGATCGAATCTGCTATGACGTATAGAGCTCTAGGAATGTAAACAGCACGTTCATCTCTAATTGCCGGATGCATAATCCTTTCGAGACGTACAATGCTTTCGTGATCTCCTTCTCCCCAGAAGTCACCGTATTTGCGATCAAAGAAGCCTGTGACTTTGAAGTTAGCTCGCGCAGCAAATTTCTGGCTGGCCGGATGACGGCAAACGCAATCCGCACGCATAATATCAAGTTCTCCAGACGCGTGTAGCTGCATAGCTTTATCTATTGCTAGATCGCGTAGAGTGCTGCCGATGCTATTCCCGCGGATATCTGGATCGGCTAAAAGTAGATCGATCTCGGAAACTTTTTCGCCGCGAGCGACGACGGCAATGTGAGCTACAATCTTATTATTCTGGTTAGGTTCTCGAGCTACGATTGAGATCATCTCTCCATCTTTAACTTCATTAACAAAGATATTAGGATCTTTCAAAAAAGGTCGTTCGTGCACATGGCCGTAACTCTTTATAAAGAGGTCGGCCACCTGTTGAGCTATTTTTATATCAGGCAGTGTAGCACGGTCATATGTTTCGAACTGATACTGTATCTGGGCAGCGGGTGCGATCGATGCTTGCGTTAAGGCCGCCGCCGCTGGTTTAGCATCGGTCTTTGGCTCTGTAACTGCGAGTTGGTTAACTGCAGTAGGCAACGATGCGTTAGATAGGACCGGAGTGGAACCATCTATTTTGGCATCTGTTGGATTTTGTTCGTTATTGTTTAGGGCTGCTTGGCTAGACATAAGGTAAGATCTTATATTTTCTTTGCTCAAAGAATGCAATCTGAAATTATGCCCAATAAGCGCTTGGTATAAGTGGCTTTATGGAGCTCTGGCGTAGCTATGCGGCACAGACTTAAGTTTGACTGCCTAATAGCTATGCGGTAAGCAGCTTAAGGTAAAAAGGCCACTCGCTAAAGGAGCTTTTGTATATGTTCAAATCCGCGACACTTCTCAATTTCACCACCATTTTTCGTGCTGGTGATCCGCTCCAGACAGACGCGGTGGTGCACCCTCTTGATAAGCTTCTGTTTCAGGAAGTGAGTAAGATCCCTCCTTTTGAGGTTATACGCGACGATGATGGAGTAACACTCAGCCTGCAGATGAAGCCTCAAGACCGGATTTTTGGCCTGGGCGAGAATCTAGGAGGCCTTAATAAGAGGGGTAAGGCATACCGCCTTTATGCTAAGGATGAATCAAGCCACACCCCCGAGAAGAGTTCGCTATACGGTTCGCACCCTTTCTGCATGATTGATGGTGAGTCTTCTTTCGGAATCTTTGTAGATTATCCATCTGAAATTGTATTTGATGTAGGCTTTAGCCGTTCTGATCTGCTTAGCATCCGCATTCCTTCGCACAACTTTGACCTGTATATATTTCAGAACGAGAAAAGCACTGAGATTGTGCGCGAGTTCCTGCGTTTAACGGGAGCTCCGTATGTACCGCCGAAGTGGGCTTTCGGCTTCCAGCAGTGCCGTTATTCTTATCCCGACGCTTCCTCCATTAGAAGCGTGGCAGAGAACTTCCGTAAGAACGATATCCCCTGTGATGCGATCTATATGGATATAGATTACATGCAGGACTACAAAATCTTTACTGTTGATCAGAAAGCATTCCCTCGCTTTGAGAGTTTCGTTAAAGAGATGGGCGAGCAGGGTTTTAAGTTGGTACCGATCATAGATCCAGGCGTGAAGGTGGAGGAGGGGTACTCCGTATATGAGGATGGAAAGAAGAAGGGCTTCTTCTGTGTGGACAAGGACGGCAAGGAGTTCGTAGGTTCCGTTTGGCCCGGCTCAACGCATTTTCCGGATTTTTTAAATCCAGATTGTCGGCTGTGGTGGGGAAATCTTTACAAGGATCTGGTTAAGATCGGCATCAATTCCTACTGGAACGACATGAACGAGCCGGCTATCTTCTTTACGCCGGCAGGATTGAAGGAACTTGCCGATCAGTTGGAGTATGTAGCTGGCAAGGAAGATCTCGGCAAAGACCCCGTAGATTTCTTACCTAAGCTGTGGCGTTGGTGGCACAGTGAAGATACCTACAAGCAGTTCTATCACAAGCTGCCGCAGCGTTCTCCTGTTTGTCATCATGACGTGCATAATCTTTACGGTTTTAATATGGCGCGTGCCAGTGCCGAGGGGTTGCGACGGTTGAGTCCGAATGAGCGCTATTTCATGCTATCGCGCAGCAGTTATATAGGGCTGCACCGTTATGCGGTAGTTTGGACTGGGGATAATCATAGCTGGTGGGAGCATCTATTGGTGCACATGCGCATGATCCAGTCCTTGAATATGGCCGGCTTCTTCTACTGCGGCTCCGATGTCGGCGGTTTTAATGCTGACGCTTCTTCCGAGTTGGTTGTGCGTTGGATGCAGCTTGGCGCATTTACACCACTATTCCGCAATCACTCCACCAAAGGATCTAGGCAGCAAGAGCCGTGGGCTTTTGATGATGAGGCGCTATCTATTATGCGCGAAGTTATCAAGCTGCGTTATGCAATGATACCTTATGCGTATTCTGAGTTTCTGCGCGCTGTTCAGAAGTTGACACCGTTTATATCGCCGCTGTTTATGAAGTTTCCATCCGAGCGAACTAAGCAGTGCGAAGATCAGTTCATGTTCGGTGATTCTCTGATGGTCGCGCCGGTGCACGCTGTTAATGCTACCGGCCGCTACGTGCACCTTCCGGCTGGAACATGGCTGCACTGGAAGGCTAGCGGCCCTAACAGCGGAGATCGCAAAGTTCTGGCAGCGGGAGATCATTATGTCAGCGCTGAATTGAGCGAAATACCGCTCTTTATCGCCGAGAACAAATTGATAGTTCTTTCCAAGCCTCAGAACTATGTCGGAGAAGAGCAGATCGAATCACTGACTGTGATGGGTTTGGTAACAGACTGTGCCTCATTCACTGTTATTTTTGATGATGGCCACAGCTTTGACTACGAGAAGGGTATTGTCTCTACGTTAGAGATAGAGATCGCTAAACAATCTTCAAGCTATGATGCTCGTGTTAAGATTAATCAGAATCCAGGCGTGCCTGTTACGGTTAAGAAACTTCACTTCGAGATCTACGATCAGCAAGGGAAGGTTAGCAAGTTCGAGCGTGAAGTAAATTTGGCACAGTAGCGACACCTTTCAGGTGGAAAGTTTTATGGTTTTTACAAGGTCAGTAGCTTTAGATTTAATGAGTCTCGTTGTTGACGATCTTAAAAGTGCTAGTAGTATTGTAACCCAAATGTTGGAGCGTTTTGGATCATCTAAGATTACTGAGATACCAGATCCAGAAGTATCTACTCAATCAGTTACCGGTGGCGCTGTCGATTTAATTATCGCCGATCTCTGAATATTTGCCTAAAAATAAGCAGATTAGATCTGTTGCGCGATGTTCGTGGAAGTTCGCACAAGGGAAAAGTTTACTTCATTATGATGAGCCTTAAGATAACTAGTCAGACGATTAGTGAGGCAGTAAGGGAGGGGTTCTCCATTTTATTCTTAAACCATTTAACCCGAATCGGTTGATGGAGGCTTGCATAAAGTGCTTAATGCATAGCGTGTTGTAGGATTAGCTCTGATAGTACACAGCAAAGAAATGATCATAAGCAGCGTAATTTGTATAAAGTAGGAGTTCTTATCTCGTTTTTCTGCTTAGAGAAGCAGTTCGGGGGTAATGTTTGTTTTTTACTATAATTAGCTACTAATTTTGCTGTTGGATAATCATTTCTCTATTAAAGAATCAAGAAGATCGATCTCGCTTATACTCCGATCGTTACCCAGTTGTTAAGGTAGCAATTATCGCTGGTCGCAGTCCAAAAGCTTTGAGGCGTCTTTTCTCCCTTGTAGACTCTGTCCAGTACTTACGAGGCTCGAGCAGTCGTAAGCCTTCTTTAAAGCTTTTCTTTCAACTGCAACAGTGGTTTTTCAATTACTTTATAAGAAACAAAGGCAACGAGTATCGATGTGGTAGTAAGTATAAAAGAGACAATGATGTAAGTGTTGTATTGCAGTTTGTCGAGTATATAATTATTGCTATTAAAGTTTAGTGCCCCTCTGATCCATATTCTCAGTTTGTTCTCGAGAAGTACAAAAACAATCCAGTGATATACATAAAGTCCGTAGGAAATACGACCTATAAATCTGAGCCAGCTTAAGTTTAGAATCATCCCGTAACCCGTTGATTTGCCCAATGCTCCAACGCCTACTAATGAGAAGCCAACCAATCCAACAATAAAACGACCGAACCCGGCAAACAAAAAAGAGTCGTCAGCAGCCCCAGTGAACCTTGCAAGTACCCAGAAAACAATAGCCAGCAGTGCAGGCGTGCAATAGAGCCCAAGTACTTTTTTTAAAAATGCGATATTGTTGAGTTTTAACCAGGCCAGTAAGGCGCCTAATCCAAGACAATCAAAACAGGAGGGAGTTGACCAGATGAAATTCTGGTAGTTGGGCATTTCCAGCCCAATATAGATCAGCCGACTTGCGACCCCCATAAGTATCATTACTAGGATAAGATGCAAATGGTACTTTCTGTTAAGCAATACCAGTAAGAGCGGCCAGAACAGATAAAACTGCTCTTCTACGCAAAGCGACCAAAGGTGTGTTAATGGTTCTGAGTGCACTCCTTTCCACACATTGGCAAGATTGTATGTGTAGGTTAAGGTGTAAGGCAAAACATCTCTTGTGTTGCCGATGTTGAAAATATAAAGGGATAGAAGGGTGAGGTAGTAAACCGGAAATATCCTGAGAATGCGACGGAGGTAGAAACTTTTAAGGATTTGTGCTGCGGATTTTTCTTTGCTTAGATCTCTCATAAGCATTTCCGAAATCAAAAATCCACTCAACACGAAAAAAACATTGACCCCCCAAAAACCTAACTTTAAAAAAAGTAACTTTGGAAAGTTTGGAACAAGAATAAAATGAGAGATAAGTACAAGAAGAATAGCAACGCCTCTTAAACCTTCAAGTTGATCGTAGAACTCCTTTTCTTTCTTCGCCTGCTTCATTATTGGACTTTATGCTTTATTTTTCCTATTCCGTTGTGGCGCAAGGGGTCAAAGAAATATAATAATGAAAGATGGAGCCGTTTGTCATACCTAATCCGACTATAGAAACCGAGCTTCTGCTAGCACCTTCATCTATAATACGTACGCAAAGATTGTTTAATTTTTCTTCTTTTTTCGAGTGGATTTGATAGGTAAAACGTAGCGGAAATAATAAGTGCCGTTCTTGTTTCTGAATAAGTAAGTAGATGTTGCGGATCGCATATGGACAAACCCCAAAAGTTTGAGATCTCCAGATAAAAAGCGAATTCAGTGTATCGATTGTATGAGTTAGTGTAGGAACCGTTGTCTGATCAGCGATTCCAGCTAGAGATCTAATAATCAACTATCTGAAACTGCTGTTCAAAAAGCAGAAAATAGTGGAGCTGAGGGGGATCGAACCCCTGACCCCCGGCTTGCAAAGCCGGTGCTCTCCCAGCTGAGCTACAGCCCCTTATATTGGGAGTTCCTCTAATGCTACAAAGAGCAAAAGAGGCGTTTTGAATGGTTTCCGGTAGTAGTGGTCGCCTAAACGATACTACTGGTGGGCCTGGGTAGACTTGAACTACCGACCTCACGCTTATCAGGCGTGCACTCTAACCAGCTGAGCTACAGGCCCCTAACCGATTCTCAACAGACGATGAAAATAGACGTAAGGGCAGGATCTGTCAAGCAACCGACCGGCGTTGTAAGCACTGGTTTTCTATAACAAATTATATTTTGCTATCAGTGATTTATACAGCTCTGCAATGAAGCATTTAACCTCTTGTCTAACCTGCCGATATTACTAATAATGAAACTGATCCTCTTTTTCAGGGAGAGCTAAGTTAAGTGGGTTCGGTCCTGTTACTTAATTCTAGTTATGAGCCGCTGAAGATAATATCTTGGCAACGCGCCGTCTCGATGTTTTTTATGGGCAAGGTCGAGATAGTAGAGGAATACGAACACAACATCCGCTCCGTCTCTATAGTGATCAAGGCCCCTGCGGTAGTTAGACTGCTGCAGTACGTCAAGATCGGGATGAAATCTCCGCCTCTCTGCAGAAGTAACGTGTTTGCAAGAGATCAATTCCAGTGTCAATATTGCGCGCGAGATCTATCTCCCAAAGAAGCCACTCTCGATCACGTGGTCCCTCGCAGCCAGGGCGGGAAAACTTCCTGGGAGAATATTGTCTGCTGCTGCTCGAATTGTAATCGTAAGAAAGGCGGGCGAACTCCGAAAGAAGCGAGGATGCTGCTGCGCAAGGTTCCGCAGAAGCCTACATGGTTACCAGTTTTGCATATTAGACTAAATGGAAAAGTCCCTAGCTCATGGCGTGTATTCTTCAGTGGTGAAACAGGCTGATCCGAAACATATCGAAGCATTTGAGCGGATTCTGCTCTCCTTACCAGTTGCTACTGTAATTACTGTACTCGGCGCAGACGCCGATCTGCACCTTGTCGGCGGAGCTGTGCGTGACGTCTTAGACGCAAAGACCGAAACAGATTTGGATCTTGCTACTATCTTCCTGCCTGAAAAAGTTGTGGCATTGCTGCGTAGTGCAGGAGTGCATGTCGTAGAAACGGGGTTAAGGCACGGCACTGTCACGGCGGTTTTCGAAAATGTACATTTAGAAATAACCACTTTCCGCTCGTCCACGCTCGGAGCCAAATCTCCTTTTTCAAGCTCAATCATTGAAGATCTCTCGGGAAGAGACTTCACCATCAACGCTATGGCCTATTCAGTGAATAGCCGTTTGCTGATCGATCCTTTTAACGGCGCTGATGATTTGCGTAGCGATTTGATTAGGGCTGTTGGTTCGGCTGAGGCTCGCTTTGAAGAAGACCCGTTGAGGATGTTGCGCATGATACGCTTCGGGCCGGCGCAGGAGCGTGTAATCGAGCCGCAGACGGTTTTGGCTGCAACTAAGTTGGCGCCGCTTCTGGAGCAGGTCAGCGTGGAAAGAGTGCGCTCGGAGCTTGAGCAGATATTGCTCAGTAAGAAGCCGGCAGAGGCCTTGCGCTGCATTAAACAGTGCGGATTCCTGCCGTTCTGCCTGCCGGAATTAATCCCTACAGTCGGCTGCGAACAGAACGAGTTCCACCATCACGATGTTTTCGAACATACACTCGATGTCATTCAGCGCTCGCCTGCCGAGCTGATACTCAGATTGACTGCGCTATTTCACGACATAGGCAAGCCACAATCTCTGACCATCGACCAGGATGGTAGAAGGCATTTCTATAAGCATGAATTATTCAGCGAAGAGATATCGAAAGAAGCTATGCAACGGCTTAAATTTTCTAATGAGCAGATTCGTTCAGTCAGTACGTTGGTGCGATATCACATGCGTCCCTTCGACTGCGGGCCAGCAGGGGTCAGGCGGCTATTGAGAGACTTGGGGGAATCTTTCGCGAACTGGAGAATCTTCAAGGTTGCCGATGCACCCCCTAAAATGGAACAGGATCAGTTTGAAAAACAGAAAGCTGCTTTCGATCAACTGCTAGATCTCGAGCTGGAGAAGCAGCGAAAGAAGCCTTATGACAAGTTGGCGCTTAATGGAGATGATTTGATACGTTTGGGCTTGGCGCCAGGCGTTGAAATGGGGCAACTGCTGGCTAAGCTGCACGATGCTGTAATAGAGGACCCTGAACTTAACCAGCGTGACTCCTTAACTTCTCTAGCTAAAGAAATGATAGCTAAGATCAAGTCTTGAGAATTTGCTAGCTCGGTTTGACCGAGCGCGCTATTCGCGGTAAATTATAGCCACTATGAATATTAAATCAGCGCGCGCCAAACTGCTGGCGGTTATTCTGACCGTGATAATGCTGCTACTCTACAATCTAACCGGCAGATCACTAAAAACTACTGTGCAATCCGACTTTGAAAGCTGGTTGGCTAACATAGACGAGCAGCTGCGTAAGAAGGAAGTCAGCGCAGAGCAGGTGCCATTAATAGTTGTTGATATACGCTCCGGCAGTGAACGCCCTATTAACTGGCAAATAGGAATGTCAGATCGCCTCGAAGTGCGGGAGCGTGTGCTTAGAATTCTGCATCTGATCGATGAAGGCAATGCTCTGGCGCTTTCTCCCAGCCGATTCGCTTCGTCGAGTGCAGCTTTGATTTCAATCAGTATTAAGGACGATAAGACGGAGTTTAAAGCACAGTTCAATTCCACTGATATAGATTCAAATACCAAGCTTCAATTAATGTTGAGGCTGCTCAAAGAATATTCGGCTGAGGTGCCGGCCAACAGTCAATTTAATGCCCTTTCCGGTATGAATAATGATAGATCGTGATCAAGCTTACGCTCTTTTAAGCGAGTATACCCACTCTAGTAGCCTCTTAAAACATGCCCTGAGCGTCGAAGCATGCATGCTTTGGTACGCTCGTCACTTCGAACTTGATGCCGGCGAGCAGTTAAAGTGGTCAATAACAGGGCTGCTGCACGATTTTGATTATGAAAAGTTTCCTAACCCAGAAGCTCCAGATGGCCATCCGTTCAAGGGCAATCAGATCCTGGCGGATTTGGAGTACCCAGATGATATACGCGAAGCGATCATGGGTCATGCAGCCTATACCGGTGTGGCACGTACAAGCCTGATGGCTAAGGCTCTATTTGCAGTTGATGAGCTTTCAGGTTTGGTGACGGCTGCGGTATTAGTACGGCCAGATAAGAATATTCACGCGCTCGAAAGTAAGTCCGTGCGCAAGAAGATGAAGGATAAGGCTTTCGCTCGCGGTTGTAATCGAGATGATATCGAGTTAGGCGCAAAGGAGCTGGGGATTGAATTGGATCTACACGTACAAAATGTGATCGCTGCTATGCGAGATTGCTCCGAGCAGCTCGGGTTGGGAATTTCAACGGGCTGTAATTAGGAAAGGTCAGCTGTCGCGTCTTGATGGGCAACTGTCGGCATTGCTCTAATGATCGTTTACAATATTTACTAGGCGGGGAATCTCAGTTCCTGCCTGATAGACGAAGATAAACTTAAGGGCAGGGGTGATCTTAATGCCTTGAGCCGATAGGTGCTTGCTGACTGCTTTCCTTAGGTTCTTCTCGCTAATAGAAGCTGTAGTCTCAATGGTTGAATGTTTGCGGCCATTAACTTGAATCACTACAGCCACAGTTTCCTCTTGTAGCAGTGAGGGATCGAACTCCGGCCAACTTTGCTGGAAAACGCAGCCTGAATTGCCTAACCTACTCCACAACTCTTCGCTAATATGCGGCGCGAAGGGTGAGAGAGTGAGTATGAAATTAGAAACCAGCTCTTTTGATACAGGCTCGTCTTCGGCTTGATTTAGGAAACCCATCATGGCCGAGATGGCAGTGTTGAACTTTAGCTGATCTATGTCATCGCCGACTTTTTTAATCATCTGGTGCAGTGCTTTGCGCAGGGTGTTGTTTTCGCAGTTTTCACTCAGCCAGCCTTGCAGGGGGCCCTGCGTAGCAAAGGCCCAAACTCTCTTTAGAAATCGATCTATGCCGGCGATCGCTTTTTCATTCCAGAGGTGAGAGCTATCTAACGGGCCGATAAACATCTCATACATCCTGAGAGCATCTGCTCCATATAGAGCTATAATCGACTCCGGCATTACCGTATTCTTTAAAGCCGGTGACATCTTGGCTTCGATTCGCTCCAACGGCTCACCGCTTTGGCGTTGTCGAATGCGCCCTTCACTGGTGATCTCTGCTGAATCTGCGGCCACTAGTGTTCCCTTCCTGTCTCTATATGCGAACGAACGGAGAACTCCTTGATTAAAGAGGCGCTTGAAAGGTTCGCTGCATGAGGTATAACCCAGATCGAAGAGAACTTTATGCCAGAATCGCGCATACAAAAGATGCAGGACGGCATGTTCTGCGCTACCTACATATAGATCAACTGGCATCCAGGCCCTCTCCAGTCCAGCGTCGACGATCTGTTCCTGGTTTTTAGAATCTATAAAGCGTAAGTAATACCAGCATGACCCAGCCCAATTGGGCATAGTATCCGTTTCTCGTCTGCCTATATCTCCGCTCTTAGGATCCTCAACCTTCAACCATTCTTTGGCGTGAGCTAAAGGTGATTCGCCACCTGAGTGTGGGTGATATTTGGCAAGGTTGGGAAGTTCCAGAGGAAGCTCTGATTCAGGCAGCGCTGTAGTAGTTCCGTCCGCCCAATGAACCACGGGGATCGGTTCCCCCCAATAGCGCTGCCGTGAAAAAAGCCAGTCATGCAAATTGTAGACAGTCGTTTGTCTGCCGTAACCCCACTCCTCTAGCCACTTTACGATGCGTTCTCCGGCTAACTGATTAGTACGACCTTCTAATCCCAATTCCCTGTATATTTTGGCTTTTGAGGGCACCATTCTTCCGGGCCCGATCCAAGGCATTTCTCCTTCGGCTACCGCTATCACTACTTCACCAGATTCTTCTTCTGGAAGGATTACAGGTCGAATATCTAGCTGATACATGCGCGCAAAATCAAAATCTCTCTCGTCGTGAGCAGGCACTCCCATAATCGCCCCACTTCCACAAGACATTAGTACATAGTCACCTACATAGAGAGGGAGCTGTTCCTCGGTGATAGGATTAACAACAAAGCTGCCGGTGAATACGCCCGTTTTTTTTCGATTTTCAATAGTTCGGGAGAGGTCACTCATGTTTCGAGCCTCATGGCAGTATTCTTCGAGCTTCTCCCTATACTCGGCTATGACTAGTTGATTGATTAGAGGATGTTCGGTCGAGATCGCGCAAAAGGTAGCCCCAAATAGCGTGTCAGGACGATCGGTGAAAACCTTAATGCTGCAATCGTGATTTACTACCTTAAAGTAAATCTCTACACCGCTCTTCTTGCCGATCCAATTTCGCTGCTGCTCTTTTATATTTTCCGGCCAATCTATCTGCTCCAGATCCTTGAGCAGACGCTCGGCATATTTTGTTATACGCAGATGCCACTGTTTCATCGGTTTGCGTATAATGGGATGCGAACCCCGGCGAGAGTGGCCATCTATCACTTCTTCATTTGCTACCACGGTGCCTAGGGCCGGACACCAATTAACCATCGCATCAGCGTAGTAAGCCAGCCTGTAATTGGCTTTGTAATCTTCGAGCGCTTTGCGACCCTTAGATTTCAATCCCCGCGGTAGGGGAAGCTCGTCGATCGGCCTGGTTTTTTGCAATTTGTCGTCGAACCATGAATTGTACAGCTTTAGGAAGATCCACTGCGTCCAGCCGTAGTAGTCAGGGTGGCTGGTTGTTAATTCACGATCCCAGTCGTAGCTCAAGCCTAAGGCTTGAAGCTGCGATCTGTACTCTCTGCAGTTATTCTCGGTTACGACGCTTGGGTGTTCACCGCTTCTAATGGCGTGTTGTTCGGTCGGCAAGCCGAAGGCATCCCAGCCCATCGGATGTAGAACAGTATAGCCCAACATCCGCTTATAACGGCAGAGTATATCTGTAGCGATAAATCCTAATAGTTCGCCAACGTGCAATCCATTGTGTGAGGGAAACGGAAAGAAATCTAAACAGTAAAATTTTTTATCTCCAACATCCGCAGTCTTGAAAGCGGAATGCATCTGCCAATAGGTTTGCCACTTTTTCTCTATTTCAGATGGTTGGTAATCGTGCACTGAGAATCCAAAAGAAACGAATTTCTACAAACTTGACACGCCGGTTAATAGGCGCATTCAGATTTGATCCATCGCTGAGGAACAGCACATATATATACAAAAGTAGTTAAAATGAAAATAAGTAGCCGATTTAGAGTAAAAAATATTGAATCAATAAGGGTATATACTTTACTCAAGCCTAAGCGCTTCTTTGCCGTTAGAAGTCATGAACAATGTTCTTTTCAACGAAAAGGGGTTTTATGCGCCACTCTTTTCTCTTACTCATCTCAGTGATGTTTTGCGCGTGTTTTGCGCAGCATGTAATGGGACAGGAGTACTCTCCATACTACTATGATATAGGTTCGCCGGATGTGACCGATATATATGTCGATCCTCTCACGGGCAGTGATCAAAATGAGGGCAGCTCTCGCTCTAATCCACTTCGAACAGAGCAGGCTGCGTGGGGGAAAATTCCTAGCGGGCAATCTCTAAGCACTGGCTACCGCATTAATCTGCTGCCGGGAGTTTACTCAATAGATCAATTGGTAAACTTTTACGAAGATAAACATGGGACCGCGCAACATCCGATTATTATAACTGCAGCAGACGGTCAGAATACGGTTCGTTGGAGTTTCGGAATCAACGCCAAGAATTGTAGTTATCTATATTTTATTAATTTTGAGATTAATACGCCAGGCGCCGATCCGCTGCACATAGAGTTAGGGGATCACATATTGGTGCGTGGCATGTTGCTTGATGGGGGAAGCGATGCAATTGGCTCCAACGGTGAAGTTATCGATGGGCGTGAGGTAGCTCATGAAGGGATTAAGATTAATCAGAGTCAGAACATCTACATCGAGAATACCAACGTTTCAGGTGCTGATGATAACGCTATCGATTTCGTAGCAGTTCAGTATGGGCATGTGGTAGCGAATAAGATCCACCACTCCGGAGACTGGTGCATGTACGCTAAAGGCGGCTCGGCGCAGCTGAGAATTGAAGGCAATGAGTTCAAAAATTGCGGTACCGGCGGATTCACAGCTGGGCAGGGCACGGGCTTCGAGTTTATGGTCGCGCCGTGGATTCATTACGAAGCTTACGACATCAAGTTTATTAACAACATTATTCATCATACGGCTGGAGCGGCCGTAGGAGTTAATGGCGGTTATAACATACTAATGGCTTACAATACTGCTTATGAGACGGGGATGCGTGATCATGTGGTTGAAGCTGGGTCTTTCGGCCAGAGAAGCTGCGACGGTGATCAGGAGAAGGTCGCTAACTGTGTAACATATAATAGCGCTGGAGGGTGGGGTCCGACTCAAATTACTACAGGCTCCGACGACGTCACACCAGGGGCTCGCGATCCGCAGCCTATACCGAATAAGAATGTATTGATCGTTAATAATATCTTTTACAACTCGAGTATAAGCTCACCGCAGCATTTCGTGGTTTACGCACCACGTTCGCCTGCGGGCGGCACTAATATCACCAGCCCCGCCGTCACCGACGACAACTTAGTAATTAAGGGCAATTTGATATGGAACGGCAATGTCGATACCGGCCTGGGTGTAGGAGAGAGCGGGCGGGGTTGCCAGGATTCTAATCCGACCTGTAATGTAGCGCAGCTACGCGCCGACAATTTGATAAATGCGCTGGAGCCTCAGTTTTTGAATGCGGCTGGATTAGATTTTAGACCTATGCAGGGAGGAAATCTGTTCAATGCCGGAGCGGTGAGCTTGAGCAATTTTTCGGGAGGAGACAGACCTTCATCGCCCCAACCTCCCGCTGGCAACTTACTTAATCAGGTTGCGCAAGACTTGTCAGGTAATGCCAGAAGCGGAACTTCGCCTGCCGGTGCGTTCTCCTCATCTAATTCAGCTTTGAATCATGATCCTGCAAGCGGAAGCGATCTGCCGGATGATTCTATGCCAGGCACTGCCCCGCAAGTTGGTAAGATCGACGCTAAATGTTCGCGCGTAAAGTGCACTGTTAAGGCCACTGTTTCGGGCAGTGTGAGTAACGTTAGTGCCAGCTTACGCGGCAAGGGAGTTAAGAAATCTGCAAATTTGAGCCTAAATCAAGGGCGTTATTCCGCGGCTATCTCTTACAAGAAGGTAGCCAAGGGTGTACGAGTAACAGTCTCTGTCACCGCCAGTGGTACAGCAGGCAGCGATATTGCTAGGAAAGTAGTTGTGACTAAGTGATGCTTGTTGGGATGATTTGAGAGAAGGATTTAGTCTGACACGGATTGAAGAAAAACCTTAAGATTTAACAGAGGCGAGGGGTTCTTCTGGTGAAGAACCCGCTCGCCAATGTAGACTTCAAAACCGCGTCGTACCACTAGCTGCGCGGTTCGCTGCCAACGATGTCGAGGTTGGCATCGACCCAGACCTTCTTCTGCGCGTAGACCTCACCCTTCTTCCCGATGGCCACGAAGTCGCCGGCCGGGACGGTCTCATCACCTTCCAGGGTCTTCAGCACGACGGGGTCGCCGGCGGGAACCTGGATGATGCGATTGGTCTCGGTCTTGCGGTAGCGGCCGGAACCGGGAGCGGTTTCCTTGTAGGTCGCGGCGAAGATGTCCTTCTTGCACGGATAGCCCTTGGCGTCTTTCTCCGTGTAGATCACGACGTCGGCTTCCGGGGTCGCTGTCAGGTTGCCCCAGCTCAGCGCGAAGGCTTCGCTCGGGGACTCGGGGGTCCGGATCATCACCTCGGTGCGCTTCTGCACGACGGTGAACGGGCCCCAGGCGGCCGGAATCTCGTTGACGTTGGCGATCACGACGTTCTTGCTCATTGTAGTAGCCTTTCCATTCGAAAACGCGATTTGACACTCTTGAAAGGTGGTGTCTGTAAACCTTTGTCGATCCATGTCAGACCAACAAACGAGGCCCGTCAAGGCTACGTCTGTTGGTCCAGCTTCTTTCCCTTCTACTTTTTGCGCTGTATGGCAATGAACATTAGTTGAAAACATAGAGCATTCTCCTGTTTTTTTAATTCTAACTTACAACTATAAGTTACTCAACCAGCGTTTGATAAATATGCGAATATGGTGGATTTTGGCAAAAAAGCTCGGCAAAATACCTAGATAGCTGTGAAATGGCCATGCTTTAGGTGAAAATATATAGTTGTGTAAATGAATTAAACTGCCGATAAACAATGCAGAGGTGAGAATAACTGCTATGACTACATCGCAGCGATTGGAATACTGCCGGCAGATCTTCGAGCGTTTAAGGATCGTTCAACAGAGAAATCGCTATATCGGCAGCGCTTCTGATTCTGAGTTAACCTTATCCGAGTCTCATATTTTGGTGGAAATTGACGGCTCGCCAGGCGTTGTAGCCAAGGACCTAGCGCGTATACTCCGAATGGAGAAGAGCACACTGTCGCGCTGTTTGGCAGGTCTGATTAAACGCAAACATATCAATACCAGCGTGTCTGTTAGTGATGCTAGAGAGCGCCCACTAACAATCACGGAAGCAGGTAAGCGCGTACTGGAGACGTTCGATAAATCTATTAACTTTCTTACCGCTCGCCAGGCTAATTCACTGACTGTTCAGGAAGAAGTTAAGCTGCGCAACTATTTCAAAGCGCTAGCGGATGGTTATGATGTGGCCATCGGTGTTCAGCGTCCTGAGGATCATCCCTTACGCATGGAAATTAGAAGGGTCACCCGTGCGCTTGGAGTTTTGGGAGATAACTTCATGGGACTCGGGTTGACTTCAATGCAGTGGCAAATTCTTACCGAACTAAGTCGGGCGGATCGCGTAATTGTTGCAACTCAGCTGTGTGAAATACTGGCTGTCGCCGCCAATACTATGTCTTTGACTTTGAAAAACATGCAAAACCTTGGCTTGGTGACTGTTTCTAAGCACGCTTCTGATGGGCGTAGTAGAAACCTGAGATTGTCCACTAAAGGAAATCGTATGTTAATGGATGTAGGTAGTGCCGCTGCAAAGCGCTTCAATCAAGCGCTAAGCGACTTAAGCTTGGAGGATCTGCGCGAGTTCGATCAGCTATTGCAGCGCTATTCCAGCCTGAGGCAAGTTAGAGGATCGATTGTAATTCAGGAGAAGATAGATATACGTAAGCTGGATAGCGTTGAAGAACGCTCGCAGGCACGCGGTTTTCTAATAGCTAATCTGCTACGATTGAATCTACAAGATCGTGCACCTGAAGTATTGCTAGGCAAGGATAGTTATTCTTATGCGCTTTACCGCGCTGAGAGGATCTGCGGGTTATGCGAGTTGCAGCCATCGCAGGGTGATTTCATTATAGCTAGTTTTGCAACTGATACTGATCTCGATAATTCCGATATCGCGCGTAATTTTTGCCGAGCAGCACTAAGAGATTTCTTCGAAAGGAATGATGTCAGCAAAGTACGTATAGCCGAGGGCATAGACATACTCGGTACTCACATTATTTTGAGGCGTGATCTGCGCTAGTCCGCTACAGCTCCGAAGCTTTTCAGAACCTGACGCAGCAAGGCGGGATCTTTCGGCACCACGATCACTGAAGGATTGGCCTCCCGCCAGGCTTTATCTTGTATTAGCTGATCAGTAACTCTGCCGCTACCGGCGATTAGAATAACAGGCCATTTTTTCTCTGCCCAGCTCTTAATTTCCTGCTCTGTTGTGGGACCTCCATTGTAACTGACTAATACAGGTTTAAAGGGGCCGTTGGGATGAATATTAGAGTCAGTATGAAGTTCCTCAGCCAGTGCTATCGCTTCTTGATATTCAGCGGCGAAGCGTTGTTCAGGCGGCAAGTGGGAATTATTAACCTCAATATAGTGATCTAAATCGGGATGCTTAATAGTAGCGAACTGTCCAACCTCATATTCATCCTTTTCGACATTCCAGATCTTCTCTGAATTGATTACCACTAGATCTTCGTCCCTTACATTAGTGTCTTTGCCAACTACGATTCCTCCGAAGGTAGCATTCTTGTGGTGCGCCTTTATCTCCGAGACGAGCTCAGTAACGCCAGGCCTGACCTCGGCGCTGATTTCGCCGTTACGGCGGTAACGCATCTGCGTTCCACCGGCTATCACCGCGCACTGGCATCCACGAAAGGCTTGGTTGAATAGGTGTCTCGCCTCTGCCCACTGTTCTAAAGATAGTTCTCCGCATCCGCCTGTTATCCTAATAAGCACCGGAGATTTAGCCACTGCTAGCGAATGCTTGAGCTGTTTTCGTGTGAGCCCAGCTTTAGGACCGTCTTCAAGCTGATCTTCCTCACTATGATCTCTATGTTCCTGCAGCGCGCGCGAGGGGATGGCCGGTCTGCCCAATTCTCGCCTGGTTTTGCGCAGCTCAGGATCTACCGCCATTTCAACCCCTATGAAAGTGGCTAATCTGCCGCTAGGACTTCTTACAGTAGTGCGATCGTCAGGATTCTGAACCCAGCCGTGGTCTCGGTGTGCGAGCATTCCGACCTTGTTGGTGGACTCGACTTTGCCGACAGCGATCCTGGCGCCTGTTCTCTGCAGATTCAGCAGTACCGAGTTAAGCAGCATCATATGGGAAGGGCCTCCCTTGATCTCTTTGTCGAGCAGTATCAGATGCACGTAAGCTTGCGGGGCCTCGCGCTTATATATGCGCGGGACATCCTCGGCGAACGGCGGCAGGTTGCCTGGTTCGAAGTATAAGGCAAAGCCCTTTATCTTATCGCCGTCTCGCAGTGTTATAAGTTTGGCCCCTTTCTGCAGAATGAAATCCTCAAATTTAGCCTGGTCGTGCTTCGCTATAACTACTCCTTCCTTCTCAATCGCCTTATCGCCTGGCTCCTTCTGGTGTTTAGCGGTAAGTTGCACTAGCTCCGGAATAAGCTCTTGCGGAATTTTGCTGATATCTTCAAAAACTGTGTGGATCGGTTGCTCTGTCTTCTGAAGTGAAGGGGAGGCGGTGCCAGCTATCTGAGCTATGTCCATACCGGTATCAACTGTGGACAGAATGCTTTCTAATCCGCTTCGCAGCTGTTTGAAATTGTGCTGAGTAAGCCTAACTCCTATTTGCATCTCTGGATCGCAGGCGGAGCCTTGGGCGAGCTTTCTTACCTCTTGAATATCGGCGGCGATAGAATCTGAGATCTTCTTGGCGAGATCATCTACAACCTCGCCGTTTTCCAGCTCGCGCATCAGATCGAAAGCGCTGGGTAGAGGCTGTGAGGAAGGCGATAAATTCTGATCTGTATCGAGATTATTCAGTAGCGACTTATAAACTTCGCGAAAAGTGTTGACTTGGTTATGCAGCTCTCGTACGTTTTTCAGCAATTCTTCAAACGGATCTGATTTGCCGAGTAGATGGAATGCGGCTTTGCCGGGCCTATCGAAAGCAGAGATCTGCTGTGAAATCCAATCAGAGTATCTTTGGGCGTATAAACTGACGAAAGTCTCCAGCGTATCAAGTTTGGCATCCATGCTGGCCAAGCGGCTAAGAGCAGGAGCGGTCGATGTATCAGGTTCGCCGCTTAAGATCTGTTCAACGATCTGATCAGGGAGGCGTAACGCTTCCGAGGGATGCGGCGCATAAGACTGGCCGGGGGAAATTGCAGTCGGATCGGCTTCGCCGTCTTTCGGATCGTTATTCTTACATGAGCTGTTATCCAACAGCGTAGTCATGCTCATGAGTCTTTGTTTCCCCCGTTGCTAGGCAGATATATAGAGGCTGCCTATCATAAGTTATGGGAATTTTAGCCAACTATGTGATTTATTTCCGCTATGTTGTTATGTCGGCTTGATAGCTAAAAAATGTAATTATATCTGCCTGTGGCTAGGCAGGATCTAGGAGAAACTCTTAGCGGAGTCGTGATATCGCGTTAGGCTTTGATCTGGCGATTAAGCATCAACATACCAAAAGAAGCGGCCACGATAGAGTGAGAAATTTCGCCATTTGCTACCATTTTAAGGACCTCCGGTAGTGGCTTAAGTACTATCTCTATATCTTCGTCAGCGTCTAGCGCTTGCTGATGTGCTTTAATGGCGTTCTTTGCTAAGTAAATATGGCACTTGTTTGAGAACATAGCTGGGTTGGGATGTAGTGATCCGAGGTAAATAAGATCATTGCTGGTATAGCCTGTCTCTTCTTTCAATTCTCGTGCAGCACTGAAGGCGGGGTCTTCTCCTTTTTCCACCGAACCCCCAGGCGTTTCCAGTGATAACATCTCGCTGCCGTGGCGGTACTGCTTGATTAGAACGACCTGCTCATCGGAAGTCAGGGGAATAATATTCACCCAATCTAGGCCGTCGACTAAGAGAAAGCTTACGTGTTGCCCTGTACGGGGATTTTCACGGATAGATTTCTTCACTTCAAAGATGTGAAATTTTTCATAGATCACATCTGTAACAACTCTCCAACGCATAAGTAACTACTTCTAAGAATTGACTGGCTAGTTCTTTAGTATACCTAAAGCATGCGCCGCTCTGCAAGCTGCGGTGATTAGATGCCCATCTCTGATTGAGTCCATATTACTGATCAGATCATCTAGTTTCACCCAGCGTAGATCAGAGCTGGCAGCGCTTTTTGCATCGACCTCCATAAAGGTGGGATACACAACCTCGGAGGTAGACTCTGGCGAAGGATAGTACTTGCCACCTAGGGTCTCGATCTTACGTCCCGTCATCTTGAAGTCCCTTTCGGCGCGATTAACCGCAGCCTCAATCGCGCCATCTAGCTCGGTAACATTACGTGGAATACGGAATGCGGGTACTGCGGTTAGGTGAGAGCTGCCGGTATGGATCTGCGGCACTGGCAGATCTCTAATCTCTAAGCCGACATAGATTCCATCGGCACCTTTCATTACAGGCAGAATAGAGATTGTGTTATCCGAAGATTTGCTGCATGTAACGTATTCTTGAAAAGATCTCGTGTGCGGCACGTCATCTCCGTGGCGGTTCGTGGCCACGAACTCTCCTAAGCGCATTTCGAGAAACCCTTTGCTTCTTTCGGGGCCTACCTCCGTAAAAGCTTCTCTCTTTTGAGGCGTGAGGACAGATTTTGCCGATTCTATCTTAACGCCGGAGAGATTCTGCTCTTCAAGCTTCAGCTCTGCACCAATCCACGGTCCTACGTCCTTGCCCTGAGCTAATAACAATTTGTAGGTGAGAACTTCGAGCCTGTTATCCGGAACGCCACCTGCTTGGCAGCTTCCTAGGAAGCGTCTAGCCTCGACTACTTTGCTGTTAGAATCAAGGTGCGTTCCATCCGGATCTATCTTCACAGCGGTAGCAGCCACTACTTCATTGATGCCACCCGGAGATGTAAAGTAAGTCTGCGTAGTACCGACTTCTTGAATTTGCTCCGGATTGACGCCGTGCTCTTGAAGGTGATCAGACCACGCAAAATCATCGCCTTTGGCTACTATATGGCTTAACGGCCCCGGTACGTAACCGGCCAAGTACGAGCGATCCAGGTTGGGATTGCCGGATTGCTCGTGGCTTTGTATCACCGGTTTCGGCTCTTCCTGTACTACAACATACAGTGATCCGTTCTCCTCGTACCAAGGCAGCAGATCTTCTCTTTGCTTGGCCAAGCCTACCACTTCGAACACATGCCCTGAGGCTTTATCCTGAAAACAGCGCTTCTCTAATGTAGCGAACTGTTCAATCGTGGAGTGCGAGCGCTGTTCAAGCCTGAGTACGCCATCGCCCACCTTCTCTGCCACCATCATAAAATTGGTAGGAGGATAGGAGAGATTTTTGCCATCCAGGTCACTTAACATGGCTTTGCCTTCAAAGCGATTGTTGACGATCCAGGGGTTATGAACTTCTACTGCTTGAATGACGCGCATTCCGCGCTCTTCGCAGGCTGCTACCATCTCAGCTTGAGTCTTGTATAGGTACTCTTCATTGCACTCCGTGCGCCAGTTCTGATTCGTGTATCCGTAATCTTTGTGCAGCAGGTACTCGGTCGCCGCTCGACTACTTAGTTTATATCTGACGAATCCCTCATGCGGAGATTCAAGTTTTTCATACGGCACATCGTGGTCTCTATTTTGACTGCTGCGGAAATCCCTAGCAAAGCGTTCGAAGCGAGCGGCAGTCGAAAGGTCCTTCACATTCTCAGAATTATTAGCGCCGTCTGTATCCAGCAGATCCATATAAATTTCACGCGGAAGATCCGGAACTACGAAATCTCTATTTATGAAGATCCCGCCTTCCTTCAACTGAGCGACTACGCTGTCCATGAAGACATTGAACATCTCAGGATTGAAACCTTTTCCGCTAAATGTAGTTAAGTGATGTATCGTAGATGAAGTGAATACGGCATCGAGTGAGTTGGGCATAAAGTTTAGCTCAGCAACGTCGCCAGCTATGTAACTAAGATTGCCTAGATTCTGATCTTCAACATACGTCTTATTGGCATGTGAAATGGCTTGCGGCGAAAGGTCTACTCCTACGAACTTAGTACCTGAGTACAACTTGGCTAGAATGGCGATCAGTTCTCCAGAGCCGCTGCCTAAATCGGCAACTGTAGTTAACTCTTGGCTTGAAGAAGGTTTTGTGCTGACAGGCAGATAAACAATACCCACGCCCAGTTTGCTACCTGTGGTTCGGTTCATTAGATCGAAGTATGTGTCGTAATCCTGGCGTTTTTGTGACTCGTAAGTTTTAGCTAATTCAGCAGCTTTGGAATCGCTTACTGCGGGGTTGATTTCACTAGTATCCAGTGCCGGAGAAATTTCTTGGTCTGCGGTTGTTGTTTTTTTAACTTCAGATCCATTCCCCGCGGTGGTAATCGCCATAACTAAGCCCCCTGCCTAACTTCTGTAAATCGTCAATTAAACCAGCTAGCTTAACCCGATGCTGGTGAAGGAGTTATGGTTACTTAGTTGAACCACGTATCATAGCGGTCCCATAACTATTTTTGGCATAGGTCACTCGTTAGAGGGTTCTACGCAAAACCGTTAAGTTACATAAAATGCGCTATGAACGCTTAAATAATAGCTGGATTTTGTCGACTTAAGACTAAGACAAGAGTTCTAAATTTCGGGGAGCTGTAAATGACTGAGTTCGAAGGCAAGGATCTGCGCCATCCTGCTGCCGCCAATAAACCTGAGACGCCTTTAGCTACAACTACAAAGAGTCGCGAAGGGCAGCTGGCTGAGGTTACCCACACTTTCTACGGATTAAGCGCGCTCGATACCTTAAATCCAAAGGTAGCATGCGAGCAGAATGAAGTGCTCAATAAGAGAAGCAAAGCATTCTATGCGGAGTTGAGAGAGCTTGTGCCTGACTCTCTAGACAATCCCACAAAAGTGGAGAGGTTAAAAGAATATATAGGCTTAAATCATGCTGATAACAGCAGGCTAGATTACTTTATCTCTTCCGAATTGATGACGGTTTTTAATCTCTTCCGTAAGACTAAAGCGTTTGACGCCATGTTCGAGATGTCTCAGCGATCGGGTAATACGCTATTTTCAAATTCAGAGATCGTAAGAGAATTAGCAGCCGTGGCCTGCAATAAGAAAGAGCAGCCTGATCCTGAGCGAACTCTCGAGATTGCTGGTGGCTTGCTTGAGGAAGGCTTAGAGAACGGCGAGGTTTTTGGTGCCATCGGTAAAGCGTTCTTACTTAAGCATGAGGCAGCGAAAGAGGTAGTTGCCTTAAGCAAAGAGAAGCTGCAGAAGCCTGATGACGTCACTATGCAGGAGAGGTTAGAGGCAGCTGAAGCGAAGTTTAAGCGTTATTTCCCGGATGATTCGTTGCAAGATGCGGAGATGCTTGCTCAGCGATCGCTTGAACAGTCTCTGGATGGTTATGAAAAGGGTTTTACGGTGGCCTATGAATTTTACCCGGGAATTAATGTGGCTTACCGGCAGCTGGCTCTAGGCCGTCTAGAGGATGTGGCTCCCACCTGTGAGATGGTCTTTAACTCATGTTTGCGTGATGGAGGAATAGAATCGAAAGATTATTGGTGCGTAACTAGCATGTTGGAAGCATCTTGCTTGTCCAATAAACCTCTCGAGGAGATTCAGCCCATATTAGAAAAGGTTCTAGAGCTTGCCTGGCAGTCGTGGATGGTTGATACCACGACATACACGCTGAGTAACGCACGCAATCAATTCCAGCAGACTCGGGAAAAGCTAGCGGAGGAGATAAGGGTGTTCGGGGGAGATCCTGATAAAAGAGCTAGCGAGCAGCCTGAGACCGTCCCGGCTGATCTGCTCCAAAAATATCGGCGGATGGCAGAAACAGAGAGTAAGATGACGACAGTCATTAGCGCCTTGTCGGAGAGGTTGCAATTGACTAAGGCTGTCGAAGCCTCTAAAGATGAGGCTAAGAAGCAGGCCGTGCAAGAACTTGAGCGATCTCTTGCCGAGTTTAAGAAGTCACCGAATCTATCTCCGGCACAGTTAAGTACGATGCCGATAGACGATTTAAATGCTGCGCTCAATAAGATGCTACCGCCGCAATTAAATTCCCACCTGGCGCGGCTTACGGAAGATAGACGTTCACAGTATCTGCATAGCATTGATGAATCGAGATTAAACGAGATCAAAATACAAGCGATGTTGGATTCGTCGTTCAGCTACCGCGGGTTGGCTTCAAATTTTATAGGCGGGGAGACTATATCGGGAAATTTAAGAGGCGGACGTGGACAATTATTCGATCAAACCATCAGCCGTTATGACGTCAGGCAGTTCGACGAAGTTTTAAAGGCTTCGCTTGAGGATATTACTCACTACGAAGTAATGGAAGAGGAGGGTAAAAGGGCTCTTGAAGAGGCTCGTGCTCTGGGGCTTGAGACCTTGCAAGACATCAAAGATCGCGGGCTGTTTTCGCGCGTGGCTACCGCTTTAGTTAGGCATCACTTCAAAACTCACGAGATCGAAGTAATGCAAGATCCGCGACATGATATTTATGATGCCAAGGTGGCAGGGGCGATCGAAGTTGGAGGGGCGACCGAGAGGAAGGGAACCGATTCTCGAACGAACATCTCGATAGCATTGGCGATTGCCCTCGGGGACTGCAGGCATCACGGTCAGGCCATGCAGATGCTATGCGATGCTTGGCAGAAAGATCAGTTCAACGTTAATCTAGATAAGCAGCATGCGGCTATTAAACGCGGAGATTACAAAGAGTATCAAGCTCTAATGGAAGAGTTTAATGAGTTGTCGGAGTGGGAGCTTAGGACTTTCGACATAATCCTCGAGACGCAGGCCGAGATGGAAGTTAAATATAAACCGAAGAGAGATGAACATGGCCAGCTAATAGTCGATCCGAAGGGCGGCTTTTACGAGATGGAAGATCATACCTGCACGCTCTGGTTGAATAGAAAACGTGGATTACTGGAGTTCGCCGATACGTTTTACCGCAATGTCTACAATCTCGGCTCCGGAACCAAGACTCTTGCAGAGATAGATCTGCGAGTGGTCGAGATTCAGAGCTGGAACGAGAAGAAGAATGGGTATGACGTCACCCCTGTACTGAGTATGGTTGTGCCTGTTGATCCGTTAAAATGGACTGATGTGGCTACGGGAGAGAACAGATCTTGCCCTGTCCGTTTCTTTAGAACGCCATATGCAGGAACCCGCCATGTGCCTACGGATGAGACAGGAGCGCCACGTTTTATGGGAAATATAGTTGATGAGAGTATGCTCTTGGCCGAGATGTTAACGAGACAGGCCACCGAGAGTAAAAAGCGGTTTCATCACGGTTTGTTAGACATGCCGGGAGCGAGGAAGGTTTTAAACGAGAGAGGAGTGCCTTTCCCCGAAATTGACGCCCTTTAGCTGTGGCGCGGGATTTAGTTAGAACCTTTCCAGATCGAGCCTCATCATAAACTCAGCACAAACCAAGTGTAATTATGGAAAATATCGATTTCGTTCAAATTGGGAAGAAACATCCGTGCGATGGTTGTCCGGCGCCGTGCTGCATTACGCAGACCATGGCCACAAAAACTCCGCAGGCCTTTATGGATCTCGACTGGCTCGGGTATATGTTAAATTTCCCTAATACAGAGCTTATTTTTTCCGTCAATAATGATTGGTCTGTAATCAAATGGACGAATTGTTCTAATTTTATTGAGTCATCTTGTCGTTGCAAGGTCCATAACACTACAAGCCAACCTAGGACATGTTTCTATTACAATCCATGGAACTGTTGGTATAAGAAGAATTTCGTTACTGAGGTGCCACCCGACATGATTAGATTGAACAAGGCCCGATTTGAAAGTTGGGCCCAGGAGGTAGTGCTGGATGAGAATCGAAGAATAATCTCATTTCCTTCCTTCGAGAGAGCTCGCGAGCTAGTAAATTCGATACCAATTACTCCGAACTTGAAAATGAACCAAAAAGAGCGACTTCCAGAGGAAGTTAACAAGCAGTAGCTCTCGCATGCTATAAGACGTTACCCTGTTTAACCAGAGGCCTTTCTACTGACGCCGCAAAGTGACAACGAAGCTGCTACCGCTGCCTTCTTGACTGCTAACTTCAATTGCACCCCCGATCTTTTCAAGCAGTTTCTTCACGGAAGCTAGACCGACGCCGGTTCCTTCAACATCGGTGTGGACGCGATGAAAGGGGCGGAAGATGGAATCTATTTTATTTTGTGGGATACCTAATCCGTTGTCTTTGACGCGGATTCGTACCTGCTTCGGATTGGATACGACTAGAAGCTGTACATCTATTCGCAGAGGCTCTTTAGATCGATATTTAATTGCGTTGTCGATTAAGTTAGAGAAGATCTGATAAAGTTTCAACGCATCTCCTGCTACAGCGGGCAAGCCTGGCGCGATATCGATAGCTCCGCCACAATCGTTTAACCTTTGTCGATACTCCTGTTCGATCTCCTTGAGAACTAATTGAAGATCTACAGTTTCATTGTTATCAGCAGCGCTACTGATCTTTGAGTACTGCAGTACAGCGGCGATTAACTGTTCAATGCGTTTTGCAGCCTGCGAAAGGTGCTCTAAGGCGGACTTGCCATCTTCAGGCAGCTTTTCGCCGTAATCCTCCTTTAACACTGAAAGCATGCCTTTGATCGTAAATACGGGAGCTTTCAAGTCGTGAGAAATCATGTAAGCGAAATCTTCTAGATCCCTGTTTTTCTCTTCTACCTGTAGCTGTTGCCTAACGGTTCTAGTAGCATCCAGCGTAATCGACAGAGAAGAAACTATCTCTCCATGATCGTCGAGAATAGGAACGGTCCTGGTTTCAGCCCACATCTCGATGCCGGTCTTATGGAAGAAGCGATAGCGGAATTCAAAAGGCTCCCCTACTTGCACATAGTGCAAGGCGCGCTTGTAAAGCTCTCGGTCTTGATCGTGGATTATGCTCTGAAAAAAATCATCATTACTGGAGTATATCTCCGACAAGGAATAGCCAGTAAGCAGCTCGGTATATGGGCTGCAGTAAGTTAGTTTTGATTGAGAATCTCTTATGACTACAGCGGCAGCCAGGTTCTCAGTTAAAATCCTGTAGCGATCCAGAAGCATTTCACTCTGCTCTCGCAGAGCCGCAAGCTCTCCAGTTGCCGAATCGCGATTTTTTTCGAACTGCTGGTATATTGCATCTAATATTGGGGAGCCTTTTAGGTCTTCAACGGAGCTAAAGCCTATGCGGTCCGTTCTGAAACGAAAACTAAGCGCGTGAACGGCTACCACCAGGCCTAAGATTGAGCAACTCCAGGTGAACAGCCAGATCGACCACCAGCTATCGCTATAGATGGTGCTTATCCAGGTTAGTGCTATTATGACGGCTAGATGCGAGATCAGAGGAAGGCGCAGAATCGCTACGCATGCGCAATCAATTAATGATTTTGCAAGATGCCTGTAATCTCGCCTTATGTTGTTGGTAGCATCGTTCATCTACACTTCAGTTTTTGCCGCTATATAGATCGTATTCGAGATCGAATGTTTTGCGGAATCTTTCTAGATGAGAGCGACGCTCGTTTGGAGGCACGTTTATAAATGCCCATACGTTTTCCAGCTCGTTCTCGGCTAAATTAGTGAGTTTATTAAATGAGCGTGGATGGCCGAGAGATAGCGCATGCGCAATCGAATCAGCTGCCTTGACTAGCAGAGCGAGATCGACAGCGGATTCTCTCTGCTTGCTAGCCTGCGACCAATCGCAGTGGTGGTTGCGGATTATATCTATAAGCTCTTGGCTAAATCGCCACTTCTCACCGATCAACTGACCAACCTCCGTGTGATCGAAGGCGAAAACCTCTTGTTCCGCGGTGCGAAAGTCGCAGCCCCGCTGTTCTACGATACGGATCGCCTTCTGGTAATCATCCCCGGCCCTTTGCAGTAACAGCAGCTTGCCTATGTCGTGCATTAAGCCGCCTAGAAATGCAACTTCAGCTTTAGCGGGGCAGAGCTGTTGAGCGATGCTGCGTGCTATTACGGCCGAAGCGATATCGTTTGCCCACAGCTGGGCACGTACCGGTTGTTTAGAAGGGAATATCTCGGACAAAGTAGTAGCATTCAACAAACATCGAAGCTCGTTAATTCCGATAACATATACAGAATCTTCTATAGTTTGGCTTGATTTGCCCCTGTCAAAGTATACTGAATTGGCTATCTTTATGACCCTGGCAGATAGTGCTTCATCAGACTCTATCACTTCAATAAAGTCGCGAGCTTCGGCATTAGGATCCGTGGCCAACTTGAAGGCCTTTTGAGCTGCGCCGGGCATGGTGGGAATACCGTTCGAGCCTACCACCTTATAGATAGAACTCGAGACAGCCTCACTAAGTAATTTGACCTGTGGGACAGGCTTGCCCTTGCCGCCGCCGAACATTCCGCCCAACATGTATAAAGCTTCCTAATCCGTTACGGCGATTGGTGTAGAGTCTTCAACACCGAATTCCGGCTCTTGTGCGTTAAATTCTTGATCGTTTGGTATAGTAGGATCATCCACATCGGCATCGACCTCAATCTCTCCGGAAGAAAACTTTGAAATTCCTTCAAGCTGAAAAGTTAATGCTCCGACCAGGTCGTCAGGAAACTGCTCCTGTTTTAGGTAGAAAACCAGGTAAGAATCGTTCTCGACACTTACATCGACAGTAGGGGAGGCTTTAACTTCGTCTCCTTCACTTACAAGGAGAGCCGAGCCGTTCACATATCGCACCCCATTTGGAAAACGAAATTTGAGCGCGATACCGTTCTTGTGTATCTTTGCAATATTGGCTCGCACCTCCGCTCTATCGCCGGTATCTATCTCTCTAGGGCTGGAACTCACAGTCACAACTGCGGCACCAATGAACTCATCTCCGCCGCCACCGCCACCACCGCAGCCAAATAGTAGTAAAATTGAGAGCCCTAATACGATCTTGTCGATTTTTATATACATTTTATCTCTATCCTCTATTCTTCCTTTGATTTTTTGCTTATTTTAGAGCTGACCACAAGCACAAAACGGCAATTTTGACATAGAAAGTAAAACCTAGTTATAGTTACCTGTTTGTACTGAGGCGTTCAAGCCATCTAAGGCTTCTCTAAAAGTAGATATGCCCCATAGTAATTTAAGATTGAAAGAAGTGCCTCTTCAAGCGGATGCAAGCTTGCCGTTGAATCAGGATTCGACTAGTAACCGTCTGCAGTTCCTTACAAACTTCTCCACTGCTTCCTTTGTAGCCGCTCTACTATGCGCCGTTTATATTTTCTTCTTCTGGAAGAGCATAGATCGATTCTGGTTCAATCCGGCCTGGACGACAGACGATAGTTTGCAGCAAGTTTTTCCTTTCCATAAGGTTTATCACCCCGAGATCTTCAAGAATGATCTCGTTACTCAGATGATGGAGGTTTATTTACCGCCACTTCATTACGCAATCTGCTATGCGATTACTTGGCTGACAGCCGATCCTGTCATGATGGGGCACTGGGTGATGTTAATCCAAGTTGTGCTGAGCGCACTCTTCATGTTCCTGGCAGTCCGCAAGATGGCGGGTAATATAGCTGCCTACTTCGCACTAGCATGGTTGTTTCACACTCGTCATATTATGCAGAGATTGACCGGTGGGTTGCCTCGCGGTTGGGCAGCTTGTGTTTTTATTGCCTATCTTTACTTCTCACTGAGTGGCCGTCATCGGGCTATACTGGCCACTATTATGATAGGGTGCATACTCCACCCACCAGCTACATTTCTGATAGCTATAGCTTACGGCTTGCTATTACTGTGGCGCAGTTTCGATCTAAGAACTCGCCAGCAGTACATCAAACCTTTGAAAATATATCTGATCTGCAGCCCTGTATTTGTGATTACAACCCTTTGCGTTCTGCATACTCCTGAAAGCATCGGTAGCATGGCTTCATATGAAGTGGCATCTAAAATGCCCGAGTTTCTTAAGCCTAAAGGCCGCTTTCCATTCGTTCCATTGAGAGATCCTCTCGATGAAATCCTGACTGTTGGTTTCCAGGCTTTTATCGATCGTTTCTATAACCCTGGTCATCTAGTAAAGGTGTTTATGCCGGATCTGGTTATGCTAATGCTCGCCGGCTTAGTAACTGTGGGCGCACTTAGAAAGCGGGTAGTGGTTCCAGCAGAGCTTGCCTTCTTTGGACTCTCTTCCCTGATCGTTTATTTTCTATCTCGCATATTTGCTTTCAAGCTGTACGTCCCTGATCGGCACTTGCAGTTTCCCTTAGGAATTTTCTTTATCATGACATTTTCTATAGGATTCTGGCGGGCGTTTTTCTCCGATTCAAGGGCTGCAAGAGATCGAGAGCCAGACTACTTAGATTGCAGCTTTCGTACTAACTGGAAGAGCATGTTGGCCTTGTGCGCTGTGGCTGCAATAATAGTTCTCGGCGAAGGTAGCGGATTGTATGGTGCGGCAAATTTTAACTATTCGATCGATAAGCGCGGACCCATATGGAGTTGGATGAAGCAGCACGTGCCAGAGGACGCAATGGTCGCTGGGCATCCTACGCATATAGATGCAATCCAGCTTTTTGGCATGCGTAAGGGGTTCATTACTACTGAGACTGCCCATCCCTTCTACGACCGTTACTATAAAATAGCCAAAGAGCGACTAGAGATCTCTTTCCGCGCCCACTATGCGCGCAATCTGCAAGAGTTCTTAGAGATAACCGAGAAAGCCGGTATCGATTACTTTGTCTTTAACCGCATGCAGTTCTATCCGGATGTAATGCAGAGCGCTACATACCACGCACCTCTCGATAGGCTGCTGCGGCAGCTGCTCGATCGACCCGTATCTGACTATGCATTCCGACAGCTGCCTGCAAGGGTCGATCTGAAGCACTATCCCTTTATGCCCTACCGCGATAAACTTTCAGTCGTTGTCGATATTAAAAAGTTGAAGGAGTATCTGAAGAATGCCTAAGTTCCTTTATTGGAGACTAGCGGGACTAGCTCTGCTGAGTTTTTTAGCGGCGCTCTACGGTTTCGGTCTGTCTTATCCGAATGACGTTACCGCTCGTAGTGCTAATGGACAGCTTTATCAGATCCATCCAGATGGGTGGATAGTCGACGGCTCAGAGATCCGTTTAAGGGGCCTTGCCGGTCGCGGTAACAAATTAGAGTTAAATCTAAACGATTGGCGTCCTGCCGGGATTGCGCCGGCTAAACTGGAAATCTCGCTTTGCGGCGAGCGGCTCTCTCAGGAAGTGATCAGCTCCACCGGTGTCAGAACCTTTCCATTAAAAGGTTCTTGCGAACCTCGCACATTGCGGATTGATGTTCTAAATCCTTACGTTGCTGGTGCTAATGATAGTAGGAAGCTTGGAGCTAAGCTGATCTCCTACACTATCACTTCTCGGTTCGGAATTCCGTTGGTTAACTTTGCAAGCATTCTGGCAGCAGCTGCCGTTATTTTTTCCGCCTCTCTTGTCTTTTACTCTGTTTTAGAGGGATCCGGATACTATGCTATCAGTTACCTGGTGCCATTAGGCGCTTTCGCTATCTTGGCACGAAGTACATTTTTTGCTCTTACGCAGCCGATTAGTTTGGCAATGTTCTTAATTTCTTGTGGTGTGGGAATGTTGCTGGCCAAAGCAGCAGGAGAAGGGGGTGCATTTTTGTTCAGAGACGCAGCCAAGGAAGAGGATCGGCCTTTGGCTATGAATTCGATTTTTCTGCTAGCAATTCTTTTGGTGGCCTGCGGTTTGCGTTTTTTCGGACTTAGCTTTGGGCTTCCTAGCCATTATCATCCGGATGAAGTGCCTAAAGTTAACGCTATTATGCGCATGGTGGAGCACGGGAACTTTGATCCGGAGTACTTCTTGCATCCATCGCTGCTATTATATTCTACGTATTTCGTAAATACAGTTTTCCATGCTGTCGGCACCGACGGTACATTCCGTGATACGGCTTACCTGGCTGGCCGTACTGTTAGCGCCATTGCCGGAAGCCTCTCGGTATTCCTACTTTTTCTGATCGGCAAACGTCTTTACTCAAGTCGAGTAGGGCTGTTAGCGGCAGCTATTTTAGCTGTTTTGCCACTGCACGTAACTTGTAGCAGGTATATGAAAGAAGACGCTCTTCTCGTTTTCACTATCCTGCTGTGCCTATGGACTGTCATAAAGTCCGTGCAAGAAGATCGCAAAGTACTGTTGTTGCTAGCAGGATTTATAGCCGGTGTTTCGGCTTCTTCCAAGTACTCAGGCATTTTGACGGGTTTGATTGTTGTATGTGCTCCATGGCTGAAATCGCGAGATCTTAAGCCTGATAAGCTTTATCTAAAGTATGCAGTGGCCGCTTTACTGCTTGCTCCGTTAGGGTTTGTGCTCTGTACTCCCTACAGTGTGCTCAATTACCAGAAGTTCTTAAATGATTTCGGTTCCGAGAAACATCATATGCTGCGCGGGCATACCACTCCGATTGATGCCTGGTCGCAGCTTTGGATGTATCACTTTAACAATAGTGTCGTTCCCGGGATGAGCATGTTTACCGCCGTCTGCGCAGTAGCCGCCGTCGGATTTTTGTTGTGGAGACGTCGTGTCGAGGATCTGTTTCTGATTGCTCTGATATTGCTCTATTATGTGCCGGCTGAGTGGGTTAAGGCCAAGCCGGCACCGCAGCCAGAGCGCTATATTCTGCCATGTCTGCCGCTTCTGGCTCTGGCTGCAGCGGAGTTGTTGCGCAGGCTATCGCAGGAGAAATGGTCCAGGTTGATCGTCCCGCCATTAGCAGCTCTTCTGATCGTTGTTCCTGCTATGCGCAGCTTGCGTTTTGCTAGCGAGATAAGGAACGACACAAGAGATCAGATGGCAAATTGGATGATCGGCAATCTGCCGCGTGGCTCGAAAGTGTACTTGGATTGGAAACCGTACGCTCCTAGATTCTGGCATGATGAATTTGAGGTTACATATGTGCCGCGCGCTACGATTATCAAGATGCTAGATGTGAAGACCTTGAAACGCTCAGGTCAGGACTATCTAGTGCTTTCAAGTCTTTTCTACGACCGTTATTTCTCCCAACCTGACGGCGAGGCCTCCGTGCGGCAACGCTTTCGTGATGTATTTGATCGTGTTCCAATAGTGAAGCAGATAGGGCCCGAATTCAGCACCTACGGATTCCATAATCCTACTTTGACCTTGTTCTCGTTAAAGACCGACGATTTCGCTAAGCTCGAAGATGAGTTGAGCAAAAGGCAGGCCGGCCAAATCTCGCGCACAGATAATGAGATGAAGGCGTCTTTGCGATGGCAGGATCGATACTAGCCTAGCTAATGGATGTTGTGATTGCAGTATTCAGCGCAATTACTGCATCGAATACTTTAGCTCGATGCTCCTCTCCAGCAGCCTAGGTAGGCTGGTGACTGAGTCAAGCAATTTCCTAAACTGTGCAAACTTGTCACTGGGATAAAATAGATCTGGAGATTCTTCCTTCCCCAAGGGTTTGCCTAATATATCAAAAACCGCACGTGCCGCATCGTCCAGATCCCCGTATTCGTCGATTAGCTTCAGTTCTTTTGCTTCGGAGCCTAAGATAACGCGTCCGTCAGCAAACTTTTCCACATCGGCCCTGGCAATTCCGCGACCATCCACTACTGCTTGAACGAAATCTTGATAAACATGGCTTATTTTTTGCTGTAGAAACTCCTTCTCTTGCGCAGTCATATCGCGGAATAAATTCCCCACATCCTTAAGCTCTCCACTCTTAATTGTAATCATCTCGAAGCCGATTAGCTCGGTGATCTTCCTGATGTTGGGAAGCTGCATTATGACACCGATAGAGCCGGTGAGCGTTCCTGGTTGGCAGAATATTTTAGAAGCGCTCAGCGCTGCGTATAAGCCGCCTGATGCGGCCACGCTCTCCATTGAAGCCACTACCGGCTTCTTCTCTTTGATTTTCTTTACTGCGGTATAGATGTCCTGGGACGGGGCTACCGATCCGCCAGGGCTATTGATGCGCAGAACAATCCCCTTGATCTTCTTGTTGTTTGCTTGCTTATAAAGTTCGCTGACGATCTCTTTTGAACTTTCTATTGAGCCATTTAGCTCTATCACCGCAACGCTATTTTTTGAATCTGTGGTTGAGCTCTTAATTGATTCTTGTGTAATCGAAGCTGTGGCCACCATCAGCAGAGGAAGCACGACTACGAAGATAACTAACAAAGTTAGCGTTTTTGCCAGCCAGAGAAAGTAGTCCTTCATGATCTTTTCCTAATTGTTTAACGTCCAAGCATGGTAAGAAACACATTTGCCAGCAGAGCTAGTCCCGCAATTCCATGCAGTAGCATCGCGTTCTTACCTGCCTCCAGATTGCCTTCTTTATAACTCTTAATTTCACTGCCGAGGAAAGCAGTGGCTATTACTAGGAGCACAACAAAGGTCAATTTGGCGTGAAACCAGCCTTGCTGCATATAATATCCCACGCCATTAGTCAGCACTTGTAATATTCCGGAAACGATTACTATTAAAGCCCCAGGTAGAATAAACCCGCGCCAAAGTTTCATTAAGGCATTAGGCCATTGCGAATCTGCGCCAGCCGAGCTCGAACGGAAGATCTTAAATAAACGGGTTGTAATCATCATGCCTCCTAGCCACATGACGATCCCAATAATATGCAGAGCCAAAATATAACGCATTGCTTTCCTAAAATTACAAAGTAACTACTTCATCGCAACAGTATTAACTGTTTTTTATCCCACTGTAACCCTATGAAAAAATAGCTCAAACCTTGAAAGAATATTTAGTTCAATAATATCAAGCGCTTTGCCGATAGAACTATAACGACAGACTTCCAGTTAAGTCTCTATCTTAAAAAGTTTTGGCTACATTATTGTGCTGCAGTTAACTTCATCCAATAGCATAACACTAGACGCAGCGGCTGCAAGAATACTTGAGAGCGTCAACGATCAGCCTAACACTTTAATTCCGGTTCTTCGGGTAGGAAATGTTCTTGAGGTCGAGGCAGGGCATGATCCTCGTAGCGGTCAAAGAGGGATTTTCTTACGAGAGCAGTTTATCGCAGCGCAATTGCCGCCAGGCGTTGAAGATGGGCAGCGCCTCGACCTGAAGGTTCTAAGTAATAAAGACAACTTGGTTCTGCAGATCCTCACTGCGGACAAGCTGCAAGCGGGTACCGAGCAACCAGTCGCTATTAATCAAGCCATTAAATCAATTATCTCTGAATCAGCGCTTAGTGAATTGCGCGGCTTACTGCTGCTATTAGCCACGGATTCAGAGAGTGGCCTGCCTGTGGATTTACTGCCAGCAGATAAGTTCCTTGAAGAGGCCATAGTGCAAGAGAGCGGGCAGTTAGAAACAGAGCCGCACCCTTCGACAGATAAGGCGAGGGGCGTAGGTTCGGGCAATGCTTCGAATGCTTTCAGCAAGCTCTCCTCTGGTCAGCTTTTTATCTCGGAAGCAGAGCTCGATAGTCCGCAGTCTCTAGAGAATCTTCTACTTAAATTTAGCGCCGATCGAATTAGTGCCGCCATAACCGAGGCTAAAGATTCACTGCAGCAGCTAGCTGAAACAGCAGCTACACCGGCGCAGTTAGCGTTATTAACAGCTATAGATCAGCAGCTTGATCTTTTGTTAGACCATGCGGCGCCGCTTAGTTTCGCTGAACGAGAGCAAGGTTCAGAGAATAATAGGAGTTCTTCGATTAGATTGCTCTTGGCTGTTTCGCATTTTGCACATGAAGCCAGTAACGCTGCCATTATTGATAAGTTGATAACACGAGTCGACGGGTTGTCTTTGCAGCATAATCTGCTGGCAGTGCTGCATGAAGCATTGTTGGATCTGCTAAAACTTCGCATTCCGGAGAGCAGCGTTAACGATCGCGGCATGTTGGATGTGGTAAGGCAGATCGTTTCGGAGCTACAGCAGTTGAAAGATTCCCAGAGTACTGATGTAGACATTCGGATGGGTTTAGCCAAGATCAAGACCTTACTTAAGGATCGTTTCGGTATAGGTTCCGATAAAGCCCGCCAAGACAAAGCCGTTAATACAACGCTAAATGCCTTGCAAGCGTTGGAGGGATTTGCGCATGCGCAAGAGCTGCTTAACCAACTGAATCCGATGGCTCAGGCGCTTGGAGAACCGGCATTGATCTTCTTGCCGGCATTACTGCAGGGAGTGTTGACTCGCTGGGAGGTAGTGGTCCAGCCGCATAGGCCGCATTTCTCAGAAGAGGATGACGAGTCGAGCGGCGGAAAGAAACGTAAGGCAGCGTCATCTTTTCAGCGTATCGAGTTGCGTCTGAATTTTCCAAAGTTCGGTCAGGTCAAAGTAGATTTAGCGCATCGTCAAAGGGAAATCCTGCTGAATCTTACAGTTGCAGGAGAAGCGGCGGCATTGTTCCTGCAGCAACGTCTGCCTGCTTTAGATAAGATTTTCCACACTTTGGGATACGAGAAATCCATTTTGAGGGCTTCCAGTGGAGAGGTGGGGGACATTGTGCCAAGTTGGTTCCAGGACACGATCCGAAGCTCTATCATTGCCTAACGTTATCTAGGCAACTTCTTTGTCAGCCACCGGAACTTTAATTACGGTTCGTGGTGTTACGGCGCGTCGCTCTAGGGTAATGCTATTTTTACGTAGTGCTTCTATTAAATGAGCCAGCTCTTCAGGAGAAGCAACTCCAGCTAATGGCAACTCGGTTCCGTCTGTAGCTGCGGTGCTTAGTTCTATGTCGCCATAATTTAACATTCGACCTAACAGCCCCTGTTTGATGCAAATTGCTTTAATATCGCAGTAGCGAACATTTGGGACCAGGTAGTTAAGTGAGAGTCTGCCTTCGTAGCGTGTAATGCGGTGCAGCTCCAGCACGTATAGATCGTCGTTACATTCGCGTAGTATCTCCAGCAATAGCATGGCGGGCACTATTGAAAGCCAGCGTATGCTGAAATGGCGGATAATTGGTATGTCGGGTGGGCGCCAATCTATTAAATAGGAATCGAGGAAAAAAACGGCCACTACCACTGCAATAAAAAGCAGAACTGCAGGTGCTACAGATTTAACAGTACGGCGTACCTCAAGCAGCTCATGCTTGTCAGTGTTTAGTACGGACTGAATATCGGGATACGCAGCCATATGTTGCTTGCATTAATAAATCTAACTATATCATCGATTTCAATCTTAATCTTGCTAAATAATGATCGATATCGCCTGAGGTAAGAGTTGCCAATAAAAAACCAGTTGTTAGGAGAGGATATTCCATTTCAAGCCATGGCCTGAGTGAGATGAGAATGGACTTTGCGAAGGACATTGAGATGTAATTATCGCTATTAACAAAACTCTGATGGTGAGCTTATCTAGGTCTATAACCGCCGATGTTACGCACGGTTCTGGCATATTGATCTTTAGGGAATTGATCTTTCAAGAATCTTGAAGTGAGCGAGGCGATAGTCGCGATCCTTTCGGAGCGTATATGCAAAAAGGGGGGCACTGTGATTTTGGTTTGAGGGTGATTGAAATAGCATAGGTCATAGGGCCGTAGCTGCTACTACAAATAAAGGCTACATTGTCTAAAACATCTCAGAAAGGTATCTTCTTAACGTCTAGAAGTAATTGGTTGTAATGAACTACTCTTTGCTAATAAGGTAGATCTATGCTTAAGAAAATTCGATATTTATCGCTGCTTTTTTGTTTTCTCCCTCTGTTTGCTGTGGCGGAAGATAGGTCTGAAAAGGTTAGTTCAGCCGTTCATGGTCGCTGGATTCAAGAGCAGCCAGGCGGCGGGCAGGGAGCAGCCGTGGTATTTGAGTCCCCAGGTCTTTATTCTGTCGATCTAAATGACGATGGTAAGGTTGATATTAAAGGAATTTACCTAATCGAAGGAGGCGTTATTGTGCTGCGTGATACACAGATCGACAGTCAAGGATGTGCCTCTACCGACGGTGCTTACCGCTTTTCGATTTCAAACGATATGCTTTCATTCTCGCTTATCAAAGATAGCTGCAGCGTGCGCTCCGAGGCGCTTTCGCACTCGTGGAGAAAGCAGGCTCCTTAGGAGGGCGAGAGTTGCAGAGTAAGGCCACAGGAAGTAATCATACTACAGCACAGAATGCTATTGAGTTGACCACAGTCAGAATGCCTGTAGATATAGCTTTGCCTATGTTAGGCGTAATTACTGTTCAATTCGGAGTAATTGATAAGGAGCGCACAACGCTTCAGGAGGCAGACGCCTTGCGTGTTAGATTAGGCGGTACTCAAGCTATCGGTATACTTTATGACGTCAGTCCGCCCGTTGATTCTCAAGAGCTGGTAGGGCAGCTAAGCAATTTCCGCCGTATGGCTATCTGCGATCATCACGGCGGAGCTGCCCCTCTGCAAGAGATCGCAGGGCGTGAAGTGACTGGAGCGGAGATCTTAGCGCGCGATCTAACACGTTTAAGCCAAAGCGGAGTGTTTGCTGCCGAACAAGACGGCTCTCCAGCGGCGATAGTAGGCATCACTAATAGCATGAATATAGATCCGGATTCGATAATTTGCCGGTATCTTCTAGATGCCTTTTGCGATCCTAATAAGCGAGCAGAGGCTTGGAGCGCAGAACGCCTTCAGCTGGCGATAGATGTGGCTCGTTTCGGCGATACGACTTTCTTCGGCGGTATTCATATCCCTTCTATGCAGTATCAGGATCTGGCGCCGGCGGTGAGAATCTCCTTGTCCATAATGCAGATGATTAACGAAGAGAAGGAAGATATCGTACTGCAATCTAAGTTCTCCGAGGCCTTACTTGCCGCTAATATTAGAAGGGCGGCCTTTACCCTGGCCCTAAATGGCGACAATCAAACTCCTTTCAAGGCAATGTTAGGCATCATGCGTACTATCTCGAGAGATCCTCATACAGCGCAGCAAGTTCTATCTGGCATTCTAGGAGCGGATCTAATTACAGTCGAGGGCTTGAAGGCCGGCTTTACGCAAGAAGGGCGAGCGCAAGGACTTGGAGCCGAAGCTCTCAAGCAGTTTTGCCGTGTTCGACTAAGCAATTTCACCTTTCACAACCTTTCTCGTAACAGAGTCAAGGAAGTTTTCCACGGCAAAGATCAGGATGATTGCTTCGGGCCTGCTCACCCTGTCTTATTTGATCTTGCGACTATCGGCGAACTTTTCAGGAATGTGTCTGCTCGTTTGCAAGAGCTAATGCGGGATCCTGATCTGTGCAAGCCATTTGCCGAAAGATTCATTGCAGATCTTAAAGATGTGCATGAAATGGGTAAGCGCTATACTACTGTCTTGTGTCCGCATGATTTTCCAGATCGAGAAGTAGCGGTAACTGTTTTACGTGACAGGATGGATCGAGATCCAGAGAAGTTTCAGACAGCGCAGCGCCATCCGATCTGGGATTGGTTGAGAGAAGCGGGCGCTGCTTTTGCAGATCCCTGGTTGCATGTGATGGATCGTGGTTCCTCTATTGTTGTATCTTCTCGTTTTGCGCGTGAGGGCGAAGAGCGCCCTTGCATAGACTTAAGCGAGCCTGTGACGGTGGCTAAGCTGATCGACATGGAGAAGCAAGCGGCGGCTTTACAGGGGCAGCCCGCTGCGGATTTCTTAATTAAAGCTAACTTGTGGCTGCCAATCGGCAAGCCTCACTTCAGCCGTCAGCAGGTTGTCGAGCTGTTGCAACAGTCGTACGATCGCATAGTGCAGCCTGCCGGCAGTAAGCCGACTTTACTAAAGCCGAAATTTACCGAGGTTAATTATCCTTGGGGGAGGGGGGAGTTTGATGGCAGCAGCTTTATCTCTCTTCCGCCAGTAAGATAAGCTGGTCGAGTTGGTTATTATGGAAGCTCGGTGCGCCTATGCCCATTGTCGAGGTTGCCGCAAAACTTCAACCAATTCAGCTTCTCGACTACCAGCGCTAATTTGTGGATTGTAGTGCCATTCAACTTGGCTGGGAAGTGACATCAGGATTGATTCGCTGCGGCCTCCGGTTTGCAGTCCGAACTGTGTGCCGCGATCGTAGAGTAGGTTGAATTCTACGTAACGCCCACGCCTTAGTAATTGAAATTTCTTCTCTCTTTCTCCCCACGGTTCTGATCGGCGTCTCTGCACGATAGGTAAGTAAGCAGGAATAAAAGCCTGTGCCACATCTTTGACGAATGCGGCGATCTTTTCTAAAGATTGCGCATCTTCCTTGCCTAGATAATCGAAGAATATTCCTCCGATTCCGCGCGTTTCCTGACGGTGAGGAAGGAAGAAATATTCATCGCAGCAGCGCTTAAACTCTGGGTAATAGCTGGGACTGTGCCGCTCGCATTCTGCTTTAAGGGTCGCATGGAAATGCCTACAATCCTCATCGAAAATGTAGTAGGGAGTTAAATCACAGCCTCCGCCGAACCAGCGCAGCTCAGCGACCTCTAAGAATCTGAAATTGGCATGGACAGTCGGAATCATCGGAGAATAGGGGTGCAATACCAGAGAAACTCCTACTGCGAAGAAAGCGCTCGGTTCTTCTCTATTTACAAGCTTCTTCGACATGGCGGCCGGCAGCTGTCCCTGTACCTGGCTAAAGTTTACACCTGCCTTCTCAAAAACTGCCCCGTTTTCCATCACGCGAGTCAAACCACCTCCGCCGTGTCCTCCACCACTATCAGCGCGCTCCCAAAAGTCATTAAGAAAGGCTGCTTTCCCGTCGGCAGATTCTAGAGCAGCGCAAATTTCGGTTTGCGTTGCTTGGAAAAGATCGCGGCTGTAGGTTTTAAGTTCCATAGCTTGAGCTTATTCGGCAAATACTCGCATGGCGGCGCTCAAGGCTTGGCCGCTCTCTACATCTGCGCCCATGCGCAGTAGTGCCAGTTCGACAGCTGCCAAAGCGTTCAATACATCAAAACGATCGCAGTAACCCATATGGCCGATGCGGAAGATCTTGCCCTTGAGGGAGCCCTGCCCACCCGCTAGCCTGATACCAAGCTGCTTCAGCGCTATTGAGCGCAGCTCTTCCGCCGAGCAGTCTTTAAGCGGATAGGCCGCGCTTACACCTGGGCTCGGATATTCAGCTGCGAGTAGCTTGACCCCTAAGGCTGTCAGGCCTGCCCGAGTCGCTCTTGAGAGTTGGGCATGTCGTGCGTAAACATTATCCAGCCCTTCCTCGCGGATCATCCTCAAGGACTCATTTAGGCCAAGGAATAGCGGAATAGCTGGAGTCCAGCTGGTAGTGCCTTTTTGATGAGATTCTCTCTCTAAACATAGATCGAAATAGAAGGCGCGCTTATCAAGCTTTTCAGCCTCGCTCCAAGCTCTCTCGCTGAGCGCAAGAAATGACAAACCTGGAGGCAGCATTAATCCTTTATGTGCAGCAGCTACTAATATATCAATGCCGAGCTCCTTGACATTGATAGGCAGCGTTGCAATTGCGGATATGGCATCCACAACCAGTAGCATTTCAGGCGCGACTTCTTTGATGGATTTGCTGATTAAATCTAACGGATGCAGCACGGCGGTTGAGGTCTCGCAACATTGCAGACAGAAAAGCTTGGCATCGCTGTGTTTCCTTAGTACAGACCTCAACGTGTCCTCTGTGACGCTGCTGCCCCACTCACACTTAATCTCTATAGGATTCAATTTTAGACGCACAGCGAGATCGATCCAACGTTGGCCGAATTGGCCGGCATTTAATACGATCACCTTGTCTTGCGGAGAGCAAATGTTGATCAGAGCTGCTTCCATGGCTCCTGTACCAGAAGCTGTAACAAAGATTGGATCGGTATCCGACTCAATTAGAGATTTAATACCACTGATCGATTCTTGGAGAATTTGTTTAAAGAGATCGGTGCGGTGATGCATAGCTGGTACTTGCATGGCTTGCAAAACGCGCAGTGGAATAGTTGTTGGCCCGGGGGTGAAGAGACGCTCTTTTAACATAAACTCCTACAAGCTAATTGAATTCCAGCTTCGCTTAATGCGCAGCAGGAGCGGCACTTGATCTCGGATGCAATTCCCTAATCTTTGCTATTCGGCGTGGAGGCGCGAAGAATTAAAAGCAAAATAGCATTCCACTCAACACGCCAATTTCAGACAGTCTAGCAAGTCGGGAGGCTCTTTCCAGCACAGTGGGATCCGAAGCTTGGAATTCACGTGACTTGAAGTCGCGGC
>JADMIO011429248.1_pt1 | contig 60516 bp, 49 predicted proteins | sample 8958161 | NCBI WGS metagenome assembly JADMIO01 (sample SAMN16585339, study PRJNA669376) | soil metagenome | isolation source: Crop rotation soil | place: USA: Cullars Rotation, Alabama | collected 2011
GCGACAACTTGTCCACGTGGAATTCTAAGCTTAGGATCCCAATGTGCTGGAAAGGCGAATACATTGCGACGCACCTCTCATTCGACAAAGACATTTCCGTACAGAACTTCGAAATCACAATTCGCCTGCTGGGCGGACTGCTCTCAGCTTATGAAATGACCGGCGACAAGCGTCTGTTGAATCTGGCTGAGGATCTCGGCAATCGCCTGTTACCAGTTTTTAATTCGCCCACCGGCTTGCCGTATCGCTACGTCAACCTGAAGACCGGCGCCGTGAGCGGCAACGTAACAAATCCGGCGGAAGCCGGAACGCTCCTAATTGAGTTCGGCACGTTGGCGCGACTGACGCATCGCCAGGTCTTCTATGACAAAGCGAAGAAGGCGCTGGTCGAAATTTATAATCGCCGTTCACCAATCGGCCTGGTGGGAACCTGGATTAACGTCGAGACCGGTCAATGGACTGATACCGACAGTCACATCGGCGGCGCGATCGACAGTTACTACGAATATCTCTTGAAGTGCGCGATCCTCTTCAACGATCAGGATTGCCGCCGGATGTGGAACGAGAGCATCAAGGCAATCAATTTGTATCTGACGCCGGATGTTTCCAGATTTGCAAACCGCCGGGTTAATGGCCGAACGGGATTGGGCTGGGTTCCCGAACTCTGGTACGGTCACGCGGACATGAACAGCGGCAAACAAACCTCGACGATCTATGGCGCTCTCGATGCTTTCTTCCCTGCGGTGCTGGCTTTGTCAGGCGATCTGCGTCGGGCAAGGCGGCTGCAAACGTCGTCGTTCAGGATGTGGCAGCTTAACAACATCGAACCGGAAGAGCTTGATTTCAGCAACATGAGAGTCACGTCACCGGGCTACCATCTACGGCCTGAGATCGTCGAATCCACCTATTACCTTTATCACTACACGCGCAACCGAAAATACCTGCGCATGGGCGAAACGATGTGGCGCGACTTCGTGAAGTACTGTCGTAACGACGTTGGTTACGCGGCGCTCAAGAGTGTAATCACCAAAGAGAAATCCGATTCGATGCAAAGCTTCCTGTTTGCCGAGACCTTCAAATACTTCTATCTGCTGTTCGCTTCGCCGCGGACACTTGATTTCAACAGCGTAATCTTCAACACTGAGGCTCACCCGATCCGCAAATCATGGGCAACCAAGCCGCCAGCCGCGAAAAACTAATCTCGATTCTCAAGTTGGCCTATTCAGGTGAATTGGCCGCGGCCTACGCCTACCGCGGACATTGGCATTCGGTCAGAGCTGTGGACGAACGCGAAGCCATTCGCCGGATCGAAGAAGACGAGTTGCGCCATCGCAGCATGGTCGGAGAGATGCTCGCCGCGCTGGGCAGCGAACCGAACCAGCGGCGTGAATTACGCGCCACGATCATCGGCCGCAGCTTGCAGTTTCTCTGTCATGTGACGGGATGGCTGGCGCCGATGTACGGGGCCGGCAAACTCGAGAGCCGGAACATACGCGAATACGAAACTGCCGCGCGCTTCGCCAACGACTGCGGCTCGAAGGATCTGGCCGATTGCCTGCTCGAGATGGCAGAGGTCGAGTGGGACCACGAACGCTACTTCCGCGCGTGTGTCCTGAAGCATTGGCTGGGCCGGCGGCTACCGATATGGCCAGAGCCCCCGGCCAAGGAAACAATCCGGCTTACGTTCGAGCAGGAAACGGTTTCTCGCTCGCTGGGATCCACGCCCCTGGCGATTGCCTCTCCACCGGTCATCGATACCGTTTAATTCGATATGCAATTGCGAAGATATAGGGGCTCAATTCTTCTGGTGGCGACGCTATTGTCGTTCGCGCCTTCAATATTCGGGCAGCAGTTTTCCCGCGACCAACTCATCGCCACTGCGCGCGAAATCATGACTACAACTCGTTATTGCGCCCTGATAACTGCCGACGGTGCTGGACGCACCAATGCGCGGACGATGGACGCGTTTGCCCCGGACGAGAATATGTCTGTGTGGTTCGGCACCAACCCTCTGAGCCGAAAGGTCCGCGAGATTCGCCGCAATCCGCGCGTCACGCTCTATTATTTCGATCGCGAGAACCAGGCTTACGTCACCCTGCATGGCGTCGCGCGCCTCGTAAACGACCCGCAGGAAAAACTGCGTCACTGGAAGGATGAATGGAAAGACTTCTATCCTGATCGCCCGAAGGGCTACCTTTTGATTGAGGTCCGGCCGTTGCGCCTGGAGGTCGTCAACACCAAGACCGGCATTGTCGGCAAATCACGCGCGTGGTCGCCGCCGTCGGTGACTTTTCCCGCCCCGAAACGAAACTGAACGGAGCGCGGGCATCCCTGCCCGCATTTGGTAATCGAAGAGAAATACTGAGCGCGCTGCGCGCACTTGCGGGCAAGAATGCCCGCGCTCCGGACAGAGTTAACACTTCGACCCACCGACCCGTCTTTCAGACTGAAGTCTTACGCACTCTCCCTTAACACAAAGGAGCCAGGCAGTTACGCCTTAAGCAGTTCCACTTTTGTCCGGGAGAGTGCCACATGAAACGTCGACGCCCGATTTCCCATTTCACCCTCGCCTTTGTAGCTATACTCTCAGTTTTGATCGTCGCTTCCGATCGACCTGTGACTTCGCAGTCTCGCGAACGAAAGGTCGCCCCGGCATCGTCAACTTCACCGGACGACAAAGACCCGGGCAAGAGTGCTTCACCGCAGGAAGTCTTGAAGGTCGATGTCGACTTGGTGACCGTCGATGCGTTGGTGCTGGAAAAGAAGACTGCGCGAATTGTCGGCGGCTTGAACAAGGAAGATTTTCAGATTTATGAAGACGGAACAAAGCAGCAGATCACCCATTTCAGCCAGGACAGCCTGCCGCTCTCAGTTTTGTTCCTGATCGATCGCGGTGGCTGCCTCGATCCGTTCGGCGACAAGGTGCATCGCGCGGCGCGTGAAGCCGTGGAACGCCTGAAACTATCCGATGAAGTGGCCGTCATGACTTATCACGACTCGACTCGGCTGCTGCAGGGGTTCACCCAGAACAGGATTCTGATCGAGAGAGCGCTGGATCGAATCCCACCGCACGACGAAGAAGCCGATCACTGCCTCAACAAATTGTTTTTTGATGCGGCCGATTACATGATGAGCGCCGGCAACCCGACCGGCCGCCGCGTGATCGTGGTCATCACCGGCGTGACGCGCAACTTTGATTGTCCTGACGGGCCGTCAGGCAAGTTGGCAGCGAACCAGGTCTACGAATCGGGGAGCGTCGTGTGCGGCATCATTCCCAAAGAGATGGGCCAGGGCCTCGAGAACGGCGTCATGGTCTGGGCGACGCGCATGGGTAAGCTGGGCGGCGCGCCTTACATGGACCTGGAGACGCTGGCCAACGAGACAGGCGGTGAAATCCTCTCGGACAAACCTGACAACCTCAGCACGACTTTTCAGACCTTAATGGATCACCTGCGCAGTCGTTACAACCTCGCCTTCGTTTCCACGAACAGGAAGCGCGACGGCACGACGCGCAAGTTAAAGATCGATGTGCAATCCCACGTGGCAAAATCGCAGAGCAAGCTGGTGGTCAAGGCGAGAAGAAGTTATATCGCACCGCGATGAGCGCGCTGGTCGAAGAACCCTTCAGTTAAGCACTGTGCAGATATGGTGTCTTAGTTTGTAAACGGCGTCAGCGTACCGACTTTAGTTGGGCTTTTTCTACGGCTAAGGATAAAGCCCAACTAAAGTTGGTACTCTAACGCCCTGAAATTGAGACAACACCGCGCGGACGGCTACTTGACTCGAAAGATCAATACGAGCTCACAACTACTCCACTACCTCCAACGGGGACTGTTGACTCACACGACCGTTTCCCGTAAAAGACGTTTGCGCTAATAAGCTTGTTCGACCAGGTTCTTGAGGATTACCCCACTCAGTTCAGGAGACAAACTATGCCCCGACCGTCAAATCGATCAAACGTATCGCTGAGGCCAGCTCTCGCGACGTCGCTGATACTTCTCACGCTGCTCATCGCGGGTTGTGGAAAATCGGCAGGCGGCAATGCGGTCCACGTGAAATCGACCACCACTGGCGAGAAAGATCTCGCGATTAAATCAGCCTATGCTTTTCCGGTAACCAAGTCCTTTACCGACGTCAACAACAAGATCACCACTGCTTCCGCCTATAACGTCTATCTCGCGAATTACGATCTGGACTCCAAGAATTTCGCCATGACGCTCGATAAGCCTTTGACCACAGACGACCAGGTGCGCGTGGTTTTCACTCTGGTCGGAGATGAAGGCACCAACGACAAATCACCTCTCAAGGCCGCTACTTATTCGGCGAAGACTGACAAGTACCTCAAGGCTGAAAGCGCCGGGATAGTCGCGCGCAAGAACGGCGCCGACGTTAAGTCATGGCTCGACCGCAGCATGCTGGCGGGTGAAGTGAAGGTCAGTTCTGCATCGGCAGATGAAATCAGCGGTGATGTGAATCTCACTAGTGGCGATATGGCTATCAAAGGATCTTTCACGGCGAAGATTTTGAAGCGCAAATAGTTTTGGGAGAGGACGAGCTTTGCCCCAAAAGTAATCGCTCAAGCGAGTTGGGACTGAAAAGTGCGGTAGGCACGTAATGTTTATAGAAGGCGTGTGGCCGTCTCACTTCTCGCCTCTCTGCGGCGATGATTGAGTTCCCACCCTGTAGAGAGGAGGTTCCAGGACTTCTGCGGCAAAGCCAGCGGAAGAAAAAGCTTCTGCCATCTCCTCTCAATGCGAAAAGGCCGGCTCGCGCCTGCGATTGTTGCTGGCCATTCAAACGCGCAGACGTGGCCGACCCTTCGGTAAACTAAATATTCAAACGTCCTGGTTAATCTCAGCCAGCTTCTACTCACCTCCCGGTTTCTTTTTGCCAGGCTTTGACTGTCCCGGCGGTCCCGCAGGTTTCGGTTGCCGCGGTTGTGGCTGCGCCTGAGGCGGCCGGACATTCTGCGGCTTCGGCTGCGCTTGAGGCGGTCGTGGTTGGGTCTGCGGCGCCGGCTGCACCCGATTTGGCCGAGACTCAGCCTGTGGTGGTCGTGGTTGCGTAGCTTGCGGCGGCCGCGTTTGCGACTTCAACGTCTGTTGCCGTTCGGCATTTCGCATCTGTTGCGCCGGCCGCTCCTGTTTGCGTCGCTGCTCGCGCTCGGCCTGCGCTTGCTGTTGCGCCGCCGCGCGTTGTTGCTGCTGCGACTGAATCATCTGTTGCCGGGCAGCGTCACGCTGCGCCTGCTGCTGTTGGCGTTCAACTCGCTTCTGGTCTTCCGGTCGAACCGGCTGGCCCACCTGCTGACCCTGGGCCTGGACTGCCCGTTCGGCCGCTCGCTGATCCGCCTGCTGCTTGCGTAGATCCTGCAACTGTTGACGCGCGCTACGGTCGCCGCGCGCCGCCTGTTTTGACAGATCGGCAATTTGCCGCTCGCGGGCTTGCTCATCTCCGATATTCGTTGGTTGCGTCGTTTGTGCGGGAGCAGCGGCACGCTGATCCGATATTTGCAACTTCTGATTTCGAACACGATCGTTTATACGCTCAACTCGCATCGCCTGCGCGAGATCCTTGTTGAATCTCGGCGCGACCGTGGCGCTCGCCACAACCGGAAGATTCAATCGTTGTTCGACTTGTCGCGGAATATCGATATGCTGCCGCGCCGCACGCGTCTGAAACGCGACGTTTCGCAAATCATCTACCGCCAAAGGATTCAGTACCGGCCGCACGCGAGCAATCGTCTGCGGATCAACTCGCGTGATGATGCCTGGATCGATCACCCGGCCGAAATCGTAGGTCGGCACAACCGTCACGGCTCCCGGCACGTTGAGATTCACCAACCGATCCACCGACACATTTGCCGGATAGCTGTAGACCGGCTGCCAACTCGGGTCGTAGTAGGTCACCTGGTAAGGGTCGCTCGGTCCCAAAGCCACCCACGCCGTGCTTGATTTGCCCAAAGGAATGAACGCCACCAGCGCCGGCGAATATGTCGGGTAGGTGTTTACTGATTCCGGGACCCAAACCCATTCATTCGACACGTTGGCCCAACGGCCATAGTGATAAGGCGCATAGCCCCAAGGTTCGTTCGACACCCAGGTCAGCCCGTACGGATTATCCGTCGTCCAGTAACCCGACTCGTACGGCGCCCAACCAGTGTTGACGTGCGGATGCCAGCAGTAACCGTAGTCGCTCACATAACGCCAGTCGCCATAATCGTCCAGGTCATCGATGCCGGGAACGTAATCGTTCACATAGTTATAACTGGTATAGAGATGCGCCGGGTCGTAGTAGTCAGGATCATCCAGATAAGTGTAGTAATTGCGGTAGCGCCCGTCGTAATGCTTCGGATAACGCGACCGGTAATAATTGTCGACCACATATCCGGCCTGATTCGGCTCGACCTTCGAAATCATGGCAGATTGGTTGCTGCCCTCGCATGGCACTATAAGGTACTCGCCCTTCTGAATCTTTCCCGAACCACCATGACCAACCGCTTGTGCTTCACCGCTGAAGACTGTCGCGACGGCGTTGCCGTTTTCATTAATCGCAATTTGATAAAGACCGGGTTGTTCGAAGTCTACCGCGCCGCAAGGCGTCGCAACTTCAAACAGATTGCCTGACGCTAATGAACCAACATCGAACAATGCCGAGCCGTCGCGCAGAGCGACTTGCGTCCGTTGCGCGGAAAGATCCAGCACGTCCAGCGAAGTGTTAGCGTCAACCGTAGCGACGTTGCGGCCGGTAAATGCAATCTGCGTCCGCGAATTTTGTTTTGTGTAGATGCGGTCGCCGACCGTGACAGACATGTTCGGCGTGGCGGTTATCCACTGCTCGTTTGTCGAATTGTCCCCACTTTGATTGACTCCGACTTGCCCTTCGACGCGCTCCAGACGCGCGGCATTAGGCAACGAACTAGCTTCCGCTTTCCGTTCATACTTCGTCCAAAGTAACGCACCGGCGGCGCCCATAATCGCAAAGGCGAGAATTATCAGCACGCCGTGCGGCCACATTCTGATCCTGTTCATAAAGCCTCCTAAGTAGATCTTGATCGGAGAGTCAAAGAGAGAGCCACTTATAGAAGCAATTACCGGGCGCAAGGTAATCATGTTGGGGAATAGAAAGATGATTGGATCACTATTGCAGGAATTTCGTCCGACGCTTCGAGATTTGTGTACAATACCCGGGCATGAGTCATGAAGTGCGACCAACCCTCGGTGAAGAAATAGCGAATAGTTTAAGTCACGGCGCCGGCCTCGGCCTGACCCTCGTAGGTGCGCCGATTCTTATCGTCGCCGCAGTACGATACGGGACTGTCTGGAACACTGTGGGCGTCAGCGTCTTTGCTGCTTCGATGATCGCACTCTATCTGGCTTCGACGCTTTATCATGCGCTAACGCATGAACGCGCCAAGCGATTCTTTCGCGTGCTCGATCACAGCGCGATCTTCATCCTGATTGCCGGCACCTATACACCGTTCACTCTCGGAGTGCTGCGCGGACCGTGGGGTTGGACTTTGTTCGGATTAGTTTGGGGCCTGGCGATTATTGGTCTGATTAAGAAGGCAGTGTTTGGCGCGCGCTTCGTGGCGCTGTCAGTAACGCTTTATCTGGTCATGGGATGGCTGGTCGTGATCGCTGGTCCGCAAGTCTGGCAACGGGTACCGCTAATGGGGCTCGCGTGGTTGCTCGCGGGCGGCCTCGCCTACACCGGCGGCGTCTTCTTCTTCGCGGCACGTCGTCGCTACGCTCACTTCGCCTGGCACCTTTTCGTGATCGCCGGCACCGCGTGTCATTTCTTTGCAGTGCTTTGGTACTCGGCATAGTGTCAGCCTGGCGGCGGCTTCCAGATTGATGCAGGCAAACCCCGGTGATATCATCCCCAGCACGAAAATCATGTCACACCGTCGCGAATTACATCTGCTGCCGGTAGTCTCGCGCGCGAACCTCTTCGCGGATTAGTTCACTATCATCAATTCAGCTTCGATGCGACACTTCTTCAAGTGTCAATGGTGGTGTTTCTCTAACAAGGAGTAGAAGATGATGGCAACCGCAATCGCATCAAAAAGACCTGAGTTAAAAACTGAGCTACCCGGTCCGAAGGGACGCGCAATCATCGCCGCCGATGCGCAATACGTGAACCCTGCGTATCCGCGACCTGACTTTAAACTTGTCGCCGAAAGCGGTGCCGGCGTCTGGGTCACTGACGTCGACGGCAATGTCCTGCTTGATTGCAATGCAGGCGTCGCCGTCTGCTCGACGGGCCACTGTCATCCTGAAATTGTGCGCGCGATTCAGGATCAGGCCGCGAAGCTGATCCACATGTGCGGCACCGATTATTACTATTCGCTGATGCCTGACCTGGCGCAGAAACTCGATCATATAGTGCCGGTGCAAAGTCCGACCCGCACACACTTCGCCAACAGCGGCACCGAAGCAGTCGAGACTGCTTTGAAGCTGGCGATGCATGCGACTGGTCGCGAAAAATTCATTTCGTTCTTCGGCAGCTTCCACGGACGGACCCTGGGATCGCTTTCGCTGACTTCTTCAAAGGCCGCACAACGTCTCGGTTTCAAACGTCAGGTGCTTGACGTCGTGCACATGCCGTATCCGAATGAATATCGGAATCCATTCAACGCAGAAGATTGCGGCGACGGCGGTGTGGTTCAGGGCGCAGTGAATTGGATCGAGAACCGCTTGTTCAAGACGACCACACCTCCCAGTGAAGTTGCCGCGATTGTGGTTGAGCCGGTCCAGGGCGAAGGCGGATATGTCCCGGCGCCGAGAGGTTTCCTGGCCGAGCTGCGACGAATCTGCGATGAGCACGGCATTCTTCTGATTGTCGATGAAGTGCAAAGTGGCATGGGTCGCACCGGCAAGATGTTCGCGCTGGAACATTACGGCGTGCAGGCTGACATTGTCTGCATCGCCAAGGGTATCGCCTCGGGTCTGCCTTTGGGGGCCTGCGTTTCACGCGCTGACGTCATGGATTGGAAACCGGGAGCGCATGCTTCAACTTTCGGTGGCAATCCGGTGGCCATCGCCGCGGCCTTAAAGACGATCGAATTATTGGAGAGGGAGCTCTTAGCGAATAGCGCTGAAGTCGGTGGTTATCTCAAGCGCGGCCTGGAGAAATTGGCACAGAAGTACGATTGCATCGGCGACGTGCGCGGAATGGGCTTGATGATCGGCGTCGAGTTCGTAAAGGATCGTGTATCCAAAAAGGCTGACGTCGAACTACGTGATCGCGTGGAGATGGCCAGCTTCCAGCGTGGGCTGATTCTCCTGGGCTGTGGCGCCAACTCGATCCGCTGGTCGCCGCCGCTCATTCTGACGCACGACAATGTCGATGTAGCGTTGGAGATCTTTGACGATGCGATTGCAGCCTCGGTATAAAGTGTCAGAAGCCCGACCGTAAGGGAGGGCCACCTGATTAACAATCAACATGCGCTTTTCGAACGGAGCCCTCCCTGACGGTCGGGCTTCTGACAGGACTAACCCATGTTTGAAGGAACAGTCATATCAATCAACATCACTCCGGTAGCCGAAGCTCCTCTGGAGTCGGTGACAGAAGTGCGTGCCATTCCCGGCCGCGGGCTGGAAGGCGATCGCTATTTTGATCATCCGAAAATGGAGCCAAAGCGTGAGCTGACGCTGGTCGAAGCAGAAGCCATCGAGTTGTTTCGCTCTGAATTCAAAATCGACTTCGGCCTCGACGGCACGCGGCGCAATATCGTGACGCGGGGCGTTCCCTTAAATCATTTGGTAGGCAAAGAGTTTTGGGTCGGCGACGTTAAAGCGCGCGGCATACAGCTGTGTGAGCCATGTGCGACGCTTCAACGGCTGTCGCATCCGAAGGTTTTGCCGGGCCTGATTCATCGGGGAGGCTTGCGCGCGCAGATTCTGACCGAAGGAACTATTCGCGTGGGCTCGATGGTGTCGGAAGCGCAGCCGTAAGAGTATCCGTTCAGTCATTGACTCATAATCGATACCGCACCGTCTTCCGCAGCTCTTCGTCTTCGACGTCCATATTCTGCAGCCTCAACATCACGTCGGCATTCAAATCCCAGCCGGCACGCTCGCCTGCTTTCAATTTGACGGTGCCTGCGGCGGCGATCATCGCCGCGTTGTCGGTCGATAAGTGAGGAGACGGAAAGTACACGGGAACGCCCAACGCTTCGCCACTTTCTTTCGCAGCCTGTCGCAAGGCGCCGTTGCAAGCGACCCCGCCCGCGACGATCAAAGTCTTCGGATGATACTCACGCGCCACTCGTTCCATCGTGCTCACCAACGAGCGCACCACCGTCGATTGAAAGCTGGCCGCCAAATCTTTAATGCCCTGTGAAACTTCCTCGCCATCCCGATGTGGTTGCAAACCGGACTCACGCACGTACTTTGTAACCGCAGTCTTCAGTCCGCTAAAACTGAAGTCAGGGCGATTGTCACCCATGCGCGGCAGCGCGAACTTCACGGCTTTCGGGTTCCCTTCCCGCGCCAGCCTCTCTATGATTGGCCCACCCGGATAACCCAGCCCGAGCAACTTCGCAACCTTATCGAATGCTTCACCGGCCGCGTCATCGCGCGTGCGCCCCACAACTTTGTACTTGCCCGGCTCGGGCACGTAGAACAAATTCGTATGACCGCCGGAGACGATCAAGGCTACGGCCGGATGCTCGACCGGCGGATTTTCGAAACAGACAGAATAGATATGGCCTTCAATATGATTAACGCCGACGAGCGGCTTGCCGAGCGCAAAGGCCATCGCTTTGGCGTACGACACGCCCACCAGCAATGAGCCTACCAGTCCCGGGCCAACCGTGACCGCGATGCCTTCGATGTCGTCCTGGGTAAGATTTGCGCGCGTGAATGCCTCTTCGACAATGGGCACAATCTTGTCCAGGTGCTCGCGTGAAGCGAGTTCAGGCACGACCCCTCCAAAGCGCGCGTGTGTTTTGATTTGCGAGGAGATTACGGATGAAACGATTTCGCGCCCGTCGCGAATGACGGCAGCCGCAGTTTCATCACAGGATGTTTCAATTCCCAGTACCAGCATTGTGTCGAACGATTGTACCGGCGACCGGCGCGATTGTGGAGCGCGTGGACGGACCGCGGGCATCCTTGCCCGCATGAGCGCGTAGCGCGAACAGATTACCGTGCTTCGCACGGTTTGCGGGCAAGGATGCCCGCGCTCCGTTTAGGGGGCTTGGTAAAAGCTCAAGACTGAGTCACCCTGCTTTAACTCACGATAGAGAGTCAACGCACTAAGCCGGCCGGCAAGTTCTTTCTTCTTGTAATGCTCGACGATCAGAATCCCATCGGCATCGAAGATCTGCGATGAATGTTCACCGATAAAATTCAGCGGCTCTTCATAGTCTCCAGCATAAGGTGGATCGAAGAAGACGATGTTGAAAGGCGGCTCGCATTTCCTCACATGCTGTTTCAGATAATCGGCGGCGGCGGTCTGCGCAATCTGATATTCGTCTGAAGCGATGTCGAGCGACTTCAAATTAGTTTCGATTAAGCTACACATCTTCCGCGATTGATCGACAAAGACAACCTGCGCAGCTCCGCGCGACAACGCTTCAATCCCGACGGCTCCCGTCCCGGCGCATAGATCAAGAAAGCGCACGGCCTGACTGCGCGGCGCGAGAATATTGAACAACGTCTCGCGCAAACGATCGGATGTCGGTCGCGTCTGATCGGACGGCGGAGTCTGCAGCCTTCGTCCGCGAAATTTGCCGGCAATGATTCGCAACTTAGCTCACATTATTTTTGATCTGAGATCCAGAATCCGCTCTACCAGCTTGTCGCCTGCAAGTCACTCACATAATATGCCGCGCTGATTCATCATCCCCAAGCGTGGAGACGACCAATGACCAAACCCGGCGTTTACTTCATCGTTGACCTGGCAATTACGGACGGCAAGCTCGAGGAATTTCAGACGATCGCTGACAGCATGGTTGCCGGTACACAGGAAGAAGCCGGCACCCTGGCTTACGAATTCTATTTGGATGCCGGCCAAAAACAGTGCCGGCTGATTGAAATCTATTCTGACTCAGACGCGTCACTGTTGCATTCGCAAGGCCGCGTGGTCCAGGAACTCGTGCCCAAACTGCTGACCGTCTCCGCGATCACCGGCTTTTCAGTTTACGGGGACTTGAAAGCTGACGCCGCCGAACTGCTGACCCGGATAGGAGCTCAGCTTTTAAAGACCTGGCGCGGTTTCAATCGATTCTAAATCGATCTGGACCGAGTCAATCAATTATTCAATTCAAACTTCAACCGACAGCCGCCAACTTCATCCGGGTGTCATGACGCAGGCGCTCGATCATTGCGGCCACCTCGCGCGATTTGACGCGTTGGTTGAAATAGAATTCCGCTTCGGTTCGCGCGGCTTGCAGGATGTCCAGGTCGCGAACCAAATTTGCAATCCGAAACTCAGGCAGGCCCGCTTGCCGGGTACCCATGATTTCGCCGGGTCCGCGCAGCTCTAAATCCTTCTCGGCGATCTTGAAGCCGTCGGTCGTTTCTTCCATGATGCCGAGCCGCTCGCGCGCCACCTCGGTCTGCTTATCAGAAGCAAGCAGCACACAGTAACTTTGCCTGGCGCCGCGGCCGACACGGCCGCGCAACTGATGAAGCTGCGACAAACCAAAGCGCTCAGCGTGCTCGATCACCATCACTGAGGCGTTCGGCACGTCCACACCCACTTCGATTACTGTCGTTGACACGAGTATCTGAATCTCGCCGGAAACGAAGCGCCGCATGACCTCATCCTTCTCGTCTGCTTTCATGCGGCCATGCAAGAGCCCTACTGAGAATTTGGGGAACACTTTGTCGCGCAGATATTCAAAGCGGCGAGTCGCGTCGCGCAGATCCATCTTTTCTGACTCTTCCACCAAGGGATAAACAACATAGACCTGGCGGCCGGCCAGCATTTCATCGCGCAGCAGTTGCTTCACCAGATTGCGATCGTCGGTATTATCAGCAAAGACCCTGGTGACAATAGGCGTTCGACCGGGCGGCATCTGATCGATGATCGATACATCGAGGTCGCCATAGACCGTCATGGCCAGCGAACGAGGGATCGGCGTCGCCGTCATCACCAGCACATCGGGATTAACTCCGCGAGCCCGCAGTTCCGCCCGCTGCATAACGCCAAAACGGTGCTGTTCATCAATCACTGCAAGACCGAGATGCTTGAACGAAATTTTTACCTGAATCAACGCGTGAGTGCCGATGACCGCATTCACTTCGCCAGCTGCGATCGCTTCGCGCAGCAGCTTTTTCTCGGTTGATTTGGTTGAGCCGGTCAATAACTCGACCCGAAACGGACTGGCGGCCAGGATCCTTTTGATATTCCGCGCGTGTTGCTCGGCGAGGATTTCAGTCGGAACCATCAGCGCCGTCTGCCTGCCGTTTTCCATCGCCGCCAGCATTGCGATCACGGCTACGATTGTTTTGCCGCTGCCGACATCGCCCTGCAAGAGACGGTTCATGGGCGCGTCCGACTTCATGTCGCGAAAGATTTCTTTGACTACCCGCCGTTGAGCTTCGGTAAGTTTGAACGGCAACACCGACGCGATTCGCCGCTTGACGCCGTCATCGATGGTCACCGGCTCGCCTTTGCTCTCCTTAATTCTTCGCCCGCGCTTGACTGCCAGACCCAACGTCAGCCAAAAGAATTCTTCAAATATCAGTCTGCGATGGGCCGGACTGCGCGCGGCTTCGTACTCCGCCAGCGATGAATCGTCCGCGGGAAAGTGAATTTGATTCAGAGCCTCGGCTCGGTCGATCAAGCTCTGCCGTTTGCGCAGCTCCACCGGCAGCGTTTCGGCAATCGCCGATCGCGGAATTTCTTTGAGCAAGTCGTGGACGATCTCGCGCAGTTGCTTCGGCCGCAGCTCGTTGATTTTTCGATAGACGGGAACCCGACGGCCGACGTGAATCGCGGAGTGCACGTCGTCGTTCTCATCACTCCCGTCCGCGTTTGGAAGCTTCTCCTCTAATGGCGGCAACACCTCAATTTCATCAGGTCGGTTCAAGCGCAGGACATATTGAAAGGGTCCTTCATATGACCACTTGCCAAAGGCAATCAGCCGGGTGCCGGGAGCAAACTTCTTCTCGTAACTCTCGATGATTCTGGTCGCACTTAGCCCAGAGACAAACGTCTCAATGACGACCTTTCCCGTGCGTTCCCGATCAGCGGCAAAAACATTGAATTTGTACAATCGATGTTTGAACGAACGGCGCCACCCGCCGATCTGTTTTCCGTTTGAATGCTTTACGAAGAGTTCAAGGGACGCTTCCATCCCGTCTGAAAGATTGCGAATTAAGATCAGCTTCGAACGATCTTCATAACGCATGGGGAGGCACAGAAGCAGATCTTCGACGGTCACTTCATCGATGTTGCGGCCGCTGGAAATCTGTGCGACGCCAGTGGCGAGCTTGCGCGCAGTCAGCAGCCCGAGACGCCCGAAACCTTGATTGGGAAGATCAACGATCCGAGTTTCCAGTGAGATGGAAGAATCCGGCATGATGCGATCTTAACACGTGCAACAAGTGGTCGCGCGTGATGGCGTAGACCCTAAGCACCGTGTCAGAAGCCCGACCGTAAGGGAGGGCCAGCTGCGACGTGAGTTACTCTAGTCGCAGGTGGCCCTCCCTTACGGTCGGGCTTCTGACACAACAGAATTGACGTCGAGCGAGAGATCGACCGCCTGAGAAGTTAATCGACAGCCATAGCGGCGGGCGTGCACACCTCTTCAAAAGCTTGCTTCAGCTCGGCAGCAATCTGTTCAGGCCCGCGTCCTTCGATCTGGTAGCGTTCCATCATGTAAACCAGTTCGCCGTTTTTAAGAATGCCAATCGACGGCGACGACGGACGGTAACCGGTGAAGTAACTGCGGGCCCGGTCGGTGGCTTCGATATCGGCGCCGGCGAAAACCGTCCCGACGCGATCCGGGCGCACAGCGTTTTGCAATGCCAGCGCCACTCCCGGCCGTGCTTTTCCGGCGGCGCATCCACAAATCGAATTCACTACGATCATCAAGGTACCATCCGTGTTCTTGACCGCATCGTCAACGGCTTCAACGGTACGAAATTCTTCGACGCCGATGCGGGTCAAGTCTTCGCGCATCGGACTAATCATTATTTCAGGGTATGGCATTTAAGTTTCTCCTCTTTGAATTGAATTCTAGCATGCCGAGCTCTGTCCGGACCTTGACAGGGTGATTCGTCTCGGCTCATCGCCGTCACCGGCTATCGAGATCTGCCAGATATTGTCCGGCAAAGGATAATGACCAAGCCGTTCCGCCCACTCAATTATCACGACTGCTTCTTCGTCCGTAAGAATCTCATCAAGGTCCACTGCATGCGCTGCCCCGGCGCCGGCATCCAACCGGTAAAGATCGATGTGATACAGCAGCAGACGGCCCTGGTGTGGATTCACCAAAGTGAACGAGGGACTGGTCACTTCCTCCGGATCAAGTCCCACCGCCGACGCAATTCCCTTCACCATCACGGTTTTGCCTGCGCCCAGCGATCCGCTCAGCAGAATGATCTCACCGCCGGTAAGTTGGGCGCCGAGGCGCACCCCGAGGTCAAAGGTTTCTCCCTGGTTTTGAGAGACCACCGTCTCTGTCGAAAGCGTCATGGCTTGTGGTGATCTTGATTGCCGGCGAACGTGAACGAATCAAAGAAGCGGGTCATGCTATCCGAATCGTCCTGTCCTCTGAACACCGCCACCGCAAGCTGATGGACGCGATTGCCCACCAGATAGATGCGGCTTTTGAATGAAGCATTCTCATTATCCGCAGTGAATTCCAAACCCGCATGTCCGTCCAGGATTATTTTGCGGCTCTCGATGAGCCTGGCGTTTATGCCTTTAAGAAAGTTATCGCGATTGGCGAGCAACTCGGCCTCAGAATTAAGTTTGATACTCGGAGCGTAATCGCCATAGCTGGCCAAATAGATCGCGCGCTCGCCGTTTACCGTGAATGAATGAAAGGTGAAATCTTCCGACGGCTTTACCTTCTCTTCCGGCTTGGCGGGCATCATGATCGAGAAGCCGCCGCCGAGCGGCTCAACTTTCACCCAGCCGCTTTGATAAGCGTTGAGCGATGCCGCCAGCGTTAAGAGCAATCCTGCCGAGATTAAGAATCGTTTCAGCATATGCGCGAGTTCAACACAAAACTTAGGGCGCCGCAATCGACGGAATCTCGCCAACGGGATCGAGCAAGCAAAACGCCTCGCCCAGATGTTCGCGTATCGCTGACGCCCTCAGCGCGCGCATGCCCAGCCGGCGTGCGGCGAGATCGCCCGCAAGACCGCTGATATAGACAGCCGCGACCACGGTTTGAAAAACGTCGGCTTCAGCCTTCAGCGCACCGGACGCCTGTGCCAGGAAACCCGCAATCACGCCGGTCAAAGTATCGCCTGAGCCTGCGGTCCCCAGCCCAGGATTGCCGGTAGGATTGATCGCCACGCGACCGTCCGGGGCAGCAATTAGAGTGCGTGAACCCTTTAAGACGAGAACCAGCTGATGCTTTATCGCAAAGTCGCGCGCGGCCTCGACGCGATCTTCAAGTGCGGATTTCGCATTCGTGCCCAGCAGACGCAGCATCTCTCCTGGATGAGGAGTCAACACCAGCGGCTTGTTCGCAGCACCTCTCAGCGAAGCCGGCCAGGGAGCGAGACAGTTCAGCCCATCAGCATCAATCACGATTGGCGTGGTTCTTTGTTCGATCAGTGTGCGGACAAAGGTTTGTGTCCGATCGTCTTGTGAAGACAGACCTGGTCCGACGGCAATCACATTCGCCTTCGCAGCGAACCTCAAGACAAAGTCGAGGGCCTCGTCACTCACGGCGCCCCGATCGGTTTCCGCCAGCGCGGTGGTCATTACTTCCGGCATCACCTGGGCGGCGACGATTGGTTGTGCCGACAAAGGTGTCGCAACCGTAACCAAACCGGCGCCTGCAGTCATGGCTGCATTGCCGCACAGCGCCGCTGCTCCGGTAAAACCGCGCGAGCCCGCGATAATCAACGCATGCCCATGCGTGTTTTTGTATGAACCCGGCGCGTATCGCGTCTTCACGAGCCAGCGACGCGCGTCGTCAGCCGTCGTTAACAAAAGTTGTGATTCACATTCAGCGATCAACTCCGCAGGCGAACCGATGTCAGCCACGATCAGACTGCCGTTGTAGTCGGATGCCGGCGGCAAGACGTTGCCGCGCTTAGGCGCCGTCATGGTTACCGTCGCATCTGCGATCACGGCCGGGCCAATTAGTTGTTCGCCATCAGCGTTAATCCCCGACGGCACGTCTATAGAAATTATCTTGGTGATGGAAGCCGGCGGGTGACCTGTGCGACGACGATTTATATATTCGATCACTTCCCGATGAATTCCCTCAGCCGGGCGCGTGAGCCCGATGCCGAACAACGCATCAAGAATCGCGTCATGCGGCACGGCCAGAACACTCTCGAGGAGTTGCTGCCAACCTTTCTCGGACTCGCATTCGAATAAATTAACCGGAACGTCATGGCTCCCGCTCGTGGTTTGCTGGCTGTGCCGGGCGCGCAATCGTTCGAAATTCTCCCGTGCATCGCCTCTGGTGTCGTCCACCTTGCCGATGAGTATCACACTCACTCGAGCCCCGGCAATCGCCAACAGACGTGCCGCGGCCGCACCATCACCCCCATTGTTTCCCTTGCCACAGAAAATGATGATTGATTTTTCGTTGAGGCTGGTTCCGAGAAACTCAGCCACAAATCGCACGGTGGCGATGGCGGCATTCTCCATGAGCATCAATGAAGGAACGTTGTATCGTTCGGTTGTTAGCCGATCGATCTCGCGCATTTGCGCCGCGGAGATGACTGGTTGCACGCGCCGATGATAAGGAGAAGCTTGTGGCAGGGTCAATCAGTCGAAGAGAGATTCCAGCGTCCAACACAAAAACGCGCCGGGGAATTAACCCCGCCGCCGCCGCTGCTCCAACCGATCCGTCTTTTCGGGATTATCTTGTAAACGATGAATGAAGAAGGGTCTCCACAATTTCTTTAGAATTTCTTTTGCCCGGCGAAATCCTTCCGTCTGAGGCAATCGTCTGCTGTCATCCTGACCGGAGCATCTCTCACTCTGACCGGCTAACCGTGACCGCATTTTCCCGACATTCGCAAAAACAGGCCTAAAAACGCGATTTCGCTCTTGGCATGGTCATTGTTAATGAGCTCGCGGCGGCATCTGTGTGGCCGCGCTCGAACAGTCCCCCCAAAGAGTGAGAGCTGGAACATGCGAAAAGAAAAACGAGTTGAGGCACTGATTGGCTGGCGTTGCGCCATCGCGGTCGCCCTGTGCCTGACTTTGCTGACCGGAATCGTCGTCTCCGAAAGCGCCAAAGCACAGTCCAGGAAGTCCGAAGATCGGGCGGCCAACTCGCTCGCCAAATATACGACCGACCTGACGGCTGCTGCTGAACAAGGACAATTCAACTCGATTGAAGCGCCGGTTGAAAGCACGAACCGGGCGATCGAGGTGCTCGCCGGCGAACGTCAAAACAATCCCGTCGTCATCAGCGATTCACAGTCGGTTCGCGACATGGTGATCGTCGGCGTCGCGGTCCGCATTTCCCGCGGCGAAGTTCCCGAACAGCTGCAGTCAGCTCATCTGCACAAGCTGAATCTAAATGCCCTGTTCCATGACTCCAGGAATGCGGATGAACTGGTAACCAGAATTAAAGCGATCGTCGCCGACCTTTCAAATACTGACGCCAAAGCAATTCTGATCGTCGATCCGATTCAATCATTGATCGGCCCGTCAGGCGCGTTTGATGGCGCCGCCTCTGAGCTGCTGCGTGATGCGCTGCAGAATCCTCAGGTGCGCTGCTTCGGCGCATCGACTCAAGCCGCTTTCGCTGAGAACATCGCCGGCGTTCAATCGCTCGCACCGCTCTTTTCGGCTGTCGAAACGGAAACGACGACTAAGTCGAGCGCCGACAGCGAAGAAGAAGCGGAATCAGGTATCGCGGAAGCGTTTGTCGGCGACCGCGTTTCTCCGGACCTGCGCGAGATGTTGGCCGGCCGCAATGCGCCTGCTCGCGTGAAGGCTGTGATTCAGGTTAACGATGCCAATAGCGCGACCCTGCGCCAGCAACTTTCGGAATACGGAATCAAGATCGACTCACAGCTCGCGCGATTCGGAGCGTTGACTGTCGATATGCCAACTAAGGCGATTGAGAAACTCGCCAACAGCGGCGCCGCCAACTACCTCTCGTTGGATCGCCCGATGAGTGGACTTGGTCACGTTGAGCAAACCACTGGCGACGATGCGATGCTCGGGCAGACAGGCAATTCAGGATTCGATGGAAGTTCCGTCGGCATCGCCATTCTCGATTCGGGCATCTCGACTAAGTCGAAATCGGTGGTCGGCTCCGTCGTTTACAGCCGCGATTTTACCGGCGAAGGAACTACTGAAGACGCTTACGGTCACGGGACTTTCGTGGCTTCGATGATCGCCACCAGGCACGGCTCGTATGGCGGTATCGCGCCGGGCGCCAAACTTATTAATTTCCGCGTGCTCAACTCTCAGGGCGAAGGCAAAGTCTCGGCTTTGCTGAATGCGCTGGACGCGGTGTTGGCGAATCGGGGCACCTATAACATCCGAGTAGTCAATCTCAGCCTGGGAATGCCGGCCATCGATTCGTATAAGAACGATCCGGTCTGCCGGGCCGTTCGCAAGCTGGTTAATGCCGGTATTATCGTCGTGGCTGCGGCGGGAAACGACGGCAAAGATGCGACGCATCCCAAAATCTTCGGCCGGATTCATTCCCCGGGCAATGAGCCTTCAGCTCTGACTGTGGGCGCGGTGAACACCTTCGGCACCGATCCTCGGAATGACGATGGCATCGCCACTTACAGCTCGCGCGGACCGACCCGCAGTTACTACCAAGACCGCAGAGGCGCGAAACACTACGACAACCTGCTTAAGCCGGACGTCGTTGCGCCGGGCAACAAGATCATCGGCGCCGCCGCTCCCTACAACAAGCTGCTGGCCGATAATCCTGATCTTGCCATCGAGAAAGACGTCAACAACGGCAGCGGTCACATGCGCATGAGCGGCACGTCAGTCTCGAGCCCAATCGTCGCCGGTTCGGTAGCGGTTCTGCTCGAAGCGAATCCAAAGCTGACGCCTAACATGGTGAAGATGATCCTGATGTATACCGCGCAACAGCTGCCTGGATTCAACATGCTTGAGCAGGGCGCCGGTGAAATCAATCTCGAAGGCGCCGTTCGTCTGGCGAAACTTGTGCGCACGGATTTGTCTTCGACGACCACGGTCGGTTCTCCTCTGCTTAAAGGCTCAGCGCCCTCGGCGCAATCAACGATTGCCGGTCAAACGTTCACGTGGTCTCAGGGCATTGTGCTCAACTACGATTGGGCCAAAGGCTCGGAGCTAATTACGAAGTACCAGGGCATTTATGCGCTGGGCGTACTGGTTGGCGATGGCGTTTTAGTCGGTGACGGCCAGATGGTCGCAGATGCCACTTTACTTTCGAAGGGTGTCCTGGTCGGCGACGGCATCTTTACCAGCAGCGGCGGTGTTCTGGGTGAAGGCACGCTGGTCTTCCGGTCAGGCGTGCTTGTCGGCGACGGACAAATGGTTGCCGACGGACAAATGGTGGCCGATGGACAAATGGTTGCCGATGGACAAATGATTGCCGACGGGCAAATGGTTGCTGACGGGCAAATGGTTGCCGACGGGCAAATGGTTGCTGACGGGCAAATGGTTGCCGACGGGCAGATGGTTGCTGATTCGATTAAGGGCGATAAAACGGCCTGCATGGCTCTCGAATAAACAAACGCTCCAACATATACTCTCCCCGAGCGGCCATTCTTCGGAGTGGCCGCTTTTTTAGTGGCCGGCGGTCTCGCCCGTGAATCATGGGCTTTGCCCAAAGAGTCCTGGCTGTAACTCACATTCTGAGAATTCTCTCAGGTTGGGAAGGGTGGTTTACACCCGCTCCTTCTTTTCCTCAAGCAATCTGGACCATTAGCCACCACAAAACAATTGGTCACAAAGCCGAATTCGTCGTTTCTAGTTGATTAATCTGGAAGTGACAGCGACAGCGTTCGGCGTATAATCGTCACGCTCTCGCTGACGGATTGTTTTGGATAATAAGAGCGAATTGTCAGAAGCCGAGGTCGTCGATCTGGCGCGCGCACGCGTAAAGCTGCGCTCGCGCCAGACCAGTGTCCCCTCGGAAGCCCACACCAAAGAATTAGCAGCCATCAATCTCCTGCTCGATCAGGGGCATTCAGTTGAAGCTCGCACACGCCTGGCCACGCTGATATCCGATTGCCGGAACGATCCGGTCATGCTGGCCAATGCTCGCCTCGCGCTTTCAGTCGCCATCGAGATGCATGGTGATCATCAGAAATCACTGCAGAGCCTCGCGATGTATGAAGCCGATGGGGCCGCCGCGAAGCTGCCGGCCGATATCGCGCTGAAACTGCGTGTGCAAATCGCTATCGGACAGAACTATTGCGGGGATCATCCGCGCGCGGTCGCCTCTTTAAAAGCCGCGCTCAAGGAATTGTCCGACGAACAGGCTGCGCCCGTTTACACCGCCCTGGCCCGCATCTATCGAAGTATTAACGAATCGTCGATCGCGCGCGATTACTCGCAGAAGGCTTTGCAGGTCTACCGGCAGAGCGGCGACTGGCGTGGACTGGCTGAAGGCTATTTCGGCATGGCGCTGGCCGATCTAAAGGAAGGACTAAACGAATCAGCGCTCGAGAACTTCACCCACGCACTCACCTTGATAGGCGATCACCCGGCCACCTTTCTGCTGGGTAAGGTCTATTCAAATATGGCCGGCATTTGCTGGCGCATGAACCGGCCCAAAGACGGCATCGCCTATCTCGAAAAGGCGATCGAATACTACGAGCACTCCGACCATCACATGATGGCGGCGATCGCATACAACAATCTTGGCCTCAACCTGATGCTGATTGGCCAGTGGGATCGCGCGCATGAATCCTACAATCGATCGCTTTCCCTGATCACTGAGATTGATCCCAGGGACGAGAAGGTCCCCATGGCTTTGGATTCTCTCGGGGAGCTTTGCTTGTTCCGCGGCGAGTTAGAAGAGGCCAGAAACTATCTTGAGCGCGCAGTGGCCTTAGCGCAGGAGAGTGGTAACAAGTGGCACATCGCGCAAACGCTGCGCACCATGGCGCGTTGCTACTTCGCGACCAATGAACCGGCGCTCGCGTTTGCACGCGCGCAACAAGCCCTGGATACCGCACACGAAATTGACGACGGGAATTCTATCTGGGAGTCGCAGCTGCTCCTGGCGGAAAGCCATCTGCGCCTGCAAGATCTCGCTTCGTGCGCGGCAAAACTGAGTGACCTTTCGGAACAGACTTCCGATTCACCTTCAGCTATCGGCCTGAGCGGCGAAACCCATCGATTGCAGGGACTCCTGGCAATGGCGAAATCGGACGCGGCTGCGGCGACGCAACACTTCGGCAGTTGCCTCTCGATGTTTGAATTGCTCGGCGATCGCTATCGCACCGGCCGTGCCCATTTTGATTTGGGCCGCTCTTATATGCTGAGCCAATCTGAATTGGCCGGCGAGCATCTTACGCGGGCCGTCAACATTTTTCGTGAGCTGGGTGCGCGCGGAGCTCTGGCAGTTGCTCAAGCGGCCTGCGAGGAATGGGATCGGACGCCGCGTCAGCAGGAACGTAAGCGCGAAGCCGCCGTGCAATTGATCACGCTGCGTCTGGCCGAGGCAGTTGCTTCGCGGGCCCTTTTGTTACGTGAACTCGCCGCCGTCATTCGTCAGGAGACGGCAGCGAAGCAAATTATGGTTCTCGAGCCGGACGAGGAGCAAAAGCAAAGAATCGTGGTGGCCCACGGCTTTGACGATGACGATGGCGCCGCGACCAGAATCGCAGACGAATTCGCGGCTACGGATGCTGCAGCCAGGCAAGGCTTCGCACGACGCCGTAACGTCAAACTGATCACTCTCAAATCGAGCAATTCCCTGCCCGCAACTCTTTTGATATCGCCGGCTGAATGCGCCGTGCTGCCGAACGGCATGCAACTGGATCCATTGCTGCGCGTCGTCGAACTCGGCATGGACGTCTGCGCGCTGCGCTCAAGGACGGCCACCGACGCGGGCGCCGAACAGGAAGAAGGCAGTGGCGGTTCCGGCTTGATGACCGGGTTCATCCATTCCAGCCCGGCCATGACGCGTCTGGTTGAAGAAGTAAACAAGATCCGGTCGTCGGACGTGACCGTGCTCGTCACTGGCGAATCCGGCACCGGCAAAGAATTGGTGGCGCGGGCCATTCACGCTCTCTCTGCGCGTCGCGACAAAGTCTTCGTGCCGTTCAACTGCACCGCAGTGCCGAAGGAACTCTCCGAGAGCTATCTGTTCGGTCACCGGCGCGGGGCTTTTACCGGCGCCGTCACTGACTCGTCCGGCGTCATCCGCGCGTCTGCCGGCGGCACGCTGTTCATTGATGAAGTGGGCGACCTGCCGCTGGATGTGCAGCCGAAACTCCTGCGTTTCCTGCAGGAAGGCGAGATTCAACCGCTGGGCGAACAGAAACCGATAAAGATTGATGTGCGCATCATCGCGGCGACAAATACCGATCTCGAAGACCTGGTGGCCCAGGGCAAGTTCCGCGAGGACCTTTATTATCGTCTGAATGTAATTCGCCTGCGCGTGCCGCCGTTGCGCGAGCGCCGTTCAGAGATTCCCACTATCGTTAATTACTACATCAATCACTATTCGTCGAAGTTCGGCCGGCACGATATTCAAATTACTCCGCAGGCGGTCGATCTCTTGATGGTGGCCGATTGGCCCGGCAACGTGCGCCAGCTTTGTAACGAGGTGCAGCGGATAGTGGCGCGGGCCGAGAACGGCAACGTAATTACGCCTGAACAATTGTCACCTGAACTGCGGCAGATGGGTGTGCCTACGGTTCCGACATCGAGCGTCAATGTGCTGGGCACGACCCCAACCGGGCGCTCGGAAGTTGTGCCGATCGAAAACATCAGCCTGGCCGAAGCGCTGGAAGAAGTTGAGCGCCGCATGATTACCGATGCAATGCGACGGCACAAAGGAAATATTTCGCGCGTCGCCCGCGAACTAGGCCTAACCCGGCGCGGCCTCTATCTAAAGCTCGATCGCTACAACCTCAAAGAGCGCGAAGGGACCAACGACTGATCTTTCGGAGAGTCGTTCATGTCGATGATTGGCGCGGCAACATGACCGAACCTGGGGAGCTGAGGACGGCCCGACAAATCATTGGATGCGAGCGCGCCGCGTCAACCCGTTCGTTGGAGATCAAAGATGCAACGATAGTCTTTGTGTAGGAGGTCAAGTCATGTCATCGCAAGCGCCTTCTAGGCATTGGTGGTATTTCGTCAGCGGCATTTTCGCTCTGATGGTCGCCGGCCAGGCGATCCATTGGTTCATCACGCCGGATTCCATAACGGCATCCGCTGCGCGTTGGTGGGCGGTAATGGTTCAAGCGATACTTGGCATTGGTGTCGCTGTCTGGCTTTTCCTGAGGGGTCGAAAGCTACACGTCAGCGGATCTTGAGCGTCGGATCGCCGAGCAAGATCCAGGTGCGGCGCACATCCATGTCCGCCGTCGCGGATTTTGCCTGCCGGCTCGCGTCGCCAATCGACATCGAGGGTCCACCGTATAGCAACTGAAACATCCGCAGACCCATTTCGTGCTGGCCGTCGGGGATGGTCAAGCCCGATGATGCGAAGCTGGCGACGGCGCCGCCATTGGGTGCGGAAAGAAGCGATTCAGCCAGACTCTTCAGAGACGGATCGGCAAAATATCCGTTGAGACAGTCCATCACCACGACGAACGACAGCCGGTTGCCGTTCGTCAGTCCCGTCGCATCACTCCCGCTGAAGATTGCGCCACCCCAGATATCGACGTTCCCATGGCCCGAATAGACCGTCACCGATTGCCCGGAGTTCAGGTTCGCGATGATGTTCGCGCGAGCATCTGAGTCAGAGGATTGCAGACGACGGTAGACCTTCTGAATCGTCATGCCGGCAGGCAAAGCCGTCGCCACCTGATCGTTGGCGGCTTCGAAATTGAAGTAATAGCTACCCTGTGTGTCCGCGACAAGCAGAGCTTTGTTGCCGGCGTTGGCAGGCGAATAATTGACGATCTTGGAAACTACGAGATTCGCTTCGGCGACCGACCTGACCGGCAGACGGCCCACGGCAATGTCTGCGATGCCGTTGCCATCGAAGTCTGTCAGCCAATCATCTGAAGCGGTCTCCAAAGCCGTCGCAGTGCCGGCCGTGCCGGTGTCAACGAGCCGGGTCGGCACAAAATCAAAGTTGCCGGCGCCCAGGCGATTGCGCGGATCATAACTCGCGTCTCCGGCCAGCAGCAGATAAGACGGCGCGCGCGTCCAACTGCTTCGGGCCAGCGACATGAAATCGCGAATTGCCTGCGGAGTGTGCGCGCCAAAACTGAATTCGTCGTAGACGTCATCGATATCGACGAGCTTTACGACATAGCCTCCTGCCTGACGTTGCGCGACCAAAGGCGCCAGCGAAGGAATGAAATCCTTGTAGGCAATAATCACCAGGTCAGCGCCGTTCGTGTTGCTGTTAAGCGCCGACCGCTGGTTTAGGGTCAAAGACGCCGGCTGTGAAATGCGCGACGCCGGCAATGCGACGAGACGCCGCGCCTTGCCCCGTTCACCCGACGGAACAGTCGCGGCGAATGCACTGCCGCTGCCATCGATGATTGGTCGAACGCTCTGAACCGAAGTTGGATCTGTAACATCGACAATTCTTATGTCTGCGGTCGTGAATCCGTCCACGCGCGCACTCTGCGTGGCTTTCAGGCTGAATTGCAGAGAATCATTTTCAGCCCGGAAGCTGTGCGGATAAGTCACTCGGACATAATCGACGAGACTGACGTCGTTGGCTGAGGTCGGCGCGAGCTTAATCAGGTTGTCTCCATCGATCAGCCATGCGCCCGGAAACGACAGAGTTTGATTGGTTGACGATTCGTCTGAAAAGCTGATCGATCCGGCCGGCGTGCCGTTTACCGAAACGTTGATTTGATGAGTTCCCAGTGACGCGCCCTGCAGGGACACGCTTAGCTGTACCGGCGCCGTCGAGGTGCGCTCGACGTTGTGAGTACTAAGGTTGACGAGGGCGCCGTTCCCGGTAATCACAGGGCCGAAGAAATTCTCATGATCACCGTTGAGCGCCTTCGTGTAGTAAATGTTGTGCGGGCTGTACTCGATTGAAGAGGCGAATGCCGGCACGGTTGTGCCAACGTCAAGCGAATGATTGTGCAAACGCTGGCGAGATCTGCGCCGATGGTTGCGTGGCGTCTTTCGACGTGACCGGACTCGACTTTTGGCTGAAAGATTGTGACGGGCGGAAGCTACGGTGGCGAAGGCTGACTGCGAACTGACGGCGTTTCTTTCAGCGGATGGAACCGGCTGCGGAGTCGGCTGCTTTGCGAGCACCGGTTGAGGAACACTTTGCGAAACGCCCTCGTTCGCCGGCCCGCTTGCGATCTTGCTTCCTGCAGAAGGCCATGAGACTGCGTCGTAGATTTCTTTCGTCACCGCGACTTTCTCATTGTTCTTGCCATTGATTGCGAGCGACGAAGCTGTCTCAGGAATTCGCCAGAAGCCGGTCACGTTGAATTGCATCTGCGATGATCCGATTAACGGCTCTGGCCTTGAAATGACGCTGGGGCCTGGCTGCGCGGTATCCGGATGAAGATTGCCTGAGATGCCCATTCGTTTTCCCGTCTGGGTTCCATTTACCAACCAGTAAACGCGTGTGTCGGCTGTGGGACTATCCAGCCCTTGTCCCCAAAACTCGATGAAATCGGCCTGGGTCAGCACGCCGGCTTCGCGGCTCACACTGATCGCGAGTTCGTTGCCTTCAACAAACAGTTGCAGGTTTCGCGCGTCTCCGGTGACATCGAAACCAGCCGCGGACAGTTGCGGTTGCGTTATGCGATACCAACCGTCGCTGCGAATTCCGATCTTCAACGCCGGCTGGTTTGCCAGGAGCCACTGCTGGGACAGGCTGGCTGAATTGTCGCCGGCAACAACTTCAGCCGCCCGATCAATCTTTTCCGTGTTGGCCCAAACGGTGTTCGATGTCTGATTAACCTGGCTCTTTCCGACGTCAGCAAGCAAGGGCGTTTGCCGATATGCCGGCAACGTCGTCGCCGCGGCACCAGGGACTGCGATTGTTTTTTGTAAAGACTCGCCGCGCAAATCAACCGATTCGACTTCATAAGTGGAATCAGTCGTACCGACGGGATCGAACCAGGCGAAGCTCTGCGAACGACCTGAGAAGACCAACGTGGGACCGGCGATCAGGCTTGGATTCAGCTTCACGCGTTGCGCACGAACGAACCGAAACACGTTGAAGCCGAGAATCTGGCCGTCGAGTGGAGTGGTCCATTCCACCAGCACACCCCGCGGCGAAGCTGTAGCTCGCGCGTTTATGCTCTGATCATCGAGGAAAGTCTGTGCAACATAACGAGCGTCTTTGGTAGAAGCCGAAAGCTGCGCAACCGTGGGAGCGAATAACGCGGCCACCAGGAACACGGCAATACTTATTGAAACTGACGAGCGCTTCATTAATTTCGATCAGGCTTAGACCGCGCCAATTATGTGCTAAACGAATTGCCGAGACAACGGCGTGTCAGGCGGCGGGATGAGCGTTGTCGATTGGCCAAACCAACCGGCGGGCTCGCTGCAAACAGTTTTGGAGTTGATAGCGGACGCGGCGTCTCTTTCCGAATACGCCGTTGACGCTGATGGTGGCGAGGATCGGATCTGGCCAGCGGCGCCTTAAATCAGCCATGACACCCCTGGGACTTCGCAAATAGGCGCGCATCGGAGCCAGATGATTGTGGGGTTCGTGCTTGCTGGTAAAGGGTTGTTCCCAATTGATTAGCACGCTTTCAATAACCCACGCGGGCACAGACGCCTGCGCGGCGATCCGTTCATCTTTGATCGACGCTCCGAGCAGTTCGCGAGCCAGCCCGACAACTGAAAGAATCCAATTGACCCGCCGTTTGTCAGCGCCGAGACAAACGCCCCAATCAAAATCCTCCGACATCGACTCAAGCAGTAAGCCTACATCGCATAACCAGAGTGGCCGCCAGCCCGCATGCTTCAAAAAATGAACGGCAAGCAAAGCCAGATGATCTTCATCGCAGAGAACGCGCGTCTGCACTGCCCCACACGATACCAGCGTTGAGCGCGCGAACAGATCGGCGATCGGACGATCCGCCAATTCAAAAGCTCCGGGATGGAGATCGATTCGGCAATCGCGAAGTTCGTCACTCGTAGCCAGACTGCTCGCGATCGAATAGTCTTCCGGTCTGACCAGCAAATCGATATCGCCATACGGACGCAGGCCCGGCTGCGGATAGCAACGTGCAATCGCCCAGCCCTTGATCAAAATCGGTTCGACGTTCGATGAGCGGAAGCTTCTGAGGACCTTTTCAACTTTCGTTTGATGAATCGCGGCCTGGAGGGTAAGCAGGCGAAAGGCCTGGTGGAGGAGGTCTCCCGATGGAGTTTCCGCGAGGCCGGTGTCACGAATGGCCCACCAGCCCAGACCGGCCGCGCCGGAGTCGTAAAGCAACGGTGTTACGGCCTCGAAATCAGCGAAGGAATAAGCAGGATGGAGGGCAATCGAGTCGCGCCAGGACTGGCGCAGGGCCAGAGCAACTAACCGGCCCAGAGAAGAGTTTGACGAAGCGCTCTCGGGCATTTAAAAGCGGGTTATTACCCTCCGATACAGCCGCCGTCACAGACGCCGCTACAACACTGTGCGGAAGAAGTGCAGGGGGCGCCCGCGTGCAGGCACGTAGCCGCCTGAGCCGGCGTAGGTGCGACGATCGAAGCGACCAACGGAACCGCGACGGCCGCAGAAACCGCCAAAGCCTTCATAACTTCGCGACGGCCCATCCCATTGATCGGCGACGCCAGCGGGCCGTCCGCCAGCAGGTGATTACGGCCCAGCTGATCCAACGCCAGCCATACAAATCTTTCATCAATGGGATGATCCAGCTCGCCGGAGACAGAGCGGGCGATTTGTTTAGTCGTACTTTTGCCGTCGCAGTAATTCCAAACCAGAGACGCACTTTGATTCAGACAATGAGCCAAATCGCGATCCAGATCGTAAACCAGAGTTTCATCAGGCAGCGTTTGGACTATCAAGCCTTCGTGTCGGGCTCGAGGTTTGGTTGGACGAACACTCTTCATCGGGTTGATTTTCACGATTGCGAATGAAATTAGTTAGTTGCGGAAATTATCATGGCCCTGTGCGCATGGTCAATTCCGCCTTGATCCGATGGTAGTGTGACAAGTTGAACATTTCTCTGTGTCCCGGTGGATCTCGGTGCCTCTGTGGTGAAATCATTCTTAGGAGGAATCCACCACAGAGACACCGAGATCCACAGAGACACAGCGCAGCGAGTCACAAGCTGACGCCGAGCCAAAGGTTCACCTGTTTCCCTTCCCAATCGAGAACGAGTCAATCCAGAGGGTTCCGAACGCCGGACAATAGTTATTGGGACAGTCCTCGCGATTGACCACGAGCTGCACCGCACGCGTGTTTTCGCCGCTCGTAAAGTAAATCGAATAGGTTCGCCAGCCGGTTCCCTCTGGCTGGATGGCAAACTGGCCGAGAGTGACCGATTTGTCTTCCGACGCATCAATTACTCTGACGCTGGGGGCCGCGCTCGAAACAAAGGACCTGGTCATGGCGTGCACTGACACTGTATAGAGCTTGCCGGGTTCGACAATCACCAATTGCGAAAGCAGTTTCGCTTGCGCATCGGTATTGCCGTGAAAGTCAAAGCGCAGACTCTTTGCGCCAGAAGCGTGTTCTGCAGCATCGACCGACGGTGTCACGCCATTGAGGTTGGCCGGAATTTGCCAGCCAAAGAGCTGATTGCCAATCGCAATCTCTTCTTCAAAGTTGCCGTTGATGAACGACGCGGGCTGGCACGATGGACAGCGTGACATGGTCCAGACTTCAAAGGCTTCGGGATAAAACTTCGATTCGACCAGCCGTTGCATCAATTGATCCGCAACAGGCTGCGTCGGTGACTTTGTCAGCCGGAATTGTTCGAGGGCTGCGGCGCCCTGCTTGTGACCCGCCAGAAAGACAGCCAACGCCATGTGCGCATCATCGGACTTTGGCTGGACGAGTTGCACGGTCCTGGCCGCGTCGCTTCGCGAAATGCCCCACGCGAGATCAATTACGGCCGGGGTCAGGGCGTGACTTTGCTCTTCCGCAAATCGCAACTGTTGAAAAGCTTCGTCAATCTCGCCAGTCCTGAGAAGAAGGTTTCCGAGCAGCCAGCGCGGCTTGGCGTAAGCGAGAGCCACTTCTTCAGATTGGCGCAACGCCGCTAACCCGCCGGCCGGGTCGCCATCAAGGTCGCGCGTCACGCCCAACATCATCCAGAGAAAATAATCGCGCGGACGCAGTTGGACGGCGCGCTCGAGTTCCCGGCGCGCTCCAACGTAGTCGTCAGTGCGCTGGAGAACGATGCCGCGGGCAGCATGCACTTCGGGATCCGCGGGCAAACCATTGACCGCCTTATCGGCTGCCGCCACGTCGTTAGTCTTCAAGGCCTGCAGCGCCTGAGAGCGAGCCAGGCCCACGCGCGCCGATTGCCAAACCGCCAGGGCGCAGACCAGCGCGCCCACAATGCCGACTAACACCGGTTTTGTCACTTGATTTTTACTTGAAGGAGGTCGCGCCTTCTCGACCGTTAGATTACTAGGGCGTGCTGCCGCTCATGGTCCCGCCGCGGCTCAGTTCCGTACCTATGATTACTCCGCCGGCAGCGATTATTCCCGCACCCGCGACAGTAGCTCCTGAGATGCCGCCGCCCAATGATCCAAGTTGGCCGTTGGGCAGAAGACAGCCGGCGAGATGGTTCTGCCCTTTATCGGTCTTCTCAGAGGCCTGATCGGTGTACAGTTCCATTTCACCCGGCAGTACGTTGGTCTTCTTTCGCGTAACTGCGCAGCCACGAATTACTTTTACGTGGACGTTGCCGTTCTCATCGAAGTCCAACTTGATTGTGGAGTTCGGTTGAATCTCTACGACTCCCGCGTCACCGAGATCGATAACTCCGCTGACTTGATCAGGAGTTTCGATCGTGGCGCCCGTGAGCAACGTCGCTCCGGTTCCCACCTGATTTCCGTTTACCGTAATTGCCTGGTTGTTCTTGGTTGTCAGTCGCGCGGTGATTTGCCTTTGCTGAGGTACGCCGCCACCAGCAGAAGTCTCCGGCAGTGCGCCATGCACACAAATCTGCGCCAGACAGAACGCAGACAACAAGGCGATGACCGTTAGAGCTTTTCTTCGCCGGAGGTTCATGTTTTGGTTTCCTCTCATCGGGTTCGACTTAAGCTGAGCGGCGATTTCGGATTGCAGTTTACTTCTGCCCGGCTTGTGCGTCAATCGTTTTATCCCGCATTTTCGTTTGGAGGCGGGCGTTGCCCGCCCGCTTTGGCTTAAATCGAGAACTGCGCCGAAGTTATTTGTCCAAGGGGCGGGCAACGCCCGCCTCCAAACATAGATTTGGTCTAGGTCACAATGCAGAGACCACGGCATCAGCTACTTCTTCACCGCGTTGTAGAGCTGATCCGCCAGTTTCGGATCCAGAGTCTTGAGGATCGCGAATTCCCTGGTCACGCCATCTTTGTCACCCAGGCTGGCGTAAACCAGACCCAGACTGTAATGCGCCTGCGCATGGTCTCGTTTCAATTTCACGACCTGCTTCAAAGCGTTGAGCGCGTCCTGGCTCTTCCCTGCTTTATAACTGGAGTTGCCGAGCCCGTAGAATGCCTCGAGATTGTTTGGATTAATTTCCGTCGCTCTCTTAAACGCCGCCGCGGCCTCGCCGAACTGACCAGCGCGAAACGCAGCCGTGCCTAACCCGAGATAAGCCGCTTCGTAATCAGCCTTGATCTGCGTCGTTCGTTTGTAGGCGCCGGCGGCGTCAGCGAAGCGGCCGGCATCGAACAAGGCTTTGCCGAGATTGTAATTTGCTGCCAGATAATCCGGCCTGAGCGTCACTGCCTGCTGCAGCAAATCGACCGCTTGCGCCGGCTGGCCGGTCTTGTCGTAGATGTAACCCAGCCCGTTCAGGGCCTTCGCGTACTTGGGATCAAGCTTGATGGCCTGTTGATAATGCGTGACCGCGTCGGCGGTGTTTCCGGTCTTATCTTCAGCAAACGCGAGGTTGTTCATGATTGATGCCAGATCAGATTTCACCCGCGCAGCTTCCTTAAAGGCAGTGACGGCTTCCGCAAACCGGTTGAGATTGGTCAAGGCAATGCCGAGGTTGTTCTCGGCTTCAGGCCAATCGCGCTTATGGCTGATTGCCTGTTGATACGCATCTGCGGCATCGCTGAATTTTCCCGACATCAGGAAGGCATTGCCCAGGTTGTATTCCGTATCGGCGAATCCCGGTTTTAATTTTGCTGCCTGCTGAAATGCTTTGATGGCGTCGCTATATTTCTCGAGCGCGTATTGGGCCGCCCCCAGATTGTTCGTGGTTTCCGGATCGTCCGGCTTCAGACGCAACGCCTGGGTAAAGGCATCTACCGCTTCTTTGTAGTGCCCCGCTTTGTAGGACGCCGCGCCAAGATTATTGAAACCGAGAGCGTCGTTGGGATTAAGTTGCACCACACGCTTGAGAGCGCGAATCGAATCTTCATAACGCGCAGCGCGATCGTAGGCATAAGCCAGATTGTTGAGCGCGTCAACATTATCCGGCTGCAGCTTGATTACCGATTCATAAGTACGCGCCGCGTCTTCCCAGCGTCCCTGGCCCAGGTACACGTCGCCCAGACCCATCAAGGCGTCGGCCCAATCGGGCTTGAGACTCAACGCGCGATTGAGGGCCGCGGCCGCTTCCTCGTATCTCTCAGCAGAGCTGTACGCGATACCAAGATTAAAGAAACTCTCCGCATCATCAGCCTTTGCCTTCGTTGACTGCTGGAATGATTCAATCGCCTTCTGGGTTTGATTCAGGGCCAGATATGTCACGCCCAGGTTATTCAACGTCGGAGCATCGTTCACCTGCAACTTCAGTGCTTCGTTGTAGGAATCAAGCGCTTTGGCGTAATCGCCCGCGTCATATGAGGTGTTGCCTTGATCATTCAAAGCTTCAACCTTTGCCTGCGTCGAAACTTCAGCCGGCGTCGCTTCCGGCTGCGGCACGCCCGTTTGCGGTGAAGCTGTGGGTCGAATGCGCGCTATTTCTGCCGGAGTCGAAATTCTGCGCGGCGGCCGGTGTTTCGCAATCAGGGCCGCGGCTCCTCCCGCCAAATCTCGCACGCGCGGGGGACGCTTAAAGATGATTGATGCGCCACCGATAATGTCCTGCCCGATCAAAGCCGCGGCGCCGCCGGCGATGTCCTGCGGCAGCCCAAACAAGCTCTGACATAACACCGACGCGACCACGATGGCCGCGACGCGCTTGAAAACAATTCTGTGATTCGATCCGGACAAAGTCTTGCTCTCTATTTGAACGCCGCGCTTCGATGCTCTTGCGCCGCCGCCCGTTGGTCGATTTTATTCAAACTTACCAAAGCCAGCAGCATAACAAATACCAGGGCGTTGCTGGTGATATGCAATCCGAAATCAACCAGGCTGTGGACCGCGATGCCGGCGATCCCAATGGCCGCACCGACCAGGTAAACATGCTGCACGCCGGTGAACGCCCGCTCCGCCCTCCGCAGTCTTTGAAGCAGCGCCCACGCAAACCAAAAGAACAAGCCGACGCCTATCAGCCCGGCGCTCGCCAGCAACTCGAGGTATTCATTGTGGGCCTGCTGGGGCGTCAGCATTCCATTGGCATCATGATACCGGGGGATCTCCGCCCAGTATCCACCCAGCCCGGCGCCCGCCAACGGATGTGCGCGGGCCATCTTCAAGGTCGCGCGCCAAATGTCACGGCGGCGCGCTCCCTCAGCATCGCCGGCGCGATTTGAGATTTCGTTCGCCGCAGTTTCGACTCCGGTAGACAACTGATCGCCTCCGAGCCACACGGTGGTTGCGCCCGCGACCAGCAAGATCAGAATGATCGTCAACGCCGCAACACTCATCGATCGCATTGACCGCGGCGCGCCGTCTCCCTTTAATGATGCCCGCTTCACCGAGATGAAGAACAATGCCGCCGCGATCATTTCGACCGACGCGGCCACCAGGCCGCCGCGCGAACGCGACATGACCAAAGCTGCCCACAAAAGGATTAGGGCTGAGACATACAAAAGCTTCCGTTGCCCTGCGCCCTTCTGCAGCAGAATAATCGCCGCCAACAAACCGATCGCCGGTTCTGCGGCATAAGCAAAATGGTTCTTGTTAATGAACTGCCCAAAGCCATCACCCATCGTCAGAGAACTCAGCAGAAAACCATTGCGATGCTGCAGCGTCAGCCGTACGATTCCAAAGATTGCGCTGCCAACGCCGACGAAAATGATCGCGTGAGTCAGAACTCTCAGCCGCAGCTGATTGTCGGTGAAGCGCACAGCCAGGATTCCTGCCAGCGCCAACGCTGCAAGACGCAGGGCGAATATCCAACTCTCAAATGGATCGGCGCTCAGCGCATTAAGTACTTTGACACCGGCAATGTTGGTTTGCGACCACGACACACTTTGCAGTGCGGCGAAAACCGCGGTTGCCATTAGGGGCAGAAATACCCGGAGATCGCCGGCGAGCCATTGGCGCGTCAACAGAATGTGAATAAAACCCAGGAAGCCGAGCGCGAAGACAGCGCAGTGAAAGACGGCCTGCGACCAGGGCTCGACAGAGCCATAAGGAATCGGCACGGCCAATAGCAGAACGATGAGCCCATAGAACACAATCGCGCGCAGCCAGCGCGCAGCTTTGGACTGCGCGAAAGCTCGTCGTTCGGGCAACGAACTGCTGTCGCGGCGCGAGTGCTCCAAGATAATCAGTTGAATTTAGCCGGCAGTAGCCGCGCGTTGATGCGGAATCGATCGCTCCGCATGATCGAATATGCGCTGCGCGGCGCCGGCGAGGGCAGGCTGAAAGACCTTCGTGAGATAGTTGACGTCAAACAACAAAGGTTCAGCTGCAATGGGCCGGGACAGATCGAGGTAACCATACGTGCCGTTGGCGCCGGAAATTGGCAGACGGATTGTCCATACTTCCGGCGCCGGCTGATTGTGCTCAGCTTTTGCCGGCTGCCACTTCCACTGGACGCGGTCGTTTTGCATCTGCAACTGATGCGCGCCGGCTTTCTCGGCAAGGGCCATTTCCACGGCTTGCGTATTGATCATCACATGGCCGTTGCAGCTTAGTTCGGCGGAAGCGCTGACAAATTCTCCCGCGTCGACGACTTCAATGACCGCATCAAAAAATTGATTGAGTTGCGTCGCCAGCGCAATCGATTGGCAAGCGCGCCGGATGCGAAGATTATTAACCGCCCTTACACGCCGGTCGCCAATATTGCGCCGGACACTGGCGCGCAACTCGTCAACTTCGTGATAACGGAGATTGCCCAGCGCCAGGATGATCGCCACGCCGATAACAAACAAAACGATCGCCGGCACCGCGCTCCCGGTATTCACAAACAGCATCGCTGCCAAACCGAACGCGGCACTGACGGCGTAAAGCGCCAGCGCGACGCGACGTTGTGACCAGCCCCGCGCCAGCAGCATGTGGTGAATGTGCTCGCGGTCGCCGACAAAAACCGGTTTGCCGCTCAATAAGCGACGCCCGATGGTCACCGCCGTATCAACGACGGGCAGACCGAATGCCAGCATCGGAATCGCCACGGCGACAGCAGTCGAAGCTTTCTGCGATCCCTGAACCGACAAAGCTGCCAGCAGAAATCCCACCAGGAGCGATCCTGAATCACCGAGGAAGATGGAAGCAGGATTGAAGTTGTAACGCAGAAAACCAGCCAGCGCACCACTCAACGCCAGGGCTATGACGGTCACGCGCGCATTGCCTTGCATCAAAGCATTCGTCAAGAGCACCAGCGACGAGAACAGCGCGGAACCCGTCGCCAAGCCATCGACACCATCGATCAGATTGAATGCGTTGGTGATCCCCACAATCCAAAGCACGGTCAAACCGAGGCCCAACGCCGGATGGATAGTGATCTGTCCGATGAACGGAATCGACAGGCCGTCGATTCGCCCGCCCAGCGCATAGAACAACCCCGCAATGCAACCAATTGAAACGAGCTTGATGGGGGCTTTGGCGCCGCGAATATCATCGTAAGCTCCCAACAAGAGTACGAGGAAACCGCAAATCAGAACCGATGCAATGGCTTTCAGATCCGGACGCAGATTCTGCGTCAGCCCATTGCGCAGCAACGTGATCGAACTCAGCGCAATGAGAATCGAAAAGAAGATCGCGAGGCCGCCGAGTCTCGGCACGGCCTTCTGATGAATGCGCCTTTGATCGAGCGAAGTATCGAGAATCCCGAAGCGTTCGCATAAACGGCGCAACAGCGGAGTCAGGACGCCGGCGGCGAACGCGGCAATCAGGAAGATCGCCAAAAAGGTTCTCATGCTGGGGGCGGCTGCCATTTTGATCAATGAAGGTCTGCGTTGTTAGCGGCTGGCGCTCGCCGGCGCTGGAGAGTTGGCAGTCGCAACTGAACCCTCAACGGTGGCGGGCTGTCTGCTTGCTTCGACGATGTCGATCAATCGAGCCAGGCCGTCGCCTGAGCCAATGTTTGACGTCTTTCGCTCTGGACGCGTCGCACAAAGAGTCGCGGCGCCGATTATGTGCTGCGTCACCTGGGCCACCGCTCCATGCTCCGCTAGATACGCCTGGTTGTCGCCATTCATCTGACTCACCAAATCGGTCACGTGACTTTCTCGCGGCCCAATATAAAGAAACGGCGACGCCACCCGTAGCACGTTGTAGATCTTGCAGGGGTGAACGATGCCTACGAACGGCTCGCCCATAACGATGACATGAAGATCCGCGGCGGACAGAGACGCCGCCAACTGTTCACGCGGTTGGTACGGCAAGCAGCGAATATTCTCCGTCGCACGCGCAGCGGCAAACTGCTTCACCGTCTCAAATTCACTGCCACCGCCGACAAAGCAAAATACGATGTCGGCGTGTTCGCGCAAGGCGTCTGCGGCTTCGAGCAGCGTGTTGAGCGGATGGCACGGACTGTGGTTGCCCGCGTACATCACCACAAACTTTCCGTTCAGTTGATGCCTTTGGCGAAACGATTCGCGGCCCGACTGGTCAAACGCGACGTCCTCGTCATGGGGCCACAAGCCTATCACTTCCAATTGATCAGCAGACACACCCTTGCCCGCGATGCGCGCGTGCATGAATCGATCGAGCGCCACCACCGGCCGTGCGCCTCGCAAGGCAAAATTTTGAAAGCCATCGAGCAAACGCGTGATGAGTGCGTCCTGGCGCAACCACCCGGCCGCCAGAGCCTCATCCGGATTCAGATCCATAATCCAATAGACCAGACGGCCGCCTTTTAGCTTCACAAACAGCGCCGCGATAAAAGCGATCAGTGGCGGAGAGGTCAGCGCCACCACGACATCCTGCCGCGGAGTGACGATCAGTCTCAGAGAATAAGCAATCAACAACGTGGCAAAATTGACTGCACGCTTCCAACGTCTGGCTTTTCCAAACGCCAGCGACGGCAGCCTGACGATGTCAATCCCTTTCCAGGTTTCGCGCCGGGCGAATCGTTGCGCCGGATTGTCGTAACCCCGGTCGCTGGTCACGACGGTTACGTCGTGGCCGCGATTAACCAGGGCGATGGCCAGATCAGTCAGGTGTTGGCCTGTCGCCACGACGTCCGGGTAGAAGCATTGATTCAACAAAGTAATCTTCATTGCGGTTGAATCAGCTCAGACGTTGCCGGACCACAAAGTTACCCATGAACAGCACATCAATTCGGGTGTTGAGAAAACAATCGATGGCATCGCGCGGGGTGCAGACAACTGGTTCGTTTTCATTGAACGATGTATTCAACACTATCGGGACGCCGGTCAGCTCGTAGAAGCATTGAATCAAATCATAGAAGCGTTGATTCAGTTCACGTGTAACCGTCTGTAGCCGGCCAGTACCATCGACGTGCGTCACCGCCGGAATCTCTTCGCGCTTCTCAGGTTTGACGTCATAGACCATCAACATCGCCGGTGAAGGATGCGTCTGCGCAAAGTATTCGCCGAGGTGCTCAGCCAAAATCGCGGGAGCGAACGGACGGAACGATTCTCGCTTCTTGATGCGCTCGTTCAGCACGTCTTTTATTTCCCGTCGTCTCGGATCAGCGAGGATTGAACGATTACCCAGCGCCCGCGGCCCAAACTCCATCCGTCCCTGAAACCAACCGACCACCAATCCGTCCGCGATCTCACGCGCCGCTCGCGCGACGAGTTCTTTGTCCGAGCATCTTTGAAATTCAAGATTTGAAACCCGCAACTCGCTTTCGATCTGTTCGAGAGAGAACTCCGGACCAGTGTAAGGACTAAACTCGTAACGCAAACTGTCAGTTTGCGATTCCCTCATTCCCGTCAATTCTTCCTGTCGGCGCCACCGCCTGCCACTTTGTCTAGCCTCACTCAGAATCTGATAACAGACGCCAACCGCAGTCCCGCTATCTCCCGCCGCCGGCTGAACAAAGATTCGCCGGAACGGAGTCTCTTTCAAAATCTTGCCATTCATCACCGAGTTGTAAGCAACACCGCCTGCCAGCCCCAAATCGGTCACGCGCGTTTCATCGTGCAGATGATTCATTACGTGAAACGCTACCTCTTCGAGGCGCAGCTGAAGACTTGCCGCCAAATCACGATCGCGTTCCGTCAATTCTGAACCCGGCACGCGCGCGCGCCCGAAGGTTTCTGCGAAAGCCTCTGAACCAATCCGGCCAATGTGCGGCGAACCATTATCCCAACTCATCTCGACCCCCTGCGTTGAGTGCAGGAAATAATCGAGATTCAAACGGAAGCGGCCATGGTTTTCAGTTCGGATAATCTCCCGGAACTGTGCGATGAATCGCGGCCGGCCATAAGGCGCGAGACCCATGACCTTGCCTTCATCGCCGTAATGCGGAAACCCCAGGAACTGAGTCGTGGCGGTATAAAGAATTCCCAGTGAGTGCGGATATTCAATCTGGCCCAGCACTTTGACTGAGTCACCTTCCCCGGCCGCCCACATCGTGGAAACGAAATCGCCAAAACCGTCGAGAGATAAAAGCGCAGCTTGTTCGAACGGCGAAACAAAAAACGCGCTGGCGAGGTGCGCTCGATGATGCTCGATGTGATGGATCTGTGCCGTTATAAGGTCGGCCGAAACTGATAGCGCGCCGGCTAGCTCTCGTTTCAGATCGAACACTCTCGAAGCATTGTGCAAACGATCTTTAAGCTGCGAAGCCAGGCGCCGTCCGTTTCCATTTCCATTCGACCCATCGATGTATTCAGTCGCAGACGGATCGGGTTGATGGTACTCATCGTCGACAACCACAGCCGGCGCGGCAGAGACGGACAGCCGCCTTCGCGTCAACAGACGCTGGCCTGCCGCAAAGACTTTCTTGTGCAGGCGCGCTGTCGGATTGCGTGAAATCCCAATGTGATCGACCTGTTCAATCGAGATGCCGGCCGCGCGCAAACAGAACTGAATCGATTGCGCCGGAAATCCGGCGCAGTGCTTGACCCGGTTGAAGCGCTCTTCTTCAACCGCGGCAATCAGCTCCCCGTCCCGGATCAGCGCCGCCGCCGCATCGCCGTGATATGCGTTTATGCCGAGGATGTACATGCGACTTCCTAAACCGAAACGAACTCTAATCCCCTCCAGCTCACATCACGCATTAGCGTGGCTGACGCAATCATCAGCCGTTTTACGATCTGTTTTTGTCCGGGCCACTGCCAGCAGTTCGGAACCTTCCAAGCTCGTTATCTGGACAGTTTCAGGGCTGTTTGCCCAGCTCTCGATCAGGCTCAGGTCATATTCCGTCGAACACACCAACAAGCCTTCCGCGAAAATCTGCTGAAAGAATAACTCATCCAAAAAATTTGGATGGACCATGCCCCACAACCGGTCCCAGTCCTTCGCTTTCTTAGCTCTAAAGTGGTGAGAACCATTAGGCGCCAGGATCACAATCCACCCTCCGGGCCTGACCAGTGAAACTGCGCACTGAAGAACGTCCAGCGGCGAAGGCACGTGCTCGAGGACATGTGAGGCAAAGAATACGTCGAATGGTCCTTTCACCTTTTCGGGTTCATGGTGCGCATCGACGGCAAGATGCTGCCTCGCATATTCGCAGCGCGCCACGGATATTTCGAATCCCACAACCTCGTAGCCTGCCTGAGCAAATTGCCAACTGCCGTATCCCCAGGAGCAACCATAGTCGAGCAGACGCATTCCGGGCCGGCATCCGAGCGCGGCCAAGATTCGCAAAGCGCGCGCGTAGTCTCTGTCGGTTCCCTTGAATTGGTTTTGTTTCAGCGCCGCCAGTTCAACAGCCGAAGGCATCGCAGTCGTGAAGCCCTGCGAATAGTCATGCTGATAGAAATTATATCCTTCCTTTTCGGTTGTGGTTGGAGTGCGGTATTGAAGGGCGCAGTTACGGCAACGCCTCAAGGCCGTAACCAGGTATTTCCGGCTCACAATAGTGGACGCTGAGCTGCCGCAACCCGGACAGTTGAGACCCTGTTGCAAAAGGGACTTTCTTGCCGAGCCCAGAAAATAGTTAAGCTTGCCGGAGATCATCGGGGACATGCGGAGAGAGACGGATCACGCCGGTGAATTACACAGTTCAGTTATCGCTTGCCTGATCAACTCGACCGCAGTTTCCGGCGGACCCGGACGCGAACGCTCCTGGAGCGCACGCGCTTCGGAAAGGGCGGCCGGAAGATCTTCAGGTTCGTATGCCGGAATGATTCGTCCGGCGGCAGCAATGGCCTTCACCAGTTGAAACTGATCGTCGACGTGTTCGCCATACTTAATTCTGCGCGGCATGACAACCGGGACTTTGCCGGCCTGGAATACGTGATGAAGGGTGCCCGCCCCGCCATGGCAAACCACGATGCTGGCATTTTCGATCAAATTAACGAACTCGGCGGAAGGAAAATAGTCTCTCTGCTTGCAGTGGGCCGCGCGATACTCGGCGGTCCCTGATTGCATTACGACCGGTTCACCATTCAGACCATGGGCGGCCAAATCATCCATGGCGCGCAACAGGCGAGAAAACTCTTGCGTGGCGTTGCCGACAGTCACGAAGATCATACGAGCGGCCCGCAATACTTCCCCTTAGGATAAAAGCGCTGCAGCGATTCCCATTGATAGAAGAGACGATCGGCGAGGTAATACATAATGCGGCCACTCAGCGATGGTTCTGTCACACGATTGAAGGTCTCTACAAAAATCGACGGGATGTTCAGCAAATGGCCAACGATGGCGAAGGGCACGCAGGCGCCGGCGCCGGTACTCAAGATGACCTGCGGCTTTTCTTTCCGCAGGATGGTCCACGCCTCCCAAAGATTCACGAAAAAGAGTAAGTCGCGTTCAGAATGCCTGATGAAGTACGTCTTGTTCTCCATGTCCGCCGGGACGAAGGCGCGTTTGTTAATGACATAGAAGTGCTCACATTCTTCGTAAGCGGCCCGCAGCGTGCGCACCTCAGTTAAATGACCACCGCACGAAGACACGATACAAATCTTTGGCTTCATTCCTTTGAGACTCAACGCCCGTTGTTTCGCCAGGCGCTGCTTTGGCGCGAGCTCCGCAGGATATCTTCATAAACGTTGATGGTTTCGCGCGTGGTAACGGCGACCGAAAATTTCGTTTCGACCAACAAACGGCCACGCTTTCCCATTTCTGCTCGGAGCACTTGATCGTCCAGGACCTGGCCCAACGCTGTTTGCAGCGCATCAACCGTCGGCGAGATCACCAGCCCGGCGCCGGCGTTTTTGATTTCTTCATGGATGTTGATTCTGTCCGTGATCACAACCGGAACCCCGCGCGCCATTACTTCAGTGATGGCGACGCCAAAATTCTCGTCATAAGACGGCAAGACAAACACGTCGGCGGAGGCGATGACTTTCGCCTTTTCCTCTCCCTGAACAAAACCTGTGAACGTGGTGTACGAAAGTACTCCCGATGCCTCCAGCATGGCCTTGACCTGCTCTTCGTATTTCCCTTCGCCGCGGCCGGCCATGATTAATTCGAAGTGCCTGCCCTCCTGGAGCAGTCCGCCCAGCGCTTTGGCCAGCAGGTCGATTCCCTTCTTCGGGTCGAACCGGGAGAGATAAAGAATGCGGAGCTTTGAACCCTTGTCTTTCATCTCGACACTATTGTGCTCATTCGGAAGCTCAACGATGTAAGGCAGGACAAAATTCGATCGACCGACAAACGCGCTCTTACGCAGTTCATCCTCGGCGGTAAAGTGGACGCCTGCCGCAAATTCAAGGTTTCGCTTTTCAATCACGTTCAAGTAGAAGCGCTTCAGTCGTCTTCTATTCTGAAGTGGCCACGGACCCAACATCCCGTGCGGCAAAATGATGTAGGGCACTCCATGTCTGCGGGCGATCAGTGAAGCAACGGCAGTTGAATACGAAAAGAGCGCGTGGGCGTGTATCAGATCGTAGCCGGCGATGCTTTGATTGAGCCATCGCGTCAGACCCCAGGAAGGCTTGTAACTCCAGTTCATTTGCCGTGGAAAGAAGTACACCGGAATGCCCTGGACGCTGGCAGGGACTTCGTCGGGAATCTGAATATTCTCGTCGTGGTCCGCGTTCGTTGTGGCTATTTCGGCATTGACTCCCGCATTGCGCAGGGCGCGACAGGTGTCAATCACGACCTTCGATGGGCCGCCATATGATTCGGCAATGGCGGGAATCACGTGCAGTACTCTCATGCGCTCGCCGGATGACTGCTTATAACTGATTGGGTGATGCGCACTAATTCGGCGGCTCCCCATTCTGGCGTGAGATGAGCCACCGCGGCTCTGGCCGAACTTCCAAATTCGTTTATTACCGCGCGGTGATCGACAAACCAGTTCATGTACGTTGCCAGCGCCTCCTCGTCTTCGGCGTCGAACAAAAAACCGTTAGTGCCCGGATCGATCAACTCATAAGCGGCGCCCGTTTGTCTGGTGGAAATCACGGGCAAGCCGGCGGCCATCGCTTCCTGCACGACAACGCCCCACCCTTCATGCCGCGCCGGGTGAATAAAGACATCCGCATCGGCAAATGCCTTTGCCCGCTCGCTGTACGGCACAAGGCCGCGAAAGATGATGCGATCGCGGTACATCTTGTCGACCGCGTTAGTGAGCCGGCTTCGTTCGATACCGTCGCCGACGATCGTAAGAGAAACCGAGGGATTGCGACGCGCTACGTGCTGAAAAGCGGAAATCACGACATCAATCCCTTTTCGATGAATTAGCTCGCTACACGTCAGGAATCGCAACGTCCCAGCCGGTGGTCCGGGTTCACGCCGGATCTGCATGAATTCATCATGGTTGATTAAATATGGCACTGAGAAGATGCGCTCGGGCGAACCGAAATGCGCCGTGTAGGCTTCCCGGGCCAGGCGGCCGGTGGCTATGATTCCACCTGCCGAACGCACCAGACACATCGCCACTTTGCGCGCAGAGTTGTGCAGGTAGCTCCCCGGTTTCATGCCGGGTCGTTCCCCAAACAGCACCCAGGGTCTTCTTTGCAGCGCGCGAACTAACATCGCCATCTGCATCGTCAGATGTGAATAGCCGCCAACCACTACCAGATCGTAATTGCCCTTCATCAGCCGGGGCACGATATCAGCGTTAAGAAACAGGCCGCCGCCGGGTCCCGGCAGCCTTGACCCCTTCAGCAAAACGCCCCTGCCGTCGGGAGCCTGAACATTCAATTTGCCTTTGAGCGGTTTGCTTGAGCAGTAGATTACATTCAAGTCGACTTCGGGACGTGCTGCAAAGGCCGTCAATAGATCGATCTGATCGCCCGATGGCGCGTTCGAAAGCCACGCCACCGCCAGCCGATCTACGGACTTCAAGCTACGAGTTTGCCGCGCCATATGAAACGGCCCTCACACCGACTCTCAATCGCTTCATCCCAAAATTTCTTACCAGCAGGATTACCAGCGCCAGGACATACCAATTCAGCACGATGTCGCCAAAGCTGCGCACGCCGATTAGAAAAATCGTCAACCCCAAAGAATAGATAAGACCGCTCGCGTTTCTCTCACCCAGATATGGGATGAATTCATCCCAGTTCCTGGCGAGCCAGCCGTAAACCAATCCGCCGAGGACAATTCCCAGGATGCCCTGGCTGATGTAGAGCTCTCCGACCACCGACACTGAAAGGCTGGCTCCGGTCTCCTCCCATTGCACGAAGGGAAAGCCGGTGGCGTAAGGTTTTTGCGGCCAGAGAAAACGAGGGACCGGATGGGTGAAGATTTGCAGAAAGATCCACTCGTTGGTGTACTCATAGCTGTTGGGCATGGTCTCCACCGCGGTAGCGAACCAATAGAAGTTGTTGTCGCGATGCATTTCGAGTGGGTTCGACTGGACCGCCGCGGCGTCGAAATTATAGAAGCCGCCGGAGCGAAACTGCACTTGTGCCTGCATCATCCAGAAAAGCACCAGCACCAGTCCCAGAAATATCGGCATCCGTCTTTTCAACACCTTCGTGGAAGTGGTAAAGAAGACATAGGTCAGCGGCCCCAGCACAACGAAGGCGAAAAGTCTGCGTTCACCGCCAAAGAAGGTAACCGTCAGCAACGACAAAATCATGGCGCCGAGCAGAATCTTTTTCCAGACGACTAACTTTCGCGATATGAGGTACGTTCCCAAAAAAGGTATTGAGAGCTGCAGCAACCGCGCGATGCTTTTGAAGAAATCCTGTTGACCACCCAGCATGCCTCGCCGCCAGGCGACGTCAACATCCTGCGAGTAGCCGGCCAGCAGGAGCCGCCAGAGTTCGCTGATACTGTTTGCGACGATTATCAGCGGAACGATACTAACCACATAAATCGCGACGGTAACAAAAAAGAGTAAATCGTCGTTGGTAAGCGTGGGGGTGCTGGAGAAGAAATGCTTGACCGTGGCCAGCGGCCTTATTAGATAGCCCAACCAAACCGCTACGATAAATCCCGCCGCGTATAGGAGTGCTGTGATTAAGACTTCAGGGGTGAAGTCATCCAGCCCTTTGCGCATCAGGAGGGGGTCGAGCAACAACCAGAAGAGCACCCCTGAAAGCACGACCGTACGGGAATTGAGAAGCGGTCTTCCGACAACGATCCGGTCCCACAAACTTCCGAGAACCACCACCATGAACAATGAGCCGGTAAAAATCGGAATTGATGACCACGATTTGCTGGAAGCCGCAAACAAATAGATCACGCCCGCGACGACAAAGAGAAACAGCCAACCCGAGATTTCCGCCCCCCGCCGCAGGCGAACGCGCTTATTGGCCAGGCTGCTAATTGAAGGAACGCTTAGCTTCATTGGAAAGCAAGGCTGGTCGTCTACTGCTGATCCAGCGGAAGTGCTCTTATCAACCTGTCAGCGTAGGCCGCCAGCGAGATATCTCCCGCGCGCGCAAGTGCGGCTTTCGACATCGCCTTTAGCAAATGCTGATCATCAGCCAAACGGGCAAGGCACGCGGCCAGTTTGTCAGGATCGCGAATAGGGATGATAAAGCCGTCCACACCATCTCGCACCACTGACCCGCTATTGGCCGTCGTTACCACCGGCACCCCGCAAGCCAACGCTTCGTAAGTTACCGTAGCCGAGCCCTCACAGATTGAAGGCAAAACCAGGAGGTCGGCCCATCCCAAAAGGTCCCATGCCTGTCGCCTCGTCACCGGGCCGACAACTTCGCACCAGCGGGCGTAATCGCCGAGACGTGACTTGTCCAAAGCAATTGGACCAGCAAGCTTTGCTCGAATTTGACGCGGACGATTCACTTCACGCAGAGCATCCAACAAGTAAGGAACACCTTTTCGCAACCCCACCTCGCCCAAAAACAGAAGGTTCAGGGTTTCATGCTGACGCGATCGATATGCGTTGAAGTGCGTGAGGTCAACGCCGTACGGAACCACTTTGATTCGATCGCTCGGCACTTTTTCCTGAGCCAGCGCCTGGGCGACAAAGTCTGAGCCGCAGACTATGCGGTCAGCCAGGGCCCACTCGGCAGCTTCGCGCTCGGACAGCGGGTCAGGGCCGCTCACATCACCTTGTGGCTGCCATCCGGGCCATCGTTCGGATTCTTCCTTGAGCAATTTCAATTCAAAGTTTCTCGGAGCTATCGACTGCTCGAGGACGCAGGATATGTCGCGGTCGCGAGCATGCTGGAATATTTCCAGCGCGGCGCCGTTATAACCCCAGACCACCTTCGCACCGTCAAGACCTGCCTGAATGACCCGACAGCCAAACTTTCGATTGGCTCGCGCCGCCAGGTTTGCGAACGCTGAGGGTGTGAGCGGCCGGCGCCGGCTCAGGAAATACGAGAGCCCAAGCAAATCGAACGACACCACGCGTTCGCCGGGGATACCCGCAGATGCCCTGCCGGACAAACGATCAAATACTTCAGGCTTCAACTCTCGCGGCACACGGTTCAGCATCTTGTTCAGCCACGGCTTATTTCCGACATAAGTGTCGGTGTAAAACGTATGCAGCAATCCTGCGTTTGCCAGCAGTGCAGGCACAGCGAAATGCATGCGCGCACCCAGCATCGCCACGCTTACAATTGGTTCAGACCGGGACATTGACAAAACGCTTTATCAAACCAGGAAGTCGAAACGATCAATTGCCAGATACGGTTTTTGACTGAAACCGAATTTGTAATTCACTTTCAAACGAATTGAGGACGGCTTCGGACATCTCATTCTTACCGTGATCTTCAAGGGCCCTGGCCAGCGCGAAATCCAACTTATCAAGCTCAACCGGTTCCGGAAGCGCGAACAGTTTCTTGTCAATCAACCGCTGTCGCGCGCGCCGCGCGAAGTGCTTTCCGTAGAAAGCAAAGGCGGCCTTCCAGATTGAGAACACGAGCCGCGGCAAATGACTCTGCTGAAAAATAAGCTTGTTTCGATAAGAGTTGTAAACGAATTTCGGATCGTAGTTCCAATGACTGCCGTCCGCTTCGTGTGAGGCAACAAAGCTGGGAACGTAGAATAGTTTGAAGCCGGCGCGTCTGGCGCGTTCTGAGAACTCCCATTCCTCGACGCCAAAAAAATATTCTTCGGGCAGCAACCCGACCCTGTTGAGCACCGCGCGTTTTATCAGCATGAGCGCACCGGTCACGAAACCCGTTTCGCCCGGCTGATCATATTGTCCTCGATCGACTTCGCCGAAGCCTCGCACCACCGCCTGCCCCCGCCAATGGTCGATTCGGCCGCCCGCGTACCAGATAGTGTGTGGCTGACGCGCCAGAAGAATCTTCCCACTAATGATTCCTATCGATGAATGCGTCTGGGCAGCCTCGACCGCCGCCGGCAACGAATCGCGCGCGATCGTGGCATCGTTGTTCATCAATAAGACGTATTCGCAGGCGGCATCTTTGAGGGCCGCGCGGATTCCCACATTGCAGCCCTTTGAGAATCCCAGATTTGTCTCGTTAACTATGAATTGAATCTGATGAAATTCACCTTGCAAACGCTCGACTGAACGATTGAACGACCCGTTGTCTACAACGATGACACGATAATTTCCATAGCTATTCGAAAGGATCGACGTAATAGCATCGCGTGTATGCTCATAGTTCTTCCAATGCAGAACGACGATATAAACGAGCGGCTGTGAATGATCGGCCATACGTTTAGAGCATCAAGTCCTTGGCCGCGCTCAGCCAACCCTTCGAAAAGCGATGATAGCGAAGACTCAGGACTTCTTTTCCGACTGAGCTTATCCGCCGCCAGGGCGAATGGGGTAGCTGAGCCCGTTCATTCAAATGTTCTATCTTCTCGCGCAGCACTCGTTCGTTACTGCTATCGATGCCGTGGACAATCAAGCGCGCCAGCGCTTCATTCAGTTGCGCGGCCTGAGCTGTATAAAAGTTTCGGTCCGTCCTTTCGGCGTGTACGACCTGTGAAAAGGTACTCACGCTTGTTAATCCAAATTGCTGGGCGGCGTGTTGTCGATACTTGATCAGCGGTTGAGAGATGAAACTCACTTCGGCAACCGCGGCAATCAGCAATCCAATCCAACCATCGTGAATCAACGGCCCGCTATCGGACAAAGGCCGCACCAATGTCGTGAAGCTCGAGCGGAATGCCGTCGCGGCCCCACAAAAATAATTGCGTCTCAGGAGTACGTCGAACCGTTTGCCGGCCGCCGCGAGCCTTTGCATTCGAGGGGTGAATCCAAGCTCGGAGAATAAACGGCGGCCGATCGAAACAAGATTGCAATCGACCAGCTCGGCATCGCTCAAGACCAGGCCGGTGCGCGGATTGGATTCAAAGATCCTGGCGACGCATTCGACCTTGTCATCTCGCCATACGTCATCCTGGTCACAGAGGAATATGATGTCGCCGGTGCAAGCGCCAATGGCCTTCTCAAAGTTTTTGATTACTCCTAGATTCTTCCGATTAAGGAAAATCCTGACCTGGAATGGCGCAGTTTGTGAAAAGTCTTCCAGAATCCGGACGGTTTCGTCATTCGACGTGTCATCACAAATAACGAGTTCATCAGGCAGCCGGCGTTGCGCAACCAGACTATCGAGTTGCTCGCGAAGGAATGGCGCACCGTTATAGGTGCACATCGCTATTGAGACTTTCATTGCGCGCTAAAGTACGGCGGCCGTATAACTGCGCCGCGCTCTTCAGTTGCTTTGCGTGACGACGGTTCGCAGCGCCCGCAGGCCTGAATTTATGTCGTTGAGACGAAGTTGAAACAGCTTGCGGGGAGAAACTGTATGGCGGCGATGGCTGCCAATGACGACCACGGCCAGCTCAGCAAGATAGGCGCCGGTGCTGGCAAGTGCGGCTCCGATCAAGCCGAGTGGCGGAAGCAGCAGATACAGCAAAAGCAGCGTCACAGGCAAGGCCACGAGGCTGGCTTTGCTGACCAGCCAGGGATCACCCAGCGCCGCGACCCCACTCGTCAAGAGTGTCCTGGCGCCCATGAACAAAGCCCCGATCAAAAGAATCTCCGCCGGAACCAGGGCGGGCTGGAAAGCGTCTCCATAGATCCGCGGAATCGCTATGGGCAAAACGAGGGCTAGCGCGACGAACAGAAGAATGCTCAAAAGCCAATAGCGGCTGAACACACGTTCAAATACCCCGCGACGTGCCTCGGGCGTTTCTTGTCGGGCGATGGCCGGCATTGAGACTGTCTGAACAGCGGTTGAGAACATTTGAAAGATTCCGGCCGACGTCACGGCGACCACGTACAGTCCCAAAGCTGCCGGCGGCAACCACGCGGCGATTAACGCCTGGTCCAGATTCAAATTCGCGAAACCGGAAACCTGACCCACGTGCACCTTGGCTCCATAGACCAACATCGATTTTGCCACTCTTCGATCCATCTTAATGCTGGGATAAATCCCGATTCGCGCCAGAGTAAGGTAGGTGCAAATCATCACCACCAGATTCAAACCCAGATGGAGCAGCATGATATTGAGCAAGACCAATTTGCCCAGAGTCATCAGCACGATAGTGCCGAGAAGGTAGCCCGCCGGAATGACCGTGTTTAGCCAGTTGAGTGCCTTGAGCCGCAGACGCGCCTGGAGAACGCTGATTCCAAACTGGCTCAACAGTGAAAGGGGTATTACGAACAAGTACCAGCGGCTCGCGGCCACGACCGTTGGCGACTGGCTATGCAGCAGCCATGGCATGGCGAGAAATCCGATTGTGGCGGCGAAGGCTGACAAAAAAATCCCAAGCCAGATCGAATTCCCCAGAACCACCGGCACCTTTGCACCCGGCGACGATGAGAAATACATCGTCGAGAGGATGAGTCCGAGGCTGCCCAAATAAATCAACAATCCTGGCCAGAGCATGGCGGCCGCGATCTCGCCGCGGCCGGCTGGACCAAGCCATCGCGATAACAGAATCGCATTAACCAATCCGAGCACACTGGTACTTAAGTTCGTTACGAGCGTGCGAAAGATCAGTCGCCTCATTGAAGTGATTGAGAAAGCGATTGCTACCTCAGAAACAGCTTGCGATAAAGTTTGCGGCTGAGCGCGCGCGGCCCGAGAGCAAGATACCAGGCGATCTTTTCCGAGCCTTGTTCGACTTGTCGCAGCCACCTGGACCGGCGGTCTGCACTTGCGTCGTCTTCCCACACCTCGACAAGGTCCGAATGAATGACGGACTGGATTCGGGGCTCGCGACCGGCATGTAACGGATCTTTGCGCGCGAGGAAAAGGTTCTGCCGATAGACAAATCCCACTTCGGCGACATTCCACAACTTCCAGCGAATGGCGTCGTCGCAGATATATCCCTGGGCATTGAACAGGTTCTGCCAGTAACTGGGCCACTGACAATTCACATGACCGTCGCCCGGCTGGCCCGGACAAGCCGCAGAAAAATAAATTACGTCCGAGTGATTAACGAGATTTGCGATCAAGACGCCGGCATCGTCTGCGGCCAGATGCTCGGCGACTTCGAGACAGATGGCCACATCGAACTTCCGCCCAAGTGAGAAGTGCTCGTTCAGCATTTGCCTGCGGAAATGTTTGCGCGATAACACCAGGTTTTCAGGATCGACTTCGGCGCCGTCCAGGGCCAACACATCCTTAACGCCGAAACTCAGCGCCGCTTTCGACCAAACGCCCAGTCCGCAACCTACGTCCAGCAGACTTGTCGGAATGGCCTCTTGAAACATAATGGCCAAAGCTGCGCGCGGCCCCCGAAGAGATCGCGGCAAGGCTGAATGATCAAACTGAATCATTGAGCGACGACGAAGAGGTTAGCTTTCCGTAGCGGTCTTTCGCGGATCGGCTTCAGAGCTGTAGTAACTCTGATGGTAATAGCGCTGGTGGTAGTAATAGTAATAATCGTGCGAGCGGGTGCTCACGTTGTTCAGCACCACGCCGACGATTTTTGCGCCGACGTCCAAAAGCAGTTGTCGCGAGCGACGCACCACGTCGCGCGAACTCTTGCCGCCATGGACCACCAGCAGCACGCCGTCTACCATCGAGGCGATCAGGACGCCATCGGTGAAGGAGCTAACCGGCGGTGAATCGATGACGATGTGCGTGAAGGCAACGCTCAGAATCTCCAGCAGTTTGCGCATCTGATCCGAGCCGAGTAATTCCGCCGGGTTCGGCGGCACCGGCCCGGAAGGCAGGACGAACAATCCGGAAGCTTCGTCGCGCACCACGCACCGCATCATGTCGTCAACTGTGATATCGCTGGAAAGAATCGAGCTGAGACCGTCGGACTCAGGCAGATCAAAAATCGATCGCAGGCGGGGACGACGCATATCGCCATCGATGATCACGACGCTGGCGTTGGTTTGCGCCAGGCTGATGGCCGTGTTGACGGCGGTCGTCGTCTTCCCTTCTCCCGGCAGGCTCGAGGTGATCAGCAGAGTCTTCGGCGCGCGCCCCGCCGTAGACAACAGCACCGAAGTCCGCAGCTGTCGATATGCTTCAGCCAACGGCGACCGGCCGTTAAGGTTCAGGAGCAATTCGGGATTTCCGCCATTCCCGTTGTGGCCGTTGCGCTTTTGCAGAGCCGCCGCGCTGGAAAGCAAACGACGAGGCGCGGAAGCCGAACCCATTGCGGGAATCACCGCCAGCGCGGGCAGCCGCAGGAATTTTTCCACGTCGTCAGTCGAATGCACGGTGTCGTCGAGATATTCGATGAACAACGCCAAAGCGGTGCCGAAAGCCAGCGCCAGAACGAAGGCGAAGACCACTGTGCGCATGCGCGCGGGTCCCACCGGGAAATCAGGAACGATGGCGTAATCGACCACGCTAATGTTATTCGGCCGCCCGGCCAGGACCACGTCGTTTTCTTTCGATCGCTGCAGCAGGCTGTTCAGCAGCCCCTTGTTGGTTTCGATCTCCTGCTGAAGAATTCGATAGTTAATCGCCGCTTCGTTCTGCGTGACCGTTTCGCCTTTTTGCTGATTGAAAGACTTGCGCAGGGCGTCTTCGCGATCGACTGACTGTCGATATTTCGTCGCCAGGTTCGTCAACAACGTCGCGGCGTTGTGCGATCGCGTCTCAGTCAGATGTTTTTGCAGCGTATCGATCTGCCCATCAATCTCTTTGACTTCAGGCGCCTCTTCGGTGGCCTGGATTAAAAGTTCAGCGCGCTTTTGTTTTAGTTTCGCGAGTTCTGAATTCGTCGCCTCGATATCTTTGGCGCCGGCTTCGGCGAGCGCTCCGGCAGCGCCGGGAGCTTTGGCGGCGTTGTATTCGGCTTCCGCCAACTTGCGGTCGTTCTCCGCTTCGAGCAGTTGCTTATTCAATCCGGCCAGGCGCTCGACGACAGTGTTCTGACTCGCATCCAGCGAAAGCATCTGGTTGCTCTTGGCGTAAGCGACCAGCTTCTCTTCTCCGGAACGAATCTGCGTCTGCAACTCCAGGACGCGGCGCGAAAGAAATTCGCTGGTGCTGGTATTGGCTTCGTTCTTTTTTTCCAGGTTTGAGCGAACGAAAGTCTGGGCGACTGAATTGACGACCTTGGCTGCGATCTCCGGATCGCCATGCTGATAGGTGATATCGATCAGACGCGTCTCTTTGTTATAGCCCGCGCGATTTTCGCGCACCGGCTCAACGCGCAAGCCGCCGGCCAACGCGCCGACATACGGAGCCAGCCGCTTGGCTTCGACCAGATCGTCACTCGACACTGCAGGCGCAACCGTGGTGCTCAAAGGCAGCACATTGGATTGCTGCCCGGCTTCATTTTTTTCGCCGCCGCCGCCGCCCATCATCCTGACGATCGTCTTCCAGGTTGATTGTCCCTGCGCTTTTTGTGGCCGTGAGAACGCCTGGTTGTGTTCGAGGTCCAGAGTCTTCGCCACCCGCCGTAAAAGCCCCTGACTCGTGAGAATCTGCAATTGCGTATTGAAGTACGCCGGATCGTTCACGGGATTAAAAATCATCGGCCCGTTCTTCTCTGCGTAGACCTGATTGTTTTCGAGATCCACCTGTACCTGCGAAGAGGCTTCGTAAATGTCAGGTTTACGCGCGACGTAAATGACCGCGAGGGTGGTTATCAAAACCGCCACCCCAATGATCAGCCAGAGACGTTTGCGAATCGCGCGCCAGTAATCAAGCAGGTGAACTTCGCCGTCGCCGGCGTCAGCACCGTAGCCGTAACCATATCCGCGATACGGCGGATCGTCCGGCCGGCGTTCCGCCATCGCGCCCTCGTCCTGCTTAATTAGTTTCGTGGCTTCGTTCATAACTGGAGAGATTAGAGGCTGGAGGCTAGAGGCTAGGGGTTACCTCAGACTCTGACATCCGACTTCTGACTTCTGACATCCGACTTCCGACTTCTCCTCTTCAAGGAATCACCCGCACCGGCATCTGCGCGACCGACGGTCCGACGGCGCCCATCAAGCTGCGAATCATGCTCTTGCCGGTCGACTCCTGCACTTCAATGATGTCGTTCGGTTGCAGTACCAAATCGACTTCCTTCTTGCGTGCAATCGCCGTCAGGTTCACAAAGAGTTCTGATTGTTCCGTGGACCCCGGCGCGCGCCGCACAATGTGAATCTTGTCCGTCTTTGAATCTCGCAGCGCGCCGCCGGCCATTGCAATCGCACGCGAGACCGTCAGCGTCTCCTTTAACGGCAGAGACTTTGGCGAATACACATTACCGACCACGTAAACCTGTTCGGCTTCGGGAATCGTGACGACATCGCCGGCTTCAACGTAAGGATTCGAGGCCTCTTCACCGCGCAGTGTGTCGTTCAACCGGAGAGAAATCAGCCCGCCTTCCGAGGTCGTCGAATCGCCGCCGGCACAGACATCCGCGCGCGCGCCCCGCACAATATTAATCGTTCGACCAGCTTTTTCCGATGGACCCTTCGCGAAAGTCAGCAGCTCGAGCAAACGAATATGCCGCTGCATTTGGTAACGGCCCTGTTCATTCACCGCGCCGATGAGCGCGACTTCGCGCGCGTGATATTCCTTAATAAAGACATCGACCGGGAGATTACGATAATAACGCGCGTATCGCGTCGAGATCTCTGTGGCCAACTCGCCTTCGGTTTTGCAGGCAGCCTGAATCTCGCCCTCGATGAGCGGCATGCGAATCATCCCGTTGCCCTCGACGCGCACTGCTTCGCGAGATAACTGGGGCCGATTGTAGACGCGAATTTCCAGCACGTCGCCGACGCCAATCCGGTAACGCTCGCTGCTTTGCGGGCTGGCGGCAACTGCTTTCGCATCCTGCGCGGCGGCATTTCCGCCAATCAACAGGACACAGGCAATAATTGTCAGGAGCTGTTGGCGCATTCTATTTTCCACCCAAGCCGATGCGTCGCGACGCCAGAGCTTCGCGCATGTGATTCGGATGCGCGAGATTGAGGACCGTGTTACTCACCAGGACCATTAATTCTTCATGATCTCGCCGGAACGAGCCGGTCAAGGGATGATCGCCCGTCTTGGTCACCACGCCTTCACGGACCCACTGCCAGAACTGCTTTTGTGTCGTCCAGAATTCCTTTCGATCTCTACAAAGTACGAGCGCAGTCTTCTTTTTCTTTTTCTTCTTGTCCTTGGCTTTGGTCATGAAAACGATTTCCCTGTCCCCCCTTGAAAACTTGCCTGTTGACGACACTTCCAGCGAAACGTGTAACCCAAAGGAGACACGCTGCGACCCGAAGGAAACCTCTTTCGCGAGGCTGCTATGATACTCTCCCGAGCTCCGCGAATGTATTTCGCAAACGAAGGCATGTCAAGGAATGGCCTGGTCGCGACTGACTCTCCTATGAAATGCCTGTGTACCTGATGCACAATGCGTCAAACTTTTTTCGGACCTGAATGGCTGCCCAGGGTAAACCATTGACTCCTAAGGACGATGCTGGTCAGCGATGTTTCTAGATTAATCTGTGAGCACCCAGCCGAACTCAACTAACTCTACGCCCATGGTCAGACAGTACCAGGAGCTGAAGTCACAGCACCCTGGAACTCTCTTATTCTTCCGGCTCGGCGATTTCTACGAGCTGTTCTTTGATGATGCCGTCATTGGCGCGCGGGAACTTCAGATCACTCTCACGGCCCGGCACAAAGAGCGTGGCGATCCGATTCCCATGTGCGGCGTGCCCCATCACTCCGCGGCGAACTATATTGCCCGACTGGTGCGCAAGGGTTACCGCGTGGCCATCTGCGAACAGACCGAAGAGGCTTCGAAGACGAAGAAGCTGGTTCGCCGCGAAGTCGTTCGCATCGTGACACCGGGCACTCCGATAGATCCGCAACTGCTCGAGCCGCGCGAATCAACATTTCTGGCTGCAGTTTGCGCCCGCGGCGAAAGCGTCGGCGCAGCTTTTCTCGATATTTCGACGGGAGAATTTCGCGCCACGCAGGCGCGCGAGAGTGAATCTTGGCAAAGAATCGCCGCCGATATTGAATCGTATGCGCCGCGCGAACTTCTCTTCCCCGCATCGCTCGCGCCTTTAGTTCGCGCCGGCTTCACCAATCAGCCGAGGACTGAGGCTCTGCCGCTTAATCCCGAATCGGGCGCGAATTCGAAAGAAACCGTCAGCAGCGACCTGGCCGCCACGCTTACGCCCATAGACGATTGGCTTTGGCAGGCAGATGACGCTGAGAGCCTGCTCATCAAACATCTTGGTGTCCGCTCGCTCGATGGCTTTGGCCTGACGAACAAGACTGAAGCGATCACTGCCGCAGCCGCTTGCCTGCGTTACGCTCAGGAAACGCAACGAACGGGTGCGGCTCACATCGCTGACATCATTTATTTCGAACCGCAGGACCATCTGGTACTCGACAACATCACGGTTCGCAATCTCGAGCTGGTTCAGCCGCTCGGTCTCACCGGCGCCGGACGATCAGTCCTCGATGTGATCGATGAAACCGTCACCGGCATGGGCGGGCGACTGCTGCGTTCGTGGCTGCTGCGGCCATCGATTCATCGCGGCGAAGTCGAAGCGCGACATGGCGCCGTCGCCGAACTGCACACATCGCACATGAAGCGCGACGCGCTGCGAAACGCGCTCAAGGAAGTATCCGATCTCGAACGGCTCATCGGGAGATTGAATTTGGGTTCGGCCAATCCGCGCGATCTCAATTCCTTGAGATCTTCACTGGACCGCGTACCGCCGATTCGCCAGGTGCTCGCCAACGCCGAGTCATCGCTCCTGCAGGTTTTGCATGAATCGATGGACGAATTGGCCGACGTTCGTGCCCTTATCGAATCATCGATCGAGGACGATCCACCGCCCAAAGTAATGGACGGCGGCGTGATCAAGACCGGATATTCTCCTGAACTGGATGAGCTGCGCTCAATCAGCCGCAATGCGAAGCAAACGATTGCGGAGCTCGAAGCGGAAGAGCGTGCGCGTACCGGCATCGGCACGCTGCGCATTCGTTACAACAACGTCTTCGGTTACTTCATTGAAGTCTCCAAAGCGAATTCAGCGCGCGTGCCCGACGATTACGAACGGCGCCAGACGCTGGCGAATGCCGAACGATATACCACAGCGTCTTTGAAGGAATGGGAAAGCAAAGTCCTCGGCGCTGAAGAGCGCATTCTGCAACTTGAATCAGAGATCTTCTCTTTGGTTTGCCGTCAGGTTGCTACTGAGACTCTGCGAATCAAGGCAACTGCCCGCGGGCTCGCCTGTCTCGATGCTGTCGCCGCCCTGGCTGAAGCTGCGGTGCGCCGTCGTTACGTGCGGCCCAAAATGCACGACGGCGATGAGATCGAAATCGTCCACGGCCGTCATCCGGTAATCGAAGTCTTCATCAACGAACCGTTTATTCCCAACAATGTCTATCTGAACAACTCAGCCGATCGGCTGCTGATCATTACCGGGCCGAACATGGGCGGCAAGAGCACCGTCCTGCGACAGACTGCGCTTATCTGCATCCTGGCGCAGATGGGCTCGTTCGTTCCCGCCGAAAGTGCGCGGCTACCGCTGCTCGATCGTGTCTGGACCAGGGTCGGCGCGTCCGACGATCTTGCTCGCGGCCGTTCGACCTTCATGGTTGAGATGACTGAGACGGCGGCGATTCTTCACAACGCAACGCCGCGATCGCTGATCCTGCTCGATGAAATCGGACGGGGCACCGCAACCTTCGACGGCCTTTCCATCGCCTGGGCCGTGGCTGAATATCTGCATGATTCACCTGAACATTGCGCCAAGACCCTCTTCGCGACGCACTATCACGAATTGACCGAATTAGCTGAGCGTTTGCCCGGCGCGCAGAACTACCAAATCACCGCCACCGAACGCGAAGGCGAAGTTGTGTTCCTGCATCGGCTGGAGCGTGGCCGGGCCTCGAAGTCCTATGGCATCGAAGTCGCGCGCCTCGCCGGAATGCCGCCGGCCGCACTCGCACGCGCGCGTGAAGTTCTGCAAAAACTGGAGCGCTATGAACTTGACGTCTTTGCGGAAGAACCGCAAATGCAAGAGCGGTCGATCGCCGCGGGAGCCGCGGCCACTCCGGCAATCGACGACGCGGCGTTAAGCAAGGCTGCCAACAAAGCCGCACGCAGGCGCCTGGCGGCGCAATCATCGCTCTTCGATTTAGCAAATCAGAATGTCGTCGACGAGCTGCGCCAGGCGAACATTCAGGAGTTGAGCGCTGACGACGCCAAGGAACTACTCAAAAGATTGCAGGATAAGACGATCTGATCACGTCGCCTTCCAGCTCCCGCGGTTTGTAGCGCAAATTGTTAATTTGCGACTCTTCTTCTTAAGCGAGATTAAGATCGCAAGTTAGCAACTCGCGCTACTCGTGATGTGAACGAAGGCTCAAGAAGCCTTTGCCGCGTCCCGGATAACCAGGTCGAACGTGCCGGGAGCGACTTTGCGGAAGCGTGTGTTGCGATTGAGCGAGACCGCAATGCTGATGGTTGGATTGTTGCCGGTGAAACTGAACCCGCCCTCCAACAACTGGTTGTAAATCTCGTTGACGTGCAAGGGGCCGTTCGCTTCGCGAAGAATCATGGTTGCCGCCTGGGGAATCGTGCGGTCGAAAAAACGATCGCTGATCGCGACAATGTTATTACGCAAAGGCGGCACGTTATGACGCGGAGGCGCGTCCGGCCGTCCCAGCTCTGCCTGGGCCAAACGCCTTTGTAATTCGATCTCCAATTCCCCGACTGACGTCGTTCCCACCGGCGTGGACGGCCCACTCGAAATATTCGAAAGCAGACGAAAGATTGCCGCCTCAGTCTGTCCGGCGAGCGTGTCCATTTCAGCCAGCTCACCGCGAATGATTTCTGCTTCCGATTCCAATTCTGCCAGTCGCGCCGACAGACGCGTGCGCGCCGCGCGCGACTGCCGCAGACTTTGTTCCAGACGAGCTATGAGGGTTTCATTGGCCATGACCCGGGGGAATTGTAGATTGCCTACTAAACGTTGGCAATAACTTTCGGACGATAACATCTGTCCAGGCCCGAAGGGCTGCCGTTCAATAGCCGCGACCGTCAGGTCGTGGTACGAATGTTATTTTGATCGCAGAGGTCTGAAAGACCGGCATTAATTGTAATCTCGGCCCTTCAGGCCTCGATCGTTTTGTGGTGGCCATCACCCCGACCTAACCTCGTTTTGCATGACGGCGATTCGCGCCTCATCTTTAGAGCGAACAGCAAAAACAATTATCGTTCGCGTTCGATGATGTAGGAAGGAATTGCGGCCAGGGCTTGAGCGTAAGGAGTCCGATTAAGTCCGTCGAGCGAGTTTCGGGCCGTTTCGGCATATTCGATGGCGCGTTCGCGGGCCAGCGCCAGGGTCCCGGTTTCGTCCAGCGACGCGAGCAGTGAGCGGCGCGAGACGCTCGCATAGGCAGCCTCGCTGATCACCGTCTGAATCGCCAGACGCATTTCCGGTTGGCGCTCCAACAACAAAATCAGCGGCAGTGAGATTTTGCCTTCGAGCAAATCTGCGCCGGCGGGCTTGCCCAAAACTTCTTCGGTGCTGGTGAAATCAAGCAGGTCGTCAATCAGTTGAAACGCAATTCCGAGATTCATTCCGTAATCGCGCAGGCACGCTTGCTGTTCCGGCGTCGCTCCACCCAGCAGCGCACCGATTTCACAACACGCGCTGAAGAGGTACGCGGTCTTGCGCGCAATGACGTCGAAGTATTGCGTTTCTGAAGTGTCGGTCTGGCCAAGCAAAGTCAGCTGCAGCAACTCGCCTTCGGTCATGCGGCGCGTGACCGCGGTCAGAATGTCGAGAATCGGAAGTGAGCGTTCGGCCAGACTGGTCTCAAAGGCGGACATGTACAACCAGTCACCCATCAGAACCGCGGTTTGATTACCGAACTCAGAATTAATTGACGGCCGGTTGCGCCGCGTCTCGGCCTTGTCGATGATGTCGTCATGGACCAGCGTGGCGGTGTGCAGAAACTCCATCACGGTGGCCATACGAATCGAGCTCTGGCTCGAGCCGTCGCCGCCCACCGCATAATTCGAAAGAACTGTGAGAGCCGGCCGCACACGCTTGCCGCCCGAGCGTCGCAGGTAATCGCCTATATAAGCGACGACCTGGATATTGGACTGGGCCTGGCGTTCGAATTCCTTTTCGACCAGAAGCAGCTCCGGCACGATCGAATCGAAGATTCGCTTCGCTTCTATTTGTGCCTCATCTATGACGGCCGTCTGCTCTGCTGTGGGCATTTTTGGTTCCGTTGATCTCAGGCGCTACTCACTAGTTCGATCGATAGTTCGTAAATTGCATGTCGATGCCAAAGTCCCTGGCTTTCAGCGTCGCAATCACCTGTTGCAACGTATCGCGGTCTTTGCCGGAAACTCGAACCGTATCGCCCTGGATTGACGCCTGGACTTTGGCCTTCGAATCTTTGATTAGCTTTACGATATCCTTGGCCTTTTCCTGCGGAATTCCCTGCTGAATTTGCACTCTTTGGCGGACGGTGCCTCCGGCAGCGGGCTCGACGTTGCCATAACTGAGCGCCTTCAGCGGCACGCCGCGCCGCACCAGCTTCTGCTGGAGGATGTCATTCATGTTTCGGAGTTTGGTCTCGTCTTCGGCGGTCAGCACCAATTCTTTGTCTTCCTGGGACACGTCGGCGTGGCTGCCCTTGAAGTCAAAGCGCTGGCGAACCTCTTTCAGGGTCTGATTGATCGCGTTGCTGATTTCAGCGCGATCAACCTGCGAGACGATGTCAAACGAATTCTGCTGGGCCATGCGAATTGAATTTCGACGATGAGAATAGCATCAAAAGCAGAGCATGTGAAACTGTTCTCTAGATTTTCTCGGCTGTCCGCCGGTTGTGTCAGAACCGGGAGCGGTAGCGACCGGGCCAATTGATTTCTTTCCAGCACAGTGGGATCCGAAGCTTGGAATTCACGTGACTTGAAGTCGCGGC
>JADMIO011602855.1_pt1 | contig 60500 bp, 37 predicted proteins | sample 8958161 | NCBI WGS metagenome assembly JADMIO01 (sample SAMN16585339, study PRJNA669376) | soil metagenome | isolation source: Crop rotation soil | place: USA: Cullars Rotation, Alabama | collected 2011
CGCGACAACTTGTCCACGTGGAATTCTAAGCTTAGGATCCCAATGTGCTGGAAAGAGGCCAACTCATCCTCAGCACAAAAGTGGAGAACGCGCGTAAACCTGTTTGGCTGATTGGAGCGGGACTTGTCAGTCTCGTCATTGGCTTCGCCTGGGCGCAATTCTTCCCGATCATTAAAATGCTTTGGACATCGACTTACGTCCTCATCGCATGCGGCTACAGCGCGATTCTGTTGGGCGTGTTCTATCAGGTGATCGAGGTTTGGAAGTTTCAGAAATGGGCGATGCCGTTTGTTTGGATCGGGAGTAATGCCATCACAATTTATCTGGTTTCAGCGGCGTTTGGCTTCCGCAAATTGGCCAATCGATTTGTTGGCGGCGAAGTCCAACAGTTTTTCAACGAGCATCTATCCAACAGTGGAGACTTTGTTCGCGCGCTCGTCGCGCTGTTGTTGATGTTTTGCGTTGTGCGGTTCCTGTACCGACGCAAGATCTTTATCCGACTTTAGCGATTCAACACGTCGCCGGGGCGCTTGGGAAATTCCAAAACACCACGGTGTTGCTCGAAGTCGCGGATGGGGGCAATTTCGTTGTTCCGAAAATCGTGTCTCGTCGGGCCGTTGTTGAAACTATCCATGACACTGCCGCGAGATCCGGGCAACGCTTGCTGATAATTTGGGTCGTCCCTGCGTGAAAACAGTTGGTCGGAATTGTCACGCTGGTTCAACCCCTGATCGCGCCAGAGCGCATCTTTCACCGGGTCCGTGTTCGCGGCGGGAGTTCCGATCGGTGACATTGAATTGCGAGGCTCATACAGTGCCTTGAAATCTTTTAACCGGGCGGTCTGTTCTTTGCGTTCGCGTTCTTCCTGGGCTTCTTTAAAAAGCGTGGACCAACCGACATTGCGTTCGCGCGGGTTATAGCTGGAGTCCGTTTCGCGCGAGGCATTGCGACTGAAAGCTGAATTGCGATTGGGCTGCCACGCTGAACTGGCGAGAGAATCTTCGGCTTTCTCGCGCATGGCTTCGGCAGCTTGGGCCGCTTTGTATTTTTCGGCGAGTGCGGCGGTGTCGGGCTTTTCGCTATTCGACTCGGTGCGGCGGGTGTAGCGGGATTTTTCGCTGTCTTTGTCTGTCTCTTTCGAAAACGAATCCCGGTGAGTTTGCGGAGCGATGACGATGGGGGCAGCCATTGGTCCCACGTTCAGGCTGCCTTTGAAGCTCATCTCGGATTTCAGCGCAGCCTTGGCGTCCTGTTTGATTTCCTTTTGCTGGTCCGGGATTTCGATCTCGGATGTGGGCACGGAGAACTCAATTTTTGTCGCCCGCACGTTGGCCGTACACAGGACGAGAGCTACCGTCAGAAAAACGGAACTCGCGCGATTGAATGTGCAAGGAAACAAACCCATCTCGTCCTCCTTTATACCGCACTTTAGAGAGTGCGGTCAAGGTTCGTGCCTACTTAGCCATGACGACCTCGGGAGTTTCGGGTGGACCTGCCTTTTCCTTCGGCGGTTCGGCTCCGGGCGCTTCGCCGGGAGCGAGTTGGCGGTCGGTCAGTTGCTCAAGCGGTTTCAGGTCCGTCTTCGGGTCGTCGGTCTTGTGGAATTTCACGCCGACGATCTTGCTGACGCCGTGTTCTTGCATCGTCACGCCGTAGAGCACGTCAGCCATGCCGATGGTGCGCTTATTGTGCGTGATGATCACGAACTGCGAATGAACGAGGAAACGTTGCAGGACTTTGACGAAGCGGCCGACGTTTGATTCGTCGAGTGGCGCGTCGAGTTCGTCCAGCACGCAGAACGGGCTGGGCTTGACCTGATAGATCGAGAACAGGAGCGCGACGGCGGTCATGGTTTGTTCTCCGCCGGAGAGCAACGAGATGGTTTGCAGTTGCTTGCCGGGCGGGCGCGCGACGATGTCGATGCCGCTTTCCAAGACGTCGCCTTGCTGGTCGAGAATCAGGTCGGCTTTGCCGCCGCCGAAGATCTCGGAGAACATCACGCGGAAGTTGTCGCGGATTTTGTTGAAGGTTTCCACGAACATCTCGCGCGTCTGGACGTTGATGCGGTTGATGACTTCGATGAGCTGGGCTTTTGCTTGAACGAGGTCGTCGTTTTGCTTGCTCAGGAATTGGTAGCGTTGCTCGGTTTCTTCGTATTCGTCGATGGCGACGAGGTTGACCGGACCCATTTCGTCGAGCTTCTTCTGCATTTCGACGACTTGTTGCGCGACGGCATCCCAATCGGTGGCTGCGCCGTTGGCGGCCATCTCTTCTGGAGTCATGGTGCTAACGCGCGGTTGGCCTTCGTCAGCGTAGGTGATGGTGATGCATTCGCTCGGGACTTCGTCGAGGTTGACCTGGTATTTTTCGCGGACCCGGTCGCGCAGATTTTGGGCGGCCATGTTCTTTTGGGCCAGCTCGACTTCAATCGCGCCGCGTTGCTGCTGATATTCAGTGAGGCAACGGCGTTGTTCACGCAACGCTTCTTCGGCAGTCGCGATTTGTTCCTCCTGCCCATCTTTTTGCGTCATCAATTCCGTGACCTGGTTGTTGACCTGTTCACGTTGTTGTTGGAGCGCTTCGATGGCGTGGCGCGACTGGATGTTTTCGCGTTCGGCTTGCGCCTTCCTATCGATGAAGGCGCGAATTTCATTGTGTCGTTGTTCCGCCAGATGGTCGAGTTCCGCAATGCGGGACTCGAGGGGCTTTTGCTGATTGCGCAGCGACGCTAAAAGTTGTTCTTCGCTGGCGAACGCGACTTTGGTTTCGGTCAACGCAGTCGTGGCGGCGTCGCGTTGTTGGCGCAGGCCTTCGAGGTCGGCGGTCAATCCCTCGACCAGTTGTTGGAAGCCGCGTTCTTGTTCTTCCAAAGTGCCGACTTGATCGGCGCGTTCCTGGCGCTTGCGGTGGCCTTCTTCTTCCTGGGCGGCGAGGCTGGTGATTTCGTAAACGACGGTTTGGACTTTTTGTTCCAAAACGCGTTGAGAATTTTGCAGGGCGTTGAATTCGCCTTTGCGCGTGGCGATGGCGACTTCCTGGGTGTGCAGTTCGGTCTTGGCTTGTTGCAGGCTGGCCTGGAGTTGAGTTTGTTCGCTCAACAACGCGCCTTTGGTCTTGCTGGCTTCGTTGACTTGTTCCTGTACCAGGGCGGCTGCGGTTTGCAGTTCGGCGATTTGATTTTTGCGGCCGAGGATCGAGGCGGAGGCTTTTTCGTTGCCGCCGGCACCGCCGGTGAAGATGCCGGTGCTGTTGAGCAGATCGCCGGTTGCGGTGACGAAGTTGTATGCGCCATTTGTCTCACGATATGCGGCGACCGCGGCTGCTAAATCGATGACGATTAAGGTACTGCTCAGCAACGATTCGAGAACAGGACGGATTGAGGCGTCACATTCGATGACGTCCATCGCGAGGACCGAACCTGCCGGTTTGGAAACCGGCGATACAGCAGGTTTGGAAACCTGCGCTACTAAATCGACGGCAGCGATGCTGGCGCGACCTTTTTTATTGGTGCGCAGATCGTCGATGATTTGTTGGGCGGACTCCGGAGCTTGAGTCAGGACCAGTTGGAGATTGTGACCGAGGGCAGATTCGATGGCGACGACGTGTTCATTTGGAACGCGGATTTTGTCGGCGAGCGAACCTAGGACGCTTTGAGCGCCGCGCAAGGCGGAGAGTGCGCCGCTGGAGAAACCTTCGTGGTCGTTTTGGAGTTGTTCCAAGACGTTCAGGCGTGAACGTTTTTCGGCTTGCTGGCGAAGGAGGTCTTCGAGTTGGCGATTGGCGGCGTTCAACTCCTGCTCGATTTGTTTGAGGCGTTGCTCGCGTTCCTGAACGGTCCCCCTGCTCGTTTGCGCGTTGAGCATTTCGGCTTCAACGTTTGCGGAAAATTCTTTGAGGCGTTCTTCGAGGCCGACGCGTTCCTCTTCGAGTTGGACTTTTTCGGCGGACAGTTTTTGGAGGCGGACGGCGTTGCCTTCTTTCTGCAGGTCGAGGGCGGTGATTTCGTTGCGGACGCGCGTGAGTTGTTGCGCGGCTTGAAAGGCGTCGTCTTGAGCGCGCTTCAGTGCTTCTTGTTTGGAGCGGCCGTCTGATTCTATTGCCGAAAGCGCTTTGCGACGGTCTTCCAGTGTTGTTTGTAGTTCTTTGAGTTTTTCTGTGGAATTGGCGAGGCGTTCGGTGACCTGGGCGAGTTCCTGTTCAGCGGCAAATTTGCGTTCGTCGGCCTGAGCGATTTCGGCGGTGGCTTGCGAATTTTGTTGTTCGAGTTCCCGCAGGCGCTCTTCGTTGAAATGGATGCGGCTTTCGTGACGGTCGGCTTCGCTCTTGAGTTGCAGGCCTTGTTGCTGGGCCTGGCTGATTTGTTGTTCGAGTTCGGAAAGGCGTTCGCGAAGCTCGGTGATCGCGGACTCGCCGGTCATGACGCTTTGGCTGAGCGTTTCAATCTGCTCGCGCAGGCTTTCCATTTTTTCGGTGCGTTCGCGGATGTCGGATTGCAGGACGTCGAGTTGATGGCGCGCTAACTGGGTGTCGAGATGCTGGAGCTCACCCATGATTTGTTTGTAGCGGCGAGCTTTGCCAGCCTGACGTTGGAGCGAGCCGATCTGGCGCTTCACTTCGCGGATGAGGTCTTGGACGCGCAACAGATTTTGCTCGGTGTATTCGAGCTTGCGCATGGCCTCTTTTTTCTGGGCTTTAAATTTTGTGATGCCGGCGGCTTCTTCGAAGATCATCCGGCGATCTTCGGGTTTGCTGGACAAGATCTGGGTGATGTTGCCCTGCGCCATGATGCTGTAGCTGGTGCGGCCGACGCCGGTGCCCATGAAAAGTTGTTGGATGTCCTTGAGGCGGCATGGGGTTTTGTTGATGAAATATTCCGAACCGCCATCGCGGAAGACGCGGCGGGTCAACGTTACTTCATTGTAGGCGATCTCGACGCCGGCGGCTTGCAGGTGTTCCTGGTCGACGCCGCCGAGGGTAAGGGAGACTTCGGCCATGCTCAGTGGCTTGCGACCGTCGGTGCCGTTGAAGATGACGTCGGCCATTTCGCCACCGCGCAAAGCTTTGGCGGATTGTTCTCCGAGTACCCATCTAATAGCGTCGGAAACGTTGCTTTTACCGCACCCGTTGGGGCCTACGATTGCGGTGACGCCTGGCTGAAAGTTAAGGGAAGTCTTGTCAGCGAAGGACTTAAACCCGAAAACCGTTAAATTCTTCAGATACATGGTTTGGCGAGAGTTATACGGTTTATGGCGGACCTGTAAAGGCAAAAATACCAGATGTTGTGGGGGTGCCCTCTTCGTCCACTACCGATGGGCGAAGAACTGCTAAATTGGACCGGAAATGGCCGGAAATGGCCGGAAAATTGCAGCACTGAAGCGCTGGGGCGATAAACGGAAGAAAACGAAAATCGACAATCGCAAATCGAAAACCTGGGCTTCGTTGGCGTGGTTGAGATTTCCAAATCGGTCGGCATTTCTGCGGCGGTCGGGAAAAGTTGTCGGTGCGGTTGCAATTTGGGTGCAAACGTGGCGAAAGCGATTTTCGCGGCTTGGTCGTAATTCCTCCTTGTCGATCGGCTTGAGGCCGAACTGCGGAGGCGAGAGTAGCTGAAGTTGCTACTGGTGTCAAACAATGAAGCTTCAAAATAAAGGATTTCTTTTTTAAAGTTTGATGAAGTTTGATAAAGTTTTAGGAAGTTTGATGCTGCTTTGATATCGGGTGTGCTCCCGCGGCCATACTTTCGTGCAGTTTACTTTGATAAAAAGAATCCTTTTTTTGGTGTTAGAAGGCGTTAGAAGCCGATAGAAGGTGTTACAAGGTGGTACGCTCGTTTTGGGGCGCTGGTTTAGAATTTTTTCAATATTTGCGGTACAAAGCGGTACGAGGCGGGATAATGCGACACCCAGCGGGACGGCGCGGGTACGATTTCGTTGCTTCGTGTCGGTTGAACGAGATTCCAACGCAGCGATGCCAACCGGTAATAACTCGTAGTCCAAATTGATGGAATCGGCTCGGGTCACAAAAACTTCTGATATTTCAATTTTCATGACGCAATCGTAACAACGTCACTTGGACAAAGGCTGTCCAAGTGGAAAATTTATTTTTTTGCGGAAAAAGCGGTCGCAACTGCTTGTGAATGGGCTGGATTCAGCGTTCGGCATCGGTTTTGATGCCGAGATGAACCGATTATTTTTCACGCTGGGAGCATGGTTCGTTTTTGTTGTGGCTTCGTTCGCACAATCGTCCCCTGCTCTGCCAACTGGGGTGCAAAGTAAAATCGATCAGGAGGTGCGCGATATTATCTCGGCCAGTGGTGCGCCTAGCGCGTCGATTGCGATCGTGAAGGATGGGAGGATCGCGTATGTGCAGGCTTACGGCCAAGCTCGGCGCGACAAGCATCTAATTGCTAACCCGCAGATGCGGTATGCGATTGGGTCGATCAGCAAACAATTTACGGCGGCGGCGATTTTGATGTTGCTGGAGGAAGGAAAGCTTTCGTTGGATGATCCGGTGGGACGGTTCATACCGGAATTAACGGAGGCGAATAAAGTGACGGTGCGGCAGGTTTTGTCGCATACGTCCGGTTATCAGGATTTTTGGCCGCAGGATTATGTGCCTCCGTATATGCTGAAATCGGTTTCGCCTGATGAGATTCTTCAACGGTGGGCGCGGAAGAAGTTGGATTTTGAGCCGGGCACGAAATGGCAATACAGCAACACGGGCTATACGGTGGCTGGAATCATTTTCGAGCGCGCGAGTGGGCAGTCAGTTTTTGATTTTTTGAAGAAGCGGGTTTTCGCGCCGCTCGGAATGAAGAGCGTTTTCAATTTCGATGAGAATCCGATGACCGAGAACGATCCCCTGCCTTACTTGCGGAATGGACTCGGGCCGTTGCGTATCGCGCCGACATCGGGCAAGGGTTGGTTGTTCGCGGCTGGTGAATTGGCGATGACGGCGGAGGATCTCGCGAAGTGGGACATCAGTTTGATCGAACAAACGTTGTTAAAGCCGGCGTCATATCGCGAGATGGAGTCGGCAACAATTTTGAAAACGGGATTGGCGAGCGACTATGCGTTGGGCGTCCACGTTAAGGAGGTCAATTCGCATCGTTGCATTTCTCACGGAGGAGAGGTGTCGGGATTTACTGCCAATAATATGGTTTTTCCAGATGAGCGCGTTGCGGTTGTTGCTTTGGTGAATCAGGACGCGACGAGCGCATCGGGAGATATGGCGCGAAGGATCGCGAAATTGATTTTGCCACCGGAAGATGCGAGCGGAGCGGAGAAACGGGCGCGCGGAATTTTTGAGGGCCTGCAACATGGGAAGATTGACCGGACGCTTTTCAGTGAGAATGGAAATACGTATTTCAACGCGGAGACACTGAAGGACCACGCGACGGGATTGATGCCGTTGGGAAAATTAGAATCGTTAAGACAAACAACGCACTACGACCGCGGCGGTATGACGTGTCGGACATTTGAAATAAAGTTTCAAAGGAAGAAGGTCGAGGTCACCGAATTCGTGTTGCCTGATGGGAAGATTGAGCAGTTTCAGGTGACGGGCGTTGAATAGATGCCGAATGTCCAACGTGCTCATTGTTTGAGCGCCATCGAGAGTGACAATGTGGGGGGAGATAGTCCCGGCTTTTCAGCCGTCCCTGCGGGACTCATAATTCTCGGAACCAGTTCCCGGCGTTGAAACGCCGGGCTAGGTTTCACATGTGCCTTCGGCACAAAGCAGCGTGACCGCCACATAGATTTGCGGTAGAAGAGTTGCGTCAGCCATGAATATTTCTGCCCCGCTTGTCGAAAAGTCTGCGGCCTCTTCGGCTGATCCCATCACAACGACTTCGCGAGTTCTGTCGCTGGATGTTTTTCGTGGGTTGGTGATCGTGGTGATGACGTTTGTGAATTATTTGTCGCCGGTGAAGGAGATTCCGGCGTGGGCGAAGCATTGGCCGGAAAATTTGGAGGGTTACACGTTTGTGGATGTCGTGTTTCCGGCGTTTCTGTTCATCGTGGGTATGGCGATTCCGTTTGCTTTGCAGAGAAGATTGGATCGTGGGGATTCTGTTGCGGCGTTGGTCGGGAAGATTTTGTTTCGATCCGCGGCGTTGGTTTTTCTTGGGGTTCTGAGTGTGAATGCGCATGAGTACGCGCCGGAGTCGGTGTTGCCGAAGGCTGTTTGGGTTTTTCTGACGATGACTTGCGCTGTGGCGGTGTGGATCACGGCGCCGCCGGATGCTTCGGAACGGCGTCGCAAAGCGCATTTGGTGGCGCGCGTTGTTGGAATCGTTGGGCTTGTCGCGATGCTTGCTGTGTTTCGAGGGCACGATGATGAAGGCCATGTGATTTGGTTGCAGCATTCGTATTGGGGAATGTTGGGGATGATTGGTTATGCGTACCTTGTTGCGAGTCTTGTTTGGTTATGGCTGCGCAATAATTCGGTCGCGATCATGGGTGTGACTGCGCTGCTGGTTGCCTGGTTTATGGGAGACAAGCACGGGGTGTTGAGTTGGATCGGACCGTCGGTGCGCGAACTGTGGAATGTCGGGTTCGTGTTCGGGACGAATGCGGCGACGGTTTTGATGGGTGTTCTTGCTGGAAATTATTTGAAGGACAAAAGTTTGACGCCGAATGATCGGGCGCGCTGGATGCTTTGGTTGGGCGTTGGTTCGTATGTCGCGGGGACGTTGATCCGGCCGTTGCATGGGATCAATAAGTCGGCGCATACGGATGCTTATGCGTTGGTGACGGGTGGAATTTCGTGCGTGCTATTTGCCCTCGTTTATTGGGCGATGGACGTCAAACGGTGGTTCACGAATTTGCCCTTGCTGGCTGCGTTCGGACAGAATGCGTTGCTGGCTTACATCCTGCCGGACATTGTGAACAATGCCTTTGGGATTTGTGGCGTGAGTATTTATTGGGCGAATTCGGGATTGGCAGGCGCGTGGTGCGCCGGGGGATTGACTGTTGTTTTATTGACGCTCCTGTGGGCGCTAACGCGCATGCATCTTGTTATGAAGCTCTGACATGCGAATCATTATGCCAACGACACAACTGCCTTTCCAGCCACGCACGACAAATATCTTGTGCATTTTGCTGTCATTGATCACGAGTCTTTCGGCACTCGCTACCGACTCCGGCGATGCCAAAACGATTAACGGGACCTGGAAGCCGGTTACGGCTGTTTTAGGTGGGCAACCCATGCCTGAGTCGGTTAGAAAAAGCATCACGCTCAAGCTCGACGACGGAAACTATGAGGTTTTCGTTGGGAAAAATCCGGACCGGGGCACTTACACCATCGATCCGGGGACCAAACCCAAAAGCATTACCGTCACAGGCACTGGAGGACCGAATCACGGCAAAACGTTTCCTGCGATCTACGAACTGAAAGGCGATATCCTGCGTATTTGCTACAATCTTTCCGGCGCGAAACGTCCTGCTGAATTCAAAAGCGTTGCCGGCACGAAGCTGTATCTGGTGACTTACACGAGGCAAAAGGAATAAATTGCACGCCGGCGCGCGCGACGTTTCCATTTTTGCTTGTCGCGTGTTGCGCCATTGTTCATTCTGAGGCCAATGGCCGAGCGAATAATTTCCGATGTTCTTACCAAGCCCGATGCGGCTTTGGAGATGACGCTCAGGCCTTCGCTCTTCTCCGATTTTACCGGGCAACCGCAGGTGAAAGAACGGCTGGAGATCGCGGTGCAGGCGGCGAAACAACGCGGGGAGGCGATCGATCATATTCTGTTCAGCGGGCCGCCGGGACTGGGGAAGACGACGCTCGCTTACATCATCGCGAAGGCGATGGGCACGAATATTAAATGCACCAGCGGGCCGACGATCGAGAAAGCGGGCGACCTCGCCGGGTTGCTGACGAATCTTGAAGAAGGCGACGTGCTTTTCATCGATGAGATCCATCGATTGCAAAAAACAATCGAAGAATATCTCTATCCAGCGATGGAAGATTTTAAGCTGGATATCATCATCGACCAGGGACCAAACGCGCGCAGTGTGCGACTGAATTTGCCGAAGTTTACTCTCGTGGCAGCGACGACGCGAAGCGGATTGCTGACGGCTCCCCTGCTCACTCGGTTCCCGATCCGCGAACGGCTGGACTATTACAAATCTGATACGCTGCAAAAAATCGTGACGCGGTCGGGAAATCTTCTCGGGATTCACATTGATGAAGGAGGTGCACTTGAAATCGCCCGGCGCAGTCGTGGCACGCCGCGTATCGCGAATAATTTGCTGCGACGCGTGCGTGATTATGCGCAGGTCAAAGGGGACGGACGGATCACTGGAGTCATTGCGGACAAGGCGCTGGCGATGTTGGCGATCGACCAGAATGGTTTGGATGAGATGGACAAGCGGATTTTGGAAACGATTATCGTGAAGTTTAATGGCGGGCCGGTGGGGCTTAATTCTTTGGCCGTCGCGGTCGGTGAGGAGCCGGATACTTTGGAAGAAGTTTATGAACCCTTTCTAATTATGGAGGGTTATCTTAATCGAACTTCGCAGGGGCGGGTGGCGACGGAATTAAGTTATAAGAAGCTCGGGATGAAGTTTGGGAGTAATCAATCGCGGTTGCTTTAATCAGGTTTCAACGGCCATCGATAACCCGCGTCGAGTTCTTTCACCGGTAGCGCTGGCGCACCTGGTGGTTCCGCGATCGGCTTTGTCTGGCCGTCAGCGAAGTTCAATGACACGTAACCTTGCGGCGTTAAATAGATAACGTGAGTTCCTTCGGCGTCGAACCGAAAATCGGGATAGTAAAAGATGCGGGTCGGCAAGGCAGTGAATTGCGTCTGATAATGAATCCGCCTAGCGTCGAGGACGCGCACTGTCACAAAAAACTGTTCCGGATGCGTCATTTGCGAAGGTGAAGTTTTCGCAGCCGCGATGTCCGTCATTAACCAGAGATTCGTCCCGGGTACGGGCCAAAAGTTGTAACGCGGCAAACGATGAATTGTTGTTGGTTCTAAACACTGAATTCTCGTCGACTTCATCCCATTTTTCTCAGCTCGTTCGAGATAAAATTTTCGTTCATTGCCGTAGTAGGTTGTCGCTGGACCTTCAGGAGTGATCAGAGCGGCAATGCCCCATTGAAAACCGTGAGCGACGACGCGCTCGACAACGTTGCTCTTCGATCCCAAACGAACGCCTTTCACCGTGCTATCCACACGAACGACAGGAAAACATCCAACGACAAGACTGGTCGTCAGGGCGAGAAACAGTGAAATGGAACGACGCATTATCTGAAGTCGGTTTTTGCGAGCGTTCATTTGAACTCGTCGTGTTTGACGGCGGTCTTATTTGCCGTCACCGCCAAAAACACGTCTTCCAAAGCTTTTTCGCCGGAACGTTTTCTTAATTCTTCGGCCGTCCCCATTGCGACGAGTTTGCCGTGGTGCATGATGCCGATCTGGTCGGCCATTTCTTCGGCGATGTAGAGTTGGTGCGTCGAGAGAAAAACTGTCATGCCATTTTTTGTGCGCTCTTTGAGGATGTCTTTGACGACGCGTGCGTGTTGCGGATCGAGTCCGACCATCGGTTCATCAATGACAAAAACATCGGGATCGTGCATCAGCGCCGAAACAATGGCGACGCGTTGGCGCGTTCCATGCGAAAGGCCTTCGATTGGCTTCTCGAGAAATTGTTCGAGGTTGAAGCGCGGGATGAGGTCGCGCGTGGTCGATTGGATGCGCGCTTCGCTCATCTGAAAAATTTGGCCGGTGAAACGGATGAATTCCCAGGGAGTCAACTTGTCGTAGAGAAATGGGAAATCGGGAACGTAAGCGAGACGGCGGCGTGCTTCGAGCGGATCGCTTTGGACGTCGTAGCCGGCGATTTTTGCGGAGCCAGAACTCGGTTTGAGCAAGCCGGCGAGAAGTTTAATGAGTGTGGTTTTGCCGGCGGCATTTGGGCCAAGCACGGCGAAGAACTGTCCGCGTGCGACGGACAGGCTCACGTCATTAACGGCAGTCAGCGTCCCAAACTTTTTTACCAGGTGCGAAACCTCAATCACTCCGCATGTTTGTAACCGGAGCGCGGCGATTCAGCAAGCGCGGCTCATTCGGAGAATGCGACCGACGTTATTGGTAGACGACGCGGTAGAATCGATACGGCACACTCTTCGGGTTCGATTCGGTGACGCTGGGACCGATATCTGCCCATTGCATTGTCGTGCCGGTTCCGTGAAGCGGGATAGGCGAAGTGAACCACGTTTTGAAATCTTTCGTGTATTGGACGAAGTAAACATGGTTCGACGCCGATGTGAAGTTCAGCAGGAACGAGCCGTCGTTTTGGAATTGGCGACGCGTAATCGGGACGAGGGTGTTGGCGCTAACAGTGAATCCTGGGCCAGGGCTAAGGCTGGCGGTCGTCGTGACGGTGACGGTCGGCTTGCTGCTGGCAACGAAAAGGATCGTTGCGTAATTAGCAATACCGGTGACAGGCGGCACGGTGTTGTTGATCGTGATGTAAGGTTGGCCGAGTTCGTTCGTGCCGGTCACACCTACGATCGATGTGCCTGCGGGTCCGACGCTGGTGAACGTGATCGTGACGGATTGGACGACGCTGATCGTCGGATTGGTCACGCTGAAACTTTGCGCCCACGAGAACAGGCTTGGGCTGAAACCGATTGGCCCACCAGTTACGAGCACTGGATTGCCCAGTTGGATATTGATCGGAGGCGACAAGTTCGTTGCGCCATAATTATCAGTAGCCAGCGCATAGAGGACGGAGTTGGTCGCCGGTGCGTTGGTCCAAGTCATGGTGTAGGTGTTGTTGCCCGCGGGTGTCCCCTGCCCGATGACGTTTGTGCCGTTGAGGAAGATGACGCTGGCGACCGTGCCGTCGATGTCCGTCGCGGTCGCGACGATATCAACGGGCGATGGATACAGGAACAATGACGTGTTGGTCGGCGTGTTGATGGTCGCTGACGGCGGGTTGTTGACGATGATGGTGAACGCTTGCGTATCCGATGTGTCGATGCCGCCGTTCGCCGTGCCGCCATTGTCTTTAATCTTCACGGAAACGTTGGCGATTCCGTAATGGCCTGCCGCCGGCGCGTAACTCAGCGTGCCGTTAGGGCTGATGAACGGTTGGACGGTGAAGATCGAATTGTTGTCGTTGCTGACGATGAATTGCACCGTCTGCGACGATTCATTTGCCGGGCCGGCGCTGATGTTGCTGGCCCAACCGGTGCGTGTTTGCGCCTGTTGATAATTGTGCACGATTTGGTTCGGGCCTTTCGCAAACGACGGCGGCTGGTTCACAAACGCGACGTTGATCGAAACAACGACTGGAGCCGTTGTCGTACCGCCATTGGACGCTTGATAGATGAAGGCGTCATGGCCGACGAAATTGGCGTTAGGCACGTATCGGAAGCTGCCATTTGGATTCAGCGTCAGAGTTCCGTTGGTCGTGGTTGCGACAAGGATCGGTTGCAACGGCAGGTTATTCGGATCCGTATCGTTGGCGAGCACGCCAGGCGCGGCAACGTTGAGGGTTTGGTTCTCAAACGTGGAATATGAATCGGGATTCGCCGTGCCCGTCGCGAGATATGGGTTGACGGTGATGGCCTGGGAACAAGTCGAGCTGTTGCCGCAATCGTCCGTCGCGGCAAAGACGCGCGTGATCGTCACAATGTTGTTATTCGTCGCGTAGGTCTGGCCGAGCAATGTTTTGATCGGCACGCCGCAATTGTCGGTTGCGATGACGAGCTCGAAGTTCGGGCCGGGCACATCGTCAAAAAGCGAAACGGTGAAACCAGGCGGACAGGAAATTTCCGGCGCGATGTTGTCATTGACCGTAATGGTTTGCGTTTTGGCTGTGGAATTGCCGCAAGCGTCAGTGACGTGATATGTGCGCTGGATGATGAAGCGATTTACGCAAATGTTTGAAACGATCACATCGCTGTCGTGCGTGACATTAACGGCTGCGGCGCCGCAGTTGTCCACCGCGCGAACCAACGCATTATCCGCGGGCGGCACTGAACCGGCGCAAGCGAACGTCACATCCGACGGGAAGGTTGTGATCGTTGGTGGGGTCGTTCCATTCACAATGATCGTTTGAGTTTTGCTCGCTGAATTGCCGCAAGCATCGGTCGCGGTGTAAGTGCGCGAGATCGTGAAACGGTTCACGCAATTGCTGGCAGTGATTACGTCCGCACTGTGCGTTATAATTAAAGAATTCCCGCCGCAACCGTCGGTCGCAGAGACCAACGTGTTGTTAGCGGCGGGAACTCCGTTAGAACATGAATACGTCGCATCAGCCGGGAATGTGGTGATCGTCGGAGGCGTCGTTGCATTGACGGTGATCGTTTGAGTTTTGCTGGAGGAATTGCCACAGGCATCAGTTGCCGTGTACGTGCGAGTAATCGTAAACCGACCAACGCAATTGCTGGACGTGACCACGTCGGCGCCATGTGTAATCACCAGCGAATTAGCTCCACAACCATCGACTGCGGCAACCAAAGAATCGTTAGCAGCGGGAACGGCGCCAGGACAGGAGTAAGTCGCATCAGCCGGGAATGTGGTGATGGTCGGAGGCGTTGTGGCATTGACGGTGATTGTTTGAGTGCGCGTCGTTGAGTTGCCGCAATTATCCGTTGCTGTATATGTGCGCAAGATGGTGAGGCGATTCACGCAGTTGCTGGACGAGATAACGTCAGCCGCGTGCGTGATGATCATGCCGAATTTATCGCCGCATGCATTCGTCGCGGTGACGAGCGAATCGTTCGCTGGCGGAACATTGCCGATGCACGAATAAGTCGCGTCAGATGGGAATTGGGTGATCGCGGGAGGCGTGGTGTTGTTGATGGTGATCGTCTGCGTTTTGCTCGCAGAATTGCCGCAAGAATCCACAGCGGTATATGTGCGGCGAATGACGAAACGGTTATCGCACGTAGCGGAGCTGATGGCATCGGGACTATGTAAGATGTGAACCTGGCCAGTGCCGCAACCGTCGATCGCCGTGACGAGATTGTCGTCAGGCGAAGGCACCGCGCTCGCACAGGTGTAGGTAGCATCGACGGGGAACACCGTGATAGTCGGCGCTGTGGTGCTGTTGACGTGAATTGTTTGCGTGAAATTAGTGACGTTGCCGCAAGAATCGGAAATGTGATAAATCCGGCGCAAAGTGAAACGGCTCACGCAATTGCTTGAAACCACGACGTCAGCCTGGTGCGACACAATCACACGGCCGCCGCAATTATCTTCGGCGTGAATGATCGAATCATCGGCCGGCGGAACTTCGCTAGCGCACGAAACATTCACTTCAAAACTCGGCACCGGCAGGACAAAGCCCGGCGCCCGGTTGTCATTAACGGTGATGATTTGGCTGCGACTGGTGGAATTGCCGCAGGCATCGGTCACGCGATACGTTCGTGTGATCGTGAAACGATTCGGGCAATTGCTTTCCGTGATGAGATCGTTGCTATGGGTCACCGTGGGTAACGCGCCACAATTGTCGACCGCTGTAATCAAGCTGTCGTTCGGCGGCGGCACCAGGTTGGCGCAGGTGTAACTGGCATTCGCCGGGAAACTCACGATCTGCGGAGGTGTCGTATTATCGATCGTGATGGTCTGCGTGCGACTCGCCGAATTGCCGCAAGCATCAGTCGCGATGTAGGTGCGCGAAACGGTGAAGCGACTCAGGCAGTTGCTCGACGACACAACATCATTCAAGTGAGAGATCGTCACCGGAGCACTACCGCCGCAACTATCGGTCGCCGACACCTGTGTGTAATTGGCGGGTGGAACTTGCGAACCGCATTGATAGGTCGCATCGCTCGGGAACACCGTAATCGTCGGAGCCGCCACGGCGTTCACGGTAATCGTTTGCGTGCGGGTGGTCGCATTGCCGCAACTATCGGTCGCGGTATAAGGGCGCGCGATGGTGAAATGATTCACACAGTTGCTCGAAGAAATAACATCCGCACCATGCGTGATAACCATGCCGAACTTATCCCCGCATGCGTTGGTAGCCGCGACGAGCGAATCGTTCGCTGGCGGCACCGCACTGGCGCAACTGAAAGTCGCGTCGTTGGGAAATTGGGTGATTGTCGGCGGCGTTGTATTATTGATCGTAATCGATTGTGTTTTGCTGGACGAATTGCCGCAAGCGTCCACCGCTGTGTAGGTGCGTTGGATGACGTAGCGATTATCGCAGGTCGTAGAACTGATCGCATCAGCACCGTGCGAAATGTGGACTTGGCCAATGCCGCAACCGTCTGTTGCGGTCACAACGCTATCATCAGCCGGCGGCACCGCAGCGGAACAAGTGTAGGTCGCATCCGCTGGGAACACCGTAATTGTCGGCGCTGTGGTGCTATTGACGTGAATGGTCTGCGTGAAATTCGTCGAGTTGCCGCAGGAATCCGCCACGTGATAAACACGGCGCAACGTGAAACGGCTGACGCAGTTGCTGGAAACCAAAACATCGCTGTCGTGCGTTACCGTCACGCCGCCGCCACAATTGTCTTCAGCGTGAACGATTGAGTCATCCGCCGCGGGAATATCGCTCGCGCATGAAACGTTGATTTCAAAACTCGGCAACGGCGCGCGGAACGATGGTGCGCGGGTGTCGTTGACGGTAATCGTCTGGCTGCGACTTGTTGAGTTACCGCAAGCATCGGTCACACGATATGTGCGCGTGATGGTGAAATGATTTAGGCAATTGCTTGCGGTGATCAAATCGGTGTCGTGCGTTACAGTTGGCAACCCGCCGCAGTTGTCAATCGCCGTGACAAGATTGTCGTTCGCCAACGGAACCAGACTAGCGCAGGAGTAACTGGCGCTCGACGGGAAGCCAGTGATTTGAGGCGGAGTCGTATTGTCGACGGTAATCGTTTGCGTCTTGCTGCTGGAATTGCCGCACGCATCAGTCGCGATGTAAGTGCGCGCAATGTTAAACCGGCTCACGCAATTGCTCGAAGTAATTACATCGGCGAGATGCGAAATCGTCACGGGGGCGCTTCCACCGCAGCTATCTGTCGCGGCCACTTGTTTGTCATCCGCCGCTGGCACTGCCGAACTGCAACTATACGTCGCATCGGCCGGGAAAGTGGTGATAGCCGGCGCGTTGGTCGCGTTCACGGTGATGATCTGGCTCTTGCTCGAAGAATTCCCGCAGGCATCCGTTGCAACGTAAGTGCGGGTAATCGTAAACCGGCTGACGCAATTGCTGGAGCCAATGACATCGGTATTGTGCGTTATCGTGATGCCAATTGCCGTACCGCAACCATCGGTTGCCGTGACGAGCGAGTCGTTAGCCGCTGGCACCGCGCTAGCACACAAATATGTCGCGTCCGCCGGGAACGTCGCGATGGTTGGAGCAGTCGTCGCGTTGACGGTGAACGTTTGCGCACGAGTCGTTGAATTGCCGCAACTATCGGTCGCGGTGTAAGTACGCGTGATGGTGAAACGATTCACGCAATTGCTGGACGTAATCACATCCGCATCATGCGTGATGGTCATACCAAACGTATCACCGCAAGCGTTTGTCGCCGTGACCAGCAAATCATTCGCTTGCGGAACGTCGCCAGCGCAAGAAGCAGTCGCATCGGCTGGGAATGTTGTGATCGTCGGCGCCGTCGTGCCGTTGACCGTGATAGTTTGGGTCTTGCTCGTCGAATTACCGCAACCGTCCGTCGCGCGGTAAGTGCGGGTGATCGTCAGGCGATTCACACAATTGCTCGACGTGACAACATCGTCGTCGTGCGTAATCGTCACCGAACCACTGCAAGCATCGGTTGCCGTCACGAGCGCGTTATTCGCGGCGGGAACTGCGTTGGCGCAAGAATACGTCGCGTCAGCCGGAAAATTGACGATTGTCGGCGCGGTCTCATCGTTGACGGTGATGTGCTGCGTCCGGCTTGTAGAATTGCCGCACGAATCACTGACGCGATAGGTGCGCGTGATGCTGTAACGGTTGGCGCAAGAACCCGTGACGACAACATCCGCGTCATGCGTCACAACGATGCTGCTACAATTATCCGTCGCGGTGACCGAATTGTTATCCGCCGCCGGCACCAGGCTGGCGCAAGAGTAAGTCGCATCGGCAGGAAAACCAGTGATCACCGGAACAGTCGTATCGACGACCGTAATCTTTTGCACAACGTTTGTTGTATCACCGCATCCCGTCACCAATTTATAAGTGCGCGTAATAACAAGCGGGCTCGCCGGGCAACCACTGCCGCCGTTTGAAGAATCGCCGATGAATGTGACCGTTGTTGGCTGGCCGCAATATGGGCTGCTGGCGAGGCCGCCCTGGGCGATAAATTCGGCAAGATTATTCGCGGGCGAAGGCACCGACGCCGCACAACTCAATGTGACATCACGCGGCGCAGAGAGAAGCAGCACATCAATGGTGACGAGCACCGGTTGCGAAGCCGCCAATCCGTTCGTGGCGACGTAGGAAAAAGTATCAGTGCCCGCGAAATTCGCCGCAGGCGTATACGTAAAGCCGCCGTTAGAATTCAAACTGAGAGTTCCATGGGAAGTCGTCGATGTGAGCACAGCTTGCAACGGACGGTTGCCGGGATCGGTATCATTGGCAAGGATGCCCGGACCATTTACAACCAGTTGGTTATTCGCATTAACTGTGTAACGATCTGGGAATGCAGTCGGATTCGGCGGCGGCACCACCGCGATCGAGCAAGGATTATAAATGGCAGTAAGACCGGCGACCAAAACATCGGCCACGGCCGCCTTGACGCTGATATATTCATAATTCGGATAGCCCGGCAACGTGAAAAATGTGTTGTCCAGATTGCCATTGGTCAGCAGCAATGTGCCCAGGGCGCCTTGCGTGTGCGATCCGTAAATATTGTACGCTTCTCCTGGCTGCACGCTGCCGATAGCAATGCTGACATTTTGCGCATTGGCGGCGATCAACTGAGAAATATCCAGTTGAACAAAATTACTGTTACCGATTTCGAAGTCGAACGTGCCGTCCAACCCTAGACCATTTTCGTCCCCGCCATCGGTCTTCGCATACAAAGCGTGCGTCGTGCCGTTTGTATTGTAGCCGTAGGCGGTCACCGTCATTCCATTTGCGGTGTAACTCTGCGAGGCACTCAATTTTCCCGAAGGGCTGGTAAGGATCCAATTATTGGTCAGGCTGCTGCAACCGGAATTACAAGCCGCCACCGCACTGACGCCACGTGAATCCGTCACCTTCGCAGTGAAATTGAAAGCGCCAAACGCCGTAGGAGTGCCGGAAATCACTCCGGTAGATGTGGCCAATGTCAAACCGGGCGGCAGGCTGCCGGCAGCGATTGAAAATGTATACGGTGGCAAACCTCCACTCGCTGGCAAAGCGGACAAATAAGGCGTGCCTTGCTGCGCAGTCGAGGCCGGGCAGCTCAAAGTCAAAGTCGGCACGGCGAGAGCATTGGTGATGCTTGCGACGTTGTTCGATGGCGTTTGATCGGTCATCCCAACAGGAAGCGAAACACTGACGGTATCGATGATGGATGTGGTCGCGGCGGGCGAAACAGTCGCGCTAACCGTATAAATAATGCTGCTCAGGATCGGCATCGAGACTGTGCTATTGATGTTCCCGGAACCGGCGATGGAATCAATCGTCGCACCGCCGTTGGTGACGCTGGTCCAGGTTACGTTCTGCAACGTGGACGGGAACACATCCGTCACGCTGGCGCCCACGACTCGGCCCGGGCCTGAGTTGGTGACGACAATAGTGTAAGTGATATGTTGGCCGTTCGTGACCCCGGAGAGGTTGTTGGTGATGCTCGCGCTAAGGTCCGTCTGGAAAACGATGACGCAACCAGCCGGACGATCCGGCGGGACGAACAATGCGTTCAAATACATGCGGCGGCCATTGTAATCAGTCAGGCCATTGCCCGCGAAATCATGGCCGCCGAGGTAAAACACGACCGAGCCGGGTTTACCAGGAAAGAGTTTGGCGACAGCAGAGCGAATATTGTTTGTGTTGGAAGCGTTCAAAACCCCGACATAAGCATGGTTCGCGAACGATGAGCCAGTAGACAGGTCCCATTCTGCTGTGTGACCACCTTCAGCAGCCAGGTCGCCCTGAAACTGGTTGAACGCCATGTCGGCGTTCCGATACACGAACGACGAAGCTTTGTTGTCAATAGTGACACCCTTTGTGGTCTGGAAGAATCCGAATAGAGGGTTGTCTTCATAGGTACTGACGGCGGCACATTGCGCCAGAAAATTGCCACCGTTCATCACGAAATCACGGATCGAGTGCGTTTGGTTCGTTGTGGTCGCCCCGGTAACGAAGTGCGGCGACGTCACCAGCGTGTAACAGTCGGACGACGCCAAAAACGCGACATCAGCGGCGTGCAGAACAATGTAATGACTCGTCGGCACACCGGCTTCGTCGAGGATGCTCGTTTGGATGGTCTGCGTATTACCATCGTCGAGCACGGCAACACGCGGCTTGTGGCAAAGAGTATAACGCACGTCCACCGTCGTGTCGGCGGTGAGTCGGTAGACAGCAACTTTGTTGTCCCAGTTCGTGATGATCGACATCGCTTGGTTCGTGTAATCGCGATGGATGATAAACGGCCCGCTGCGGAAGCTTGTCGTGCTGACGCTGTTGGTTGTCGGAAGAATGCGCGAGGCGCTGCCTGTAAAATCAATCCCGTCCTTCGCCTTGCCGACCGCGATCGCCCATTTGACAGGAATATTTGTGTGCAACAACGCATTCACCAGACCGTACGCCTTCATGTTGAAGGGTGTTCCCGCCAGCGCCTGAAGGTTGGTGCACATCGGGATCACCAGGGATCCCGCCGGGATGGTCTGAAGGTTGGGCGTTACGCCCGGCAAATCAGGATCGCCGCCCGCGCGCGTTGCCATGGTCCAGATCACCGCCATCGAGGCCAACACTCGCACGATTAAGTTGGCATGAATCTTTCTCTTCACAATATTGGGATAAGTACCGAGGGCTGGGACCAGGTGGACCGCGCAATAGACGGCGCTAGAACCACTTATGGGTGATGATAGGCTCTCGAATTAACTTATTTGTTATTGCCCAACAGTAGGCGGCCCACTCTTCTTGGTCGGAGCCAGTCTTTATTTGCGCTTGCGTGTGTCAAATCAAAGTTCGCGCAACTACGGACCTTAGCATCCGGGGATTCTCGTATCAAGACAATAGTGCATATTTCTGATGCATTTTTCGCAATTTCGCGCCCACAAATTAGACATATAATATATGGTCGACGACGCCTTTTTCGCACAGTTGACACGAGGCAGCCCTGTCCATATAACACCCCTTCGTTGTCTAATAAATAACTGCAAGAACTTACAAATATTTTATGCCTATCAAAGTTGGCTCACAAGCGCCCGATTTCACTCTCAAGTCGAAGACTCCCGCCGATGCGGACGTCAAGCTGAGCGATAATTACGGAAAGAAAAACACCGTTCTGTTGTTCTTCCCGGCTGCCTTCACCGGCGTTTGCACTCAGGAAATGTGCAGTATTTCGGGCGCGTTTAGCGATTACGCAAACCTGAATGCGGATGTTGTCGGAATCAGCGTAGACACTCCGTTTTCACAAGCGGCCTGGGCGAAACAGGAAAAAATCACGATCAAGCTCGCGAGCGACCTCAACAAAGAAGTCACCAAAAAATACGATGTGCTTTTCCCGATGCTCGCCGGTGTGGGCGACACGTCCGCTCGCGCTGCCTTCGTCATCGACAAAAAAGGTATCGTTCAATACGCCGAGCAAACGGCGACTCCGAAAGACTTGCCCAACTTCGACGCCGTAAAGGAAACGTTGAAAAAGTTGGGTTAACTCCAATCAAGAAGTAAGAGTTAAGAATTAAGAAAGAACGTAACAATCCGGTTCTTTGGGAAATTTCTGCGACCGCGTCAGAGTCGGACGAAGATGCGGTCGCAGCTTTTTTTGAGCAGACGTTTCAGCAAATTCCGTCCGTTTACATCGATGCTCGCACGGGTGCGCGCACCATCACGATCTATTCCCCTTCTCGTCCGCGCGGAGTTGTTTGTCCAACTGGACGATTGCAGATCCGCAAACTGGATCCCGACTGGAAGGAGTCGTGGAAGCGCCACTTCAAGCCGATGGCCATCGGCGATGCGCTCCTCATCAAACCGAGTTGGAGTAAAAAGCGCGCGACTAAATCGCAAAAAACAATCGTTCTCGATCCAGGTCTAAGTTTCGGCACCGGCCAGCATGCGACGACTTCGTATTGTTTAAACGAGATTGTACGGTTGAGAGAATCCGCCTCGTCACCTCGGCGGCTACAATCGTTCCTGGACATAGGCACGGGCTCAGGAATTCTCGCCATCGCCGCAGCGAAGATGGGTTACTCGCCGATATTCGCCATCGACTACGACCCGGACGCCGTGCGCATCGCCAAAGAGAACGCCAGACGCAATCGGGTCGACCACAAGATCCGGTTCGAGCATCAGGATTTAACCCAACTAAAAATACGACATTTTCCACGATGCGACCTGATAGCCGCAAACCTCATCTATGATATGCTCTGCACAGAGGCAAAACGGATCACGTCGTGGCTCAAGCCGGGCGGAAATCTGATTTTGGCCGGTATTTTGCGCGAACAATTTTCGGCCGTTCGTAAAAGTTACGAACGATTTGGCTTGAAACTTACCCGCAGTAAAATGCATAATGAATGGCACTCAGGGACGATGACCTGACACGCCATCGATAGGGTTTTGCGAAAGCGCATGAGAACGTTTGAACAACACCGTTCCGGCGAATGTCACAACAGTGACAACAGCGCGTTTGTCCTCCAAACGTGCTTGCAGAAAGGAATCGAAATATGACTAAGACGTTAGACGTCATTGCCGAAACCATCCGCAACACCAAACACCCGTTCCGAAAGATAGAACACACACCTGAAAAACCCAAAAAGAACCGTTACGAGCGCCGCAAAGTCCGCGAGTTCATAAAACTCGGCGACTGGACCGGCGACGGCCAGGAAGCCAGTTTACCGCAGGCACAGGCCTAACGGCGCTGAACATTTAGTCGTAGCCGCCGACGCGAGGACGCTTTAATCGTCGCTCCTTGCGTCGGCTGTCATCGACCCGAGTTGTAATTTCAGCCCTCGCAATTTCCGTTAGCCGCACACCTCTGGGTAATCAATCAAACGGCACGACTGAAACCGCAGTGCCACCAAACATATTTGCTTTCAGCAGGGCTTTATTGGATTAAGCTCGGCAAATATGCAGAAGTTAAAAGTTGCGGTGGTCGGAGTCGGGTCGCTTGGGAAGGAGCATGCGCGGATTTATGCGGAACTCGCGGCCAAGGGAAAAGTCGATTTCGTCGGCGTTTTCGATTCGTCGGCAGCCTCGCTCGACAAGCTCGCGGAAAAGGTCAAGGTCCGACGGTTCGCATCGATTGATGAACTTTGTGCCGCAGCCGATGCTATCAGCGTCGTCACCCCGACGATCACGCACTTTGAAATCGCCAGCAGGTTCCTGAAAGCCGGCAAGCATGTGTTGGTCGAAAAACCGATGACCGACAACGCCGCGCAGGCGACCGACCTCGTCCGGTTGGCGCAAGATCACAAGTGCGTGTTACAGGTCGGACACGTCGAACGGTTCAATCCAGTTTTGGGTTACCTCGAAAAAATCGCGACCGACCCGCGCTTCATCGAAACACATCGGCTGTCGCCCTATCCAGCACGTAGCACCGATGTCGGAGTCGTGCTCGATCTGATGATCCATGATTTGGATGTCGTGCTCGCGTTCGTTAAATCGGAGGTGACGAGTGTCGATGCCGTCGGCATTTCGGTGCTGAGCAAATCCGAAGACATCGCCAACGCTCGGTTAAAATTCGCCAACGGTTGCCTCGCCAATCTGACCGCCAGCCGCATCAGTCCCGAACGAATGCGCAAGATCCGCGTGTTCAGCGGCGGCGAGATCAACAGCTACGTGTCGCTCGATTATCGCGCGCAGGAGGGCTACATCTATCGCATCGCGCGCGATGGCGAAGAAGAATCGTCGTTCCTGAAGAAGCTGTTGCGGGCGAAAGATTCAACCATCGTCAGCCAATTTGCCGGCCGCAAAATCGTTCGTGAACCGGTCCCGATCGAAAAGGACGAACCCCTGAAACTCGAACTGCAGCACTTTGTCGAGTGTGCGAAAGCGCGCATCACTCCGCGAGTGAGCGGTGAAACGGCGCGTGAATCGCTCGACCTGGCATTCGAGATCACGCGGCAGATCCAAAAAGCAAACGTCGTCGCATAATGGGTAGCATCATACTCATAATTCCGATCGCGGTCTTTAGCGTGTGGTTGTTGAGCACAACCGGACGCCGCGTGCTCGACAAGAAACGAGCGCAGGGAAAGCTCGCGCAATTTGGTCTCATTGTTTTGATCGGCCTGGCCATTGGCGCGTGGTTCACCTTTGTCGTGAACTACAAAATGGGTGCGACGTTGCGGCTTAAATCGTTCCCGGTTCCGACGGAGTTTATTTATTTGCAGGACGGAAAATGGGTCGAATCACCTCTGCCGCCAATCATGAAAGCAGCAGTGGTCGCGACCGATTTCCTTTTCGGGATAGCCATCGCGTTCTTCCCGTCCAAAGTCAGGGAGTTCGTCCGACAAGTAAAAGCGGAGTTATGAATCGAATGCGCATCATGGTGATTGCCGGCGACCCGAGCGGTGACGCTCTGGCGGCTGACCTTGTGCGCGCTCTCGGCAAAAAATGCGATCCCCTGCCCTGCTCGTTCTTCGGCGCCGGCGGGCCGAAGATGCAACGGGCCGGTGTGGAACTGACCTACGATCTCACCGCTGACTCCGTCATCGGCATCAGCGACGTTTTCAAAAAGCTGCCGCAGTTTCGCAAGCGCTTTAAACATCTCGTCGATCTCGCGGCGCAACAGCAACCGGACTTGATCGTGCTGGTGGATTTTTCGGGATTCAACCGGCGCTTCGCCAAAGCCATCCGCGAACGGCAAGGCACGAGATGGAAACCGCGCATCGTGCAATACGTCTCGCCACAAGTGTGGGCAACGCGCGCCGGTCGCGCCCGGGCGCTGGAGCGCGATGTGGATCTGTTGCTCTGTCTGTTTCCATTCGAAAAGCCGTGGTATGCGGAACGATTTCCGAATCTGAAGGTCGAAGTCGTCGGCTCGCCCATTTTCGATCGTTATGCGGATTATAAATTCGAACCAGAAAAGTTCCCGCTCTCCGTGTCCGCCCAGGCCGCAGGGCCGGATGCTCCACTGGTTGTGTTGTTACCGGGCAGTCGTAGTGCCGAATTAAAACGCCACGTGCCCGTAATGTTGGAAGCGCTGCAGTCGATCCAAAAAGTTGTGCCGGTCCGATACCGCATCGTGTTGCCCGAAGGTTTGAACATGAGCGGCATGTTCAGCGATCTGCCGAACGATCTATTCATCCAGAACGGCGGGTTGGCTGAGGCATTGCGCGAAGCGACCATCGCTATCTCGAAGACCGGCACAGTGATGATGGAATTGGCCTATTTCGGCGTGCCGAGTGTCGCCATTTACAAGACATCGTGGCTGACGTTCATGATCGCGCGCAGCATCATTAAGGTAAAATATCTCGCGATGCCGAACCTGTTGGCGAACGCGGAAATTTTTCCAGAGTTGATCCAACAGGATGCCACCGCTGACCAGATCGCGGCGCAAGCGCTGGAGTTGTTGCAAAATGAGAGTCGTCGTACTGAGATGAAGCGCAACTTGCAGAGGGTTATGACGGAACTCGGTGGGCCGGGAGCAACCGAGCGTGCCGCGACCGCCATTTTACGCCTGATGAATGGCGGTTAATGCGCACCGGCGCTTAGCTCTCGCTGGTTGACTTTCTGCGTTTCCGTCGTTTCTTAAACTAAGGAGTTTTGCTTCTGGGGATTCGGGAATGGATGAACCGGGGCATCAGGAAAATTTATGAAAACGTTGTCACTGCTTCTCGCCGGCATCACTGCTTCTGCCCTTTCGATCAATGCACAAACGCACACGGTCACTGCCGCGCGCTCAACTACGACCACGACAACAACGACGGCGACCCCGCCTGCAGGACATCCGATCGCCGGTTATGTAGCGCAAGATATGAAGTGGATCGATGCGCCTCCAGGTCTCACCGGTGCTCAGATGGTGGTTCTTCAAGGCGATCCAACAAAAGGCGGGCCTTACACCATTCGGCTTAAACTTCCCGCTGGTTATCGCATTCCGCTCAACTGGCACGATTCAGACGTCAATCTGACCGTCATCTCGGGTACGCTTTACATCGGCATCGGCCCGTCGTTCGACCAAAACAACATGAAGGAAATCGGTGCGACGAGTTTTGGGATGCTTCCGGCGAAGATGAAACACACCGCATGGTGTGATGCGGAAACAATCGTGCAGGTTCACGGCATTGGTCCGTGGACGATGCACGAAGCCGATCCCGCGGCGACCGCTCGCGTTGCGCAGTAAGGCGGCACAATACACGGAGCTCAGTGTTTCCCTTAAGGGTACTAACGCTACTTCCTTGTTTATTTTTCGAGGGCGTCACCCGCTTGTCCGGCGATAGGGGTTTTGGCCACCATGAAGCCCAGAAACCCGAGCAATCCCGCTCGCAATAATCTTATGGCCCGACAGATTGAACATTGGACAGAGGCCAAGGGTTCTCCAGACCCGGCGCTCCTCACCCTGTTTATGGAAAAATTGCCGAGGCCATTTCCGTTGGAATGGTACCGATCGAACCCCCGCCTCACGATGGATCGACTGGGCGAGTTTCACGGCAATCCTGAATTCACTCCATACTATGACGAAGGTGATATTTGAATCCGAGACACTGATAGGAAAATGTGATTACGACTCCCTGGAAGCAAATGGCTTCCGCTACGCAGAGCCCGATTATGCCGAGATTTGGGTGCATACTGTCGGCGCCGTCAGCCAGGGCCTGCTCAAGATCGAACAACATTGTTACGTGCGACATGGCGAGGACCTTCCTGATCAACCGTGGGTTCGTCCGCAGATTTTCCTCGAACCGGCAACTATCTCGCGACCGGAAATGGCGGACCTTGCAAAAACCCTCCACCAGGAATTCATTTCGCGCGCGAAAGAAAAATTGCAGGACGAAGTGTTGGTCGGCTGAACTCCGGGTTATCGCTCCGGTAAAACAGGTGCGCTCGGTCGAGGAGGCCCCACTAATTGCGAGTCGGCAAACTTGCGATTAGAATGCATGGAAGTGGGCGCGCAAGCGCTGTGGATTTATGAATGACCAGGGCGCGATACTTTCACCAAGTGAGCCGGGAGTGGATTGGCAACGGGCCAGCGGGTTTCCGGCGCAGGATTTACTCCGGTCATTTCGCCAACTTCAGGAACGCGCGCTCCAACTTGAATTAGAGAACATCGAACTGCGCCGCGGCAAAACGACCGCACAACTTTCTCCAACACAATTCTCAGAAACCTACGATCAGGCGCAGATCGGTTACATCGAGACTAACGAGTCCGCCGCTATCCAGCGCATCAACAAACTTGGCGCTCACTTTCTCGGCGGTGACCCCCAACAACTCGTCGGCAAACCGCTCGTGGATTTTTTTTCACGCGTCGAAGGCGAACGTTTGCGCCAACACCTGCAGGAATGCTCTGAACGCAGTTCGCAATTGAGCGATGAATTCGTTTTGGAATCTCCCGATCGCGCCGCGCGTCACATTCAGGCGCTTTGTTTGCCGCGACGCGCCAACGAAAAAGGCATTCGTATCGCCATCGCCGATGTGACCAGTATCACCGAAGTTGAACGGAAGATCCTGCGCCTCGCCGCGTTTCCAGCGTTCAATCCCAATCCGATTTTGGAGTTCAACCAGGACGGCACTCTCATTTGGTTTAACGATGCCGCCCTTGATTTGGCAAAATATCTCGGGCTCGGTTCACCACTTCAGATCGCGCCGCCGCAAGCTGCCGAGTTCGCGCGAGAATGTTTGCGCAATCACGAAAGCCGTATCCGCGAAGAAACAACCATCGGCGATCGGCACATCTATTGGTCGTTCTTCCCCATCGAACCCGGCACCGTCGTTCACTGCTACGGCACAGACTTAACTGAGCGATTGCAGTTGGAACATCAGATGCAACAGTCGCGCAAGTTGGAAACGGTTGGACATCTTGCGTCCAACGTCGCGCACGATTTCAACAACGTTCTCGGGATCATTCAGGGTTACACCTGCTTGCTTCTCTCCCAATCGTCGCTCCCTGCGGAAACCGCGGAGTCGTTAAAACAAATCTCCACCGCCGCCGAACGCGCCACGTTTCTGACGCGGCAGCTGATGACGTTCAGCCGTAAACAAGCGTTCCAACCGAAGGATTTCGACGTCAATGAACTGTTACGCCGGCTCTCAGAAACGATCCGCGGTTTGCTTGGGCAAAACATTCATCAGGAATTGAAACTCGCGTCGAGCCTTCCGCCGCTTCACGCCGATCCGGCAATGATCGAACAAGTGGTTATGAACGTCGCCATGAATGCGCGTGACGCCATGCCGCGCGGCGGTCGCTTCATTGTGGCGACCAGCGTTGTCGATGTTCCGGCCGACGCGGCCAAACGCAACCCGGACGCTCGCGCCGGCAGATTTGTTTGCATCAGTATCACCGATACCGGCCAGGGTATGGATCACGAAACGGTGACAAAAATCTTTGAGCCATTCTTCACTACGAAAGAAAGCGGCCTCGGGCTTGGACTCTCGAGCGTTTACGGCATCGTGAAGCAACACCAGGGTTGGATCGAAGTGCAAAGTGAAGTTGGGCGCGGCACGATCTTCAAAGTTTATTTGCCGACGTTGCCGGCATTGAACTCCAGCGGAAAACGCGAACTGGTCACGCCGACCAAACAAGCCGCCGGCGCAGAAACGATCCTGGTTGTCGAAGACGAGCCGGCGTTGCGAGAATTGGTCAGCCGCCAACTGCGACGCCAGGGTTATCAAATCATCCAGGCCAGTTCCGGCAAGGAAGCGTTGGCGCTTTGGCCGCAGCATGGCAAAGACATCGCGCTCTTGTTCACGGACATGGTCATGCCTGATGGGATGACCGGTTCCGAATTGGCGGAAACGCTGCAGGCGCAAAACCCCAACCTGAAAGTTGTCTTCACGAGCGGCTACAGCGAGGAAGTCTTGCAGCAGGATTTCGCGTTGCGCGGCGAAGTCCATTTTTTGCAAAAGCCTTATCACCAGGACGCGCTCATAAAAACCATTCGCACTGTGTTGGACTCTAAAGCTGCGGCAAAGGGTTAAACTGACTACATGGAACTGCTGGCGCGGACACATCGAAGGCGGCGCAAGACCGGGCGCGTAGTTCCTCGCACGTTGCTTGAGGGATATTCGGGCGGCGCAACGCCACCGACACCTTCTGGTCCTCGGTCACACGAAAGCGAACGGCCATTCCGCAGCGAACTTTTCAGCACCCAACAACTGGAACAACACGCGCGACTGTTGGCCGGCCGCCATCAGGTCACCTCGCGCAGCCCGCCGAAAGAACTGCTGCACCGACTAACGGAAAACGAAGCAATCCTGCGCGAATACAATCTCGACGCTGCCCGGACGCAATCGAAGCGCCCGATGACGCCTGCGGCGGAGTGGTTGCTGGATAATTTTTATCTCGTTAAAGAGCAGATCGCGTTGACACGGCGTCATCTTCCAAAAAATTACAATCGGGAACTCCCGAAATTGCTCAACGGCCCCGCCGCCGGTCTGCCGCGCGTTTACGATCTGGTCACTGAGTTGATCACGCACGTCGATGGACGTGTCAACATGGAGCACTTGAGCGCGTTCGTCGCGGCGTATCAAACGATCAAAGAACTGACGATCGGCGAACTGTGGGCCATCCCGATCATGCTGCGCCTGGCCTTGATCGAAAACCTTCGGCGCATCGTCCAGCAACTGACATGGGGACGCGAGCAACGCGACCTCGCCGATGCGTGGGCCGAACGGATGATTCGCGTGGCTGAAGCAAATCCAAGCGACCTGTTCATCATCATCGCCGAACTGGCGCAATCGAAACCGGCGTTGACCAGCGCATTTGTCGCCGAACTTTCGCGCCGTTTGCAAGGGCACGGACCAGTATTGCAACACGCCGGTCATTGGCTCGAACAACGGCTGGCCGACGAAGGCCGCAATCTCGAGGAATTGATCCAACTCGAAAGCCAGACGCAAGCTGCCGATCAGGTTTCCGTCGGCAACAGCATCACCAGTTTGCGCAGTCTCGGCGCGTTGGATTGGCGTGAATTCGTCGAAACGCTCAGCATCGTGGAGCAAACATTGCGAGGCGACCCGGCGCGCATTTATCCCGTAATGGACTTCACCACGCGTGATCGCTATCGCCACATCGTCGAGCAGATCGCGCGGCATAGCGGCAAACTCGAAAGTGAAATTGCTCGCATCGCCGTGGAATTGGCGAAAGATGCTGACGGATCATCTCCAGACAAACGCCTCGGTCACGTCGGTTATTATCTTGTTTGCGATGGACGCTTTGAAATCGAACGCGCCGTGCGCGCTAAGCTGCCATTTGCGGAAAAATTCCGTCGCAGTTTGCATCACCGTCCCCTGCTCTTTTTTACCGGCACGTTCTCGATCCTCACCGCAGCGTTCACGGCTTGGGCGCTGGCCAGTGGCTCGTTCATTCCACCCATGACGTGGCACTTCGTTTTGTTGACCCTTCTTTTGCTGATCAGTTTTAGCCAACTGGCAGTTTCATTGGTGAACTGGATCGTCACTTTGGTCCTGCCGCCGCAAGAGTTGCCGCGAATGAATTTTGCGGACGGTATTCCGAGCGACCACCGCACCATCGTCGCCGTGCCGACAATGCTCACCAGCATTTCAACGGTCGACACGCTGCTCGAACGCCTTGAAATCCATTATTTGTCGAATCGCGATCCGAATCTGTATTTCGCGCTGCTGACCGATTTTGTCGATGCGAAAGAGCAAACATTACCCGTCGATGAACCGCTCCTTCGCCGCATCCACAACGGCGTGATTGCGTTGAACAACAAATACGCCCGCGATCGTTCCAGCATTTTCTTTTTGTTCCACCGGCCGCGCCGCTGGAATGCGCAAGAGCAATTGTGGATGGGCTGGGAACGCAAGCGCGGCAAGCTCGAAGATTTTAATGACGTTTTGCGAGGTGCGGGGACAGAACGCTTTTCCGACGTGATCGGTGATTTGCGTCTGCTCGCTTCCATTCGACATGTCATTACGCTGGACACGGACACGCAATTGCCGCGCGATGCTGCCAAAAAACTCATCGGCAATATGGCGCACGTGCTGAACGCACCGCGGGTTGATGCGAACACGCGTCTGGTTGTCCAAGGCTACGGGATCCTGCAGCCACGTGTCGGCATCAGCTTGCCGAGTTCCGAACGTTCCTGGTTCGTTCGCCTGTTCGCAGGTGAAACGGGAATCGATCCATATACAAAAGCGATCTCAGATGTTTATCAGGATTTGTGGGGCGAAGGTTCGTTCATCGGCAAAGGCATTTACGACGTCGACGCGTTCGCTGAAACACTCAAGGGCCGTTTTCGCGAGAACACTATTCTCAGTCACGACTTGATCGAATCGGGATTCGCCCGTTCTGCCCTCGTCAGCGATGTGGAATTTTTCGAAGAGCATCCGTCGCGTTTCATTGCGGACGCGAACCGTCGCCATCGCTGGATCCGTGGCGATTGGCAAATCGCCGGCTGGGTTTGGCCACAGGTGCGAACAGCGGCCGGCACCGAATCGAATCCCTTGTCGCTGCTGGCGCGATGGAAAATTTTCGACAACCTGCGTCGCAGCGTCGTGCCGATCGCATTGATCGCACTGCTGTCGTGCAGTTGGCTGGGACTGTTTGCCAATCCAAGTCTGTGGACGGCGATCGTCGTTGCTATCGTCATCATCCCCGGCGTGCTGACAACGCTTGCTCAGGCAGCGCGCAAGTCCGATCAAATTCCGTGGGATGCACATTGGAAAGCCGTCGGGACGTCCCTCGTCCGCCAAATCGCTTTTGGCGTCTTCACGCTGATGTTCTTGCCGTTTGAAGCGCTTCTGAGTCTCGATGCGATCGCCCGCTCTGGCTGGCGAATGCTGGTCAGCCACCGAAAATTGTTGGAATGGCAAACCGCGACGGACGCTGAGCGCAATGCGCGCACCGATTTCCCTACAGTTCTCCAAACAATGTGGGTCGCACCAACGTTCGCGGCGATTTTGGCGATTGCAATCATTCTCGTGCAACGCAATCAAATCGAATTTTCCGCGGCACTTTTAGCTTTGTGGTTCACCTCGCCGGTGATCGCGTGGTGGATGAGTCTTTCGTTGAAGCCCGCCCGCCCATCACTGAGCGACAAACAAATTCATTTCCTGCACAAAACAGCGCGAAAGACGTGGCGTTTTTTCGAAATGTTCATCAACGAAGACGACCATTGGCTGCCGCCCGACAATTTCCAGGAAAACCCGCGCGAGGTTCTGGCCACACGAACGTCGCCGACGAACATTGGCTTGAGCATGCTCGCCTCGTTAGGGGCATGGGACTTCGGCTATGTTACCACGCAGGAACTTCTCGAGCGCTTGACCCACACGCTGAACACGCTCGATCAGCTCGAACGTCATCGCGGCCATTTTTATAACTGGTACGACACACGAACACTCAAACCGCTTCTGCCACTCTACTTATCCAGCGTCGATAGCGGTAATTTTGCCGCTCATGCACTGACGCTACGTTCTGGTTTGCTTGAGGTGCCGGAATTGCCGGTCGCTAACTGCGTTGGGTTTCAAGCCTTGGAACACACCGCCATCGCGCTGGCCGACTCCATCGAAACCAGCAACTCACTGAACGGCGACAGCGCTGTCATTTCAAAGCAGTTGGCCAAATTCAATTCAGTGTTATCGCGTCACATCGCTTCCAAAGACGATAAGCTGAAGTCAGTGGCCAACGCGCTGATGGACATCGCGAAAGCCGCCGCCGAAGTAGAAGCGCTCACCAGCACTTGTCCAGACGCCGATTGCAAATGGTGGGCGCACAAACTTTCGCAGATGTGCGCCGCGCAAGCCGAAGAATTGCGACTCTTAACGCCGTGGGTGACACTGCCACCAGCGCCCGAGGAATTGAAGCGGCAGGCGCTCGCACCCGACATCACACGCTTACACGAATTCACCGGGCTCGTGACCATGATCGAGCGCATACCGACTTTGCGTGAGGCCGCGCGCTTTGATCAAACGCTCGTCCCTTTGCTCAATCTCGTCGTTCAAAAAGTCACCGCACACGCGCATCTGACAGAGACGTCGTTGCAATGGCTCGATTCACTCGCGCAATCCATTCAGGAAGCCGCGCGCAACGCCAGGCATCGCATGGACACGATCAATGCGCTCGCCCATCGTTGCGGCGAAGTCGCGGAGATGGATTTCAAATTCCTGTTCGACGAATCGCGCGAACTGTTCGCGATCGGCTACAACGCGACCGATCATCGCATGGACGGCAGCTTTTACGACTTGCTCGCTTCCGAAGCGCGTCTCACCAGCTATCTCGCAATTTCGCAATATCAGGTTCAGCAGGAACACTGGTTTGCGCTCGGTCGTATCCTTGTCTCGCCGCATGGTCACCCCGTTCTCGTTTCGTGGAGCGGTTCGATGTTCGAATATTTGATGCCGATGCTGGTCATGCCCAGCTACGAGAACACGCTGCTCGACCGAAGCTGTAAAGCTGCCGTGCAACGCCAGATCGAATACGGCAAAGAACGCGGCGTGCCGTGGGGATTTTCCGAATCAGGCTACTACATGACCGATGCGCACCTGAACTATCAATATCGCGCATTCGGAGTCCCGGGCCTGGGTCTCAAACGCGGCCTCGCGGACGACCTCGTTGTCGCGCCATACGCGACGATGATGGCGCTGATGGTTCAGCCGATCGAAGCTTGTGAAAACCTGCGCCGCCTCTCTCGCGAAGGCCGCGAAGGTCGCTACGGTTTTTACGAAGCGATCGATTACACGCCCTCGCGCCTGCGCCCCGGTCAGAACAGCGCCACTGTGCAATCGTTCATGGCGCACCATCAAGGCATGGGTTTCCTTGCGCTCGTCGCGTTGCTGCGCAACAAACCGATGCAGCGACGGTTTCAGTCCTATCCGCTCTTTAAATCGACCGAACTATTGCTTCAAGAACGCGTCCCTAAAGTCATCACGCCGCTTTACCCCGGCGAACTCGAAGCCGCCGGCCGGCCCGAAGCCGAAAACAAAAAGGAAGAATTCATCCGCGTGTTCACCAATCCGAACACGCCCTTTCCGGAAGTGCACCTGCTTTCCAATGGCCGCTACACGACGGCCGTCACCACGAGTGGCGCTGGCTTCACACAATGGAAAGGTTTGGCGCTCACACGCTGGCGCGAAGACAGCACTCGCGATTGCTACGGAAACTTCTGTTACATCCGCGATCTCGACACCGGCGATGTTTCGTCCGTCGCATATCAGCCGACCACAAAACCATCACGCGTCTACGAAGCGATCTTCACGCAAGGCCGCGCCGAATTCCGCCGCCGCATCAACGATCTCGACGCGCATACAGAAATCAGCGTGTCGCCGGAAGACGACGTCGAATTGCGTCGCATCACATTGACCAATCGCTCTGGAACAGAAAAAACGATCGAACTCACGACCTATGCCGAAGTAGTCCTCGCGCCGGCGAATGCGGACCTGGCGCACCCAGCGTTCAGCAATCTCTTCGTCGAAACCGAAATCCTCCGGCAGCAAGACGCTGTTCTTTGCAAGCGCCGTCCACGTTCGCAAAAAGATAACCCGCCGTTTTACGTTCACCTGATGCTGCCTCACGGCACGGTCAGCGATGAACCGTCCTTTGAAACTGACCGCAGCAAATTTATCGGACGTTGCCGCACGACCAGCGATCCACAAGCCTTGCAAACGCGCGGCGCGTTATCGAACAGTGAGGGCCCTGTTCTGGATCCGATCATCTCCATCCGCCGAACCATCAAGCTCGCGCCTGAGCAATCGGCGCGCATCGATTTGATTTTCGGCGTCAGCGAGACGCGCGATGGCGCGATGCACATCATCTCCAAATATCGCGACGCGAGTTTGGCCGACCGTATCGTGGACCTCGCGTGGACGCATTCGCAAGTCGTCCTCCACCAACTCAACGCCACCGAAGCCGACGCGCAACTGTTTGGCCGGCTTGCCACCGCGCTGATCTACAGCCACCAATTCCGTCGCGCACCCGCATCGACGCTGATGAAAAATCGACGCGGCCAAAATAGTTTGTGGGCTTACGGAATTTCCGGCGACCTGCCCGTCGCGCTCGTTCATCTCAGCGATGCCAATTCCACCGATTTTGCCAAAAAGGTTTTGCAAGCGCACGCCTACTGGCGGCTGAAAGGGTTGCAGTGCGACATGGTCATTTTAACTGAGGAAGATTCTGTCTATCGCCAGAGCCTCTACGACCAGGTCATCGGATTGATTGCCGCTTCGACCGAAGCTGCGCTCATCGATCGTCCCGGCGGTCTTTTCGTTCGACGCGCCGATCAAATTCAGCCAGACGATCAAGTCCTGCTACAAACCGTCGCGCGCCTCGTGCTTTCTGATTCAGCCGGCACCCTCGCAGACCAGACCAATCGCCGCGTCCGACCCGAACCAGCCATCCCGCAACTCATTCCCGTCCGGCGCGCCGAGCAAGACCGCCAATTCCCGCCGCGTCCGCCAGAGCAACGGCTCAAATTTTACAACGGCTTCGGCGGCTTCAGTCCGGATGGCGAAGAATACGTCATGACGTTAAAGCCCGGACAAGTCACGCCGGCGCCATGGGTCAACGTCATCGCCAATCCACAATTCGGCACCGTTGTTTCCGAAAGCGGTAGCGCCTACACATGGTTTGAGAACGCGCACGAATATCGCCTGACGCAATGGAACAACGACGCAGTCAGCGACGCCTCCAGCGAAGCGTTCTACATTCGCGATGAACAAACCGGCGAATATTGGTCGCCGACTCCGCTGCCATGCCGCGGTTCGCAACCTTACAGCGTCCGACACGGCGCTGGTTACACCGTTTTCACTTACAGCGAATACGGCATCGAATCTGAACTAACCGTGTTCGTCGCCAAAGATGCACCGGTGAAGTTCGCGGTCCTCAAATTGCGCAACACCTCGAACCGCGCCAAACGTTTATCGGCATTCGGCTATTGGGAATGGGTGCTCGGCGAACTGCGCTCAAAGAATCTCCTGCACATCGTCACTGAACTCGACGGACGCACCGGCGCCTTATTCGCTCGCAACGCGTATAACACCGATTTCCCCGGCCGCCTCGCGTTCGTCGACGTCCAGGCCACAGCGCGCACCATCACTGCTGACCGGATGGAATTCCTCGGTCGCAACGGTTCCATCTCACAACCCGCTGCACTCCGTCGCTTGCGTCTTTCAGGTCGAGTCGGTGCTGGCCTCGATCCATGCGCAGCCATCCAAATGCAATTTGATCTACCCGAAGGTCAGGAACGCGAAGTGATCTTCCGCCTCGGTGCCGCGCGCGATGCCGGCGAAGCGCAACAACTCATCGAACGTTTCAAAGATCCCGCAGCCGTCCACGCCGAACTCGATGCCGTGAAAGCGCACTGGGACGAAATTCTTGGCGCTGTCCAAGTCGAAACACCCGACCCTGCCCTCGATCTGCTCGCCAATCAATGGCTGCTTTACCAGACGCTCGGCTGCCGTATTTGGGCGCGTACCGGCTACTATCAATCGAGCGGCGCATTTGGTTTTCGCGATCAATTGCAAGACGCGATGGCGCTCGTCCACTGCAATCCACGCGCACTTCGCGACCAGATTCTTTACGCCGCCGCGCACCAATTCGTCGAAGGCGATGTCCAACATTGGTGGCATCCGCCTACCAATCGCGGCGTTCGCACCCATTTCTCCGACGATTACCTGTGGCTTCCTTACGCCGTGTGCCGCTACATCACCGCCACTGGCGACCACGAAATCCTCAACGAAACCGTTCCGTTCATCGAAGGCCGCCCCATCAAGCCGGATGAAGAAGCGTACTTCGACCTGCCTCGCGTCGGCCCGTCCTCAACTCTTTACGAACACTGCGTCCGCGCCGTGAACAACGGCCTGAAATTCGGCGCGCACGGCATCCCGCTCATCGGCTGCGGCGATTGGAATGACGGCATGAACCTCGTCGGCGAACATGGCAAAGGCGAAAGCGTCTGGCTCGCATTCTTCCTGCACAACGTCCTGACCCAATTCGCCCAGGTCGCACGCCAGCGTCAGGACAACGCGTTTGCTCACAAATGTCTCGAGGAAGCCGAACACCTCCACGCGCACATTGAAAAAAATGCGTGGGATGGCAATTGGTATAAGCGCGCGTGGTTCGATGACGGCACGCCCCTCGGCTCACAAGAAAATGAAGAATGCCAGATCGACGCCCTGCCGCAAAGCTGGTCCGTCATTTCCGGAGCCGCCAATCCGACGCGCAGCCGCCAGGCCATGGACGCCGTCGATCAAAGGCTCGTCCGACGCGATGGCCACCTCATCCAACTCTTCACGCCCGCGTTCGACAAATCGAATCTCAACCCGGGCTACATCAAAGGCTACGTCCCCGGCATCCGCGAAAACGGCGGCCAATACACACACGCCGCCGTTTGGACAATCATCGCCTTTACCATGATGGGCGATCATCGTCGCGCATGGGAACTGTTCCGCATGATTCTCCCGCCCAACCACAGTCGCAACCCCGACGAAGCCAACCTGTATAAAGTCGAACCCTACGTTGCCGTCGCAGATATATATGGCGTCGCTCCGCACATCGGTCGCGGCGGGTGGACGTGGTATACAGGCTCGGCGGGCTGGCTCTACCGTTTGATTCTCGAACACCTGCTCGGCATCCGCCGCGAAGCCGACCGACTGCGTTTTGCGCCGTGCCTGCCGCCGGAGTGGAAAAGCTTCAAAGTCCACTACCGCTTCGGCCAATCCGGCTATCAAATCGAACTCCGTGCAGAAAATGGCTGGGCAAAAGTCCAAGGCATTAACGTTGATGGAACCGATCAACCCGGCGACACGCTGCTACTCAAAGACGACGCGCGAGAACACAAAGTCATCGTGTCGTTCTAATCCGGATAGGTTTAAGCGGGGGGGTACCCCCCCTTCCAATTGGGACAAACTCGTCGCAACTCGTCGCATTTGGTCGCAATTGGGACAAACTCGTCGCATTTGGGCGCTGAATTTGGCCGAATTGCGCAGGCGCTTTTGGCTATTTCAAAGAACAATGGCGGCGGCTTAGGCCGCTGCCGGCAGTGACAAGTGTATGGTGAAGTAGCGTGTTTTTCAAGGAAGAAGTGTTCCGGATTTCAACGCAGAGACGCAGAGGGCGCGAAGGTTGCGATTGGGATCAGAAAGATCGCTATGCGTCTTGGAGTGCGTGCAGTCCTCTGCCGCTTTGGGATTTTCAACGGCTCGACTGCGAAAAAGCGGCAGAGGACTGCGCGCACTCCAAAAGCTTCGCCTTACTCGACGTTGGTTTGATTGATTTGGAATTGGCGGCCGTCTTTGAGGACCTGGTAGTAGCCGTAGTCGAAACTCAAAATTTGGACCTCGTCGCCTTCGTTGAGACCAGCCGGCAAAGGATACGCGCCGAAGCAGGGTTTGACGCGAACGATGGTTCCGGGTTTGAGTGCAAAATAACCATGCGGCGGGGTGCCACGATATTTTGACCGATATTTTTTGTCATTCATCCCGCGACTTTAACGCGGTCACTTGGACATCCGCGGTCCAAGTGGCGGAAAATTTGTCGCTCGCTCGTTTCCTCCATTTCGGGCATACGTGAGCCGTATGAGTCGAGAGACATTTCGAGGATCATCCAGTTACACCATTGCAGAAATTGACATTGATCCTCAACGCATCTCGGGATTCGCAAACGGTCCCGATACATTGCTATGGATCAATGTTGAGTTTCATTTTTGGCGCCCAAACCCAGGACAAGCTGTCGACCATGCGTATCGGCTCCTTACTGGCCACTTGGCGACACAAAACGGAGCGCGAATCGCGACCCTCAACCCGGTGAACATCAATTCGGTTCTTTTGCACCATCATATGCACCGTCGAAATGAGTATTGCAACTTGCACTTCCCGTTAGATCCGCACCGTTTAGATTTTATCGAGAAGACAAGGAACGGCGAGGACCTAAATCTGAGACTGTTGCTTTGGCTAGAACGTGAAGAATACGCGGCAATTCAAGACAACGAGGGGAAACATCCAGCCTATTGGAGTCTGCGATCAGTTGAGCAGATGACTCTGGACACACACATAACGATTCCGAAATCCAATTGGATCGATCGAGTACTGAGTAATATTGGATATGGTAAAATTCACCTATTCGAGTTGCCGGTGGTGCCAGTTGAAGCAGCGCAAAAGTACGCGCACGCGTTTGAAGCTTTGAAGCAGGCGCAGGAGCGGCACAAACTAGGACAATACGACGACGCAGTAGGAAAATGTCGCGTCGCGCTCGAGGAATTTTTCGAGAAGAAAAAAGTCGTGAAGGAAGGCGGCGAGCAGAAGGAGATTTCAGTTCTAAAAAGCAGCTGGCAGAAGAAGCTCGGTAGTAGCACTTATGATTGGCTGAATGGAGCAATGGATGCGCTAAAATACGCCGGCAACAAGCCTCATCATTCTGCTCATGAACACTACGATTATTACGAATCGCTAATGATTATTTCCATCACACTTGCAGTGGTGGGCTTTGCCGCGAGAAGTGATACTACTGAGTCTCAGCAACAGGTGCATTAACACTACGTCGTTGCATCCTTGTAATAACCGAACCATCGATCTGTTGCGCCCGAGCCTGATCACGAGTTGCGTTGCGAGGGTCGCCGGAATACACATACGCGTCCCCTCGAAAGACGTAAGCCTCAGCAAAATCGGGCCGAAGTTCGATAGCCTTTGTGAATTCATTAATCGCTTCGCGAAACTGACCTTTGCCGATATACGCCCTTCCGGCACCATAGTGCGCATCGACCGATTGCGGCGACAATTGGATAGCGTTTGTGAAGTCGCGTAAGGCGGAGTCGGCATTACTCAGGGAGCAATAAGTACACCCCCTCATGATAAGTAGTTCTATATCGTTGGTGTACTTTGTGAGGGCGTAGTTCAGATCTGGTAAAGCGTTTGTGAATTCGCCAATGTCCATAAATCCTTGCGCACGGTTCTGCAGCGCATTCCTGTCATCTGGTTTGAGATATATCGCACGCGTAAAATCGCGGATTCCTTCGCGGGTTCTGCCGAGATCACACAATAGCGTACCCCTTACCGTATACGCTCTGAAACTCGTTGGCTCTAACTTAATAGCTAAATCGCAATCCGAAAGCGCGCGCTGCCGTTTGCCTTCGCTCCGATATGCAACTGCTCGTTCTGAATAACACTCGGCGCAGTTAGAATCTCCCCGAACGGCCAAAGTAAAGTTGGAAATCGCCGATGGAAAGTTGGATTGCTCCAAGTAAATTACGCCGAGCCCTTGGTACGCAGCAGAAAAATTGGAATCCCTATGTAACGCAGCCTCCAAATCAACTTTGGCTGCGTCGATGTTTGACATTATTCCATACCCGAGGCTTCGATAGTAAAATCCAATCGGCGAATTCGGCTCGAATTTTATTGCCTGATTGAACGAAATAAACGCGTCGTCAAACCGCCCATCTTTTGCGTAACGCAACCCTCGGTTCACTAGGGGGGTAGCATTCTTAGGACTTAGCGCGATTGCCCGTTCGTAGTTTGTCAAAGCAACTGTGTTGCTACCAGATTTTTCGAAAATTATACCGCGATTGTTGAACACGGACCAATCGGCACCGCCGAGAGCAATTATTCGATCATAGTCGGCGAGCGCGCGCTTGTAATCTCTCATCAGGAAGTACGCTGACGCGCGGTTTATATATGCGGTGCCCGACGAAGGCTCAAGCTTCACCGCCTGATCCAAGTTCGTAATTGCCTCCGCATACTTTCCGATCGAACAAAGCGCAGCCCCGAGATCCATATAAGCGATTGCTAAATCTGGGCGAGCTTGAATCGATGCACGCATATCGTCAGCGGCGCGGACGAAATCACCCAAAACGAAGTAGGAAAAGCCGCGAGGTATATAGATATCAGCCACGTCCACTAGTGCTTCCGGATGTTTCCATTCGACCAGCGCATCAGTGAAATCCCGCACAGCAGTCTTGTAATCGTGTGCTTCGTAAGCTGCTAAACCAGCGGCGAAAAGCACCACAAACTTAGTCTCCGCCGCCAATTCAGCATGCAACGTGAAATGCTCTAAATCCTGTACAGGCACTTTGAAAATCGCGGTCTCGCGCTGAAGCTGAATATCTGCGTGTTGCTGCAAAACCTCATAGTGAACAGTTAAATTCACCTTCTCTTTTGATTTGCGGTACCAGCCCCAAATCACAAGGGAAGCTTTGCGTTGGATTCCTTCTTCGCGGGCAATCGCCGAACCCTGCTGCGCCGTAATAACCTTGCCGAGCGCGCCAATCTTAAGCTCATGGTGTTGTTTGGCTGTCGTGCGTAGTTCCTCAAGCAGCGTTTCAGTCACTCCGTAGTCATTGTCGGGACCATCAAAATTTGCAACTAACACGCCGCCCTCGCTGCGGTCGTGATTTTGGAAGATCGCAACAAGCCCTAAAAGCACGACAATCACCGACAAAAGAACTAAACAAACACGAGCGAAGAGTCGTTCCCGATTAGAGTATTTCGGGACTTTTGAGAGAGGCGCATCAGCAACGAGAATTTTTCCACCCTTTTTTGCGATCAGGACGTAAACAAACCAAAAAATACCCGCTATCGACAAAAATGCCCATAGAATAACCCAAAACCCGCTGTTTCCCGACAGGAGATCGTTCGCACTTTTTATGGCAGAACAAACAGTTGCAATCGTCCCGAGTAACGAAAGAACAAATCGCTTCGTGTCATCTGCAAGGTTGTACGATTGCCTAGTCAAAGTCGTTTGTGTTTCGAAGAATAGCAAAAGTACAGGGAATACACAGAATTATGTACGTCGGCGATGGTTTTCTAATGATTAATGGCCACCTCGCTTACAGCAATTGCGCCTTTCTGCGCCCACCCCGCCCTTTCCGCGTCTCTGCGTCAAAACCCACGCAACCACTTGACTCAACTTCCATGCCAAACTCAAAAAAAGTTCATTTTTGGCAACTAAAAATGCACTTTCCATTCGTTTCATTCGTTTCGTTCGTCCCATTTTTGACAGGAAGTGGCTTTCTGGTAGAATCGTAACGTGTTGAGGGTTGAGGGATGAGAGTTGAGAGGCAAGAAATGGACAATCGACAATCGACAATCGAAAAATTTGAACGAGAAAGGAACGGATTAGTTATGAACGACGTGATGATAAAGACAGAGGACGACGCGGCGGTGAAGGCGGACGACGCAGCGCGATCGTCCCTACCAAGACGCAGGTGGTGTGCGGTGCAGAGGCTTTCGCCGAGGGTGCGGTTGTTTATCAATCGGGCGATGCGGGATGGGGTGACTTATAAGCAGATCCTGGCCGGGTTGGCGAAGAAGAGGGTTTCGTGTGTCAGCGCGAAGCAGTTGAGGGATTGGCATCGGACGGGGTATGCGGAGTGGCTGGCGGACCAGGTTTATTTTGAGAAGCTGGTGTTGCAGGTCGAGTCGGCGCGGCCGAGTAAGGCGGTGAAGTCGGGCCAAGGGAATTTCAGGGAGTTGTCGCAGTTGGATATCGCGGCGCAGTTGCATGCGGCGGCGCGCAAGTTCGACCTGGAGAAGTTTTGCGAGCATTTGAATTCGAAGCCGGAGAGTTTTTTCCGGTTGGTGTTCGCAAATGCGTTGCATGAGCGGAATGCGATCTTGCGGGATCAACTGGAGTTGAATGCGACCAAGTACCGGGAGGTTTCGAAGAAGGAGAAGCGGGCGAGGAAGCCGAAGCGTGGTGGGGTGACGTTGGAGGAGCTCGAACGGATTGATCGGAGGATGAACCTCTAGGGAAATTAAGAGTTAAGAATTAAGAATTACGAAACTGAAGAATTTATCTTTCCGATTCTCCGCTTTTGGAAAAGCGGAGAATCGGGGAGAGGAAGGGAAAGTAAAATTATGAATGCTGAAGTGTTATCGGCGCCTCTCGCCGTTGCCCCGTCGTCGGGGTTGATTTTGCCGCGTCATATCGGCAAAGCGAAAAATATCCCGCAGGATCCCACACGTTGGGGATTGCCGTACCAACATGGGTGGATCTATGACAAGTCGCGGTTGAAGCTTTGGGTTAAATCGCGGCAGATCGGCGGGAGTAAATCTTCGCAGATCGCTACGGTTCGCGCCAAAGCGTTTGAGCAGTGCCCGGTGGATACGTTTGTCGCCAGCAGCAATGAAGGACAGGCGTGTTTGTATCTGGAAGGTTGTCACAGTTATGCCAAAGAGATGCATATCGAGGCGACTCATGAAGGCAAAATGATCATCGACGAAGACGGCAGCACCGCCTACGTCCTGCGCTTCGCCAACGGTCGGCGCATTTTCTCCATGAGTTCGAGCGTCAATGCGCAAGCCGGCAAAAGCGGCGATCGCATCCTCGACGAATTCGCCACCATCCCGCACGCGCGCGAACTTTATGGCGTCGCCTTTCCCGGCACCATGTGGGGCGGCAGCAAACTCGAGATCATCTCGACCCAACGCGGTCGCGACACTTATTTCAACGAACTCGTTCAGGAAATCGTCGAAGGCGGCAATCCGAAAAAATTCAGCTTCCACAAAACGACCTTCCAGGATGCGCTCGATCAGGGCCTGCTCTACAAACTGCAGATCCACGCGCCCGAAGACGACATGATCCAGACGATGGACGAAGCCGATTACTACAACTACATGCGCGCCAGTTGTCCCGACGAAGAATTTTTTCTGCAAGAATATATGTGCGTCGCCAGCGACCTGCGCACCGCGTTCTTGCCGCACGACCTCATCGCCAGTTGCGAATACGCGCCCGAAGAAAAATGGGAAGCGACGCTGTCGATGCTCGAAAAAACGAAAGGCGAGTATTACCTCGGCGTGGACGTGGCCCGTGACCAGGACCTCACGGTCATGTGGCTGCTGGAAAAGCTCGGCGACGTCTTTTACACGCGCGCGATCGAAACGATGCAACGGGCATCTTTCGACGCGCAGGAAGCGCTGCTCTATCCGTTGCTGCGCATCAACCGCGTGGTCCGCGCCTGCATCGACAATACCGGCATCGGCCGCCAATTCGCCGAACGGGCGGCGCAACGTTTCGGTCCGCACAGAGTCGAAGCCATCACATTCACCGCCGATTCGAAGGCGGAACTGGCCTATCCATTGCGCACCGCCTTTGAAAAACGCATCCTGCGCATTCCCGGCGAAAGAGCCGTCCTTGCCGATTTGCGTAGCGTGCGAAAGGAGCCCACCTCGACCGGCGGCGTCCGTTTCAGCGCCGGGCGCAACGAGTTCGGCCATGCCGACCGGTTTTGGGCGCTCGCCCTCGCCGTTCATGCTGGAAGAGCGCGGGGACGTGCGACGATGGTGTGCTGACAGGTGGGACAGAACGGCTCGTTCCTAATTCTTTCTCTTGCACCAGCGTTAACACGCAACCGGTTGATTTTAAGCAAAATGGAACTTTACTGACAGTTTTGACGAAAAATTTGTTCAGCCGCAATTGCCTGAAATCTAACTGTTTACAATGATTGTTCAGTTTTTCCTCTACTCTCCTTTGACAGATTCGCCTACGCGTGTATTGTTGGGCCCGACACGTTAGCCTCCTGAAGTTCCTTTTCAGGAGCAAAGGAAGTTTTTGGCAAACACCGAGGCCACAACTTTCTATGAACTTAACAATACATCTCGGTGTCGGACAAATATGCTAAGAAAGAGAGTTACCCGGGTGAAGGCGCCTCGCGCCGCAGCCCTCGGCTCCCGAGCTTCGAAAAAACGTTCTGTCGCCAAAAAGGCGCGGTTTGATTTTCAAGGGCAAAGCGCCACCACGAAAGTCGCCGTCAACGGCAAAGCGAAAGGAAGCAAGGCCGGCAAGGCGTCCGCAGCTCCAGCCGGCCCCGTAACTCCAGCTCCCGCCGCCAGCAAGATCGACCCGGCTTTCATCCAGGAAAAGGTCAAGGAACTGCTGCGTTTGGCGCAGGACCAGGGTTATCTCACTTACGACGACGTCAACGACGCGTTGCCGGACGAGATCGTTACGCCCGAAGTCCTCGATGAAATTTATACCAAGTTGCGCGGGTTCGACGTTGAAGTCGTCGAATCGCCCGACATGGACACCGCTCCTGCCAAGGAGACCGAAGAGCGCGAAGAGACCGAAGATTCCTCTCGCCTCGATATTTTGGACGACCCCGTCCAGATGTATCTGCGTCAGATGGGCAAAGTTCCCTTGCTCACCCGCGAACAGGAAGTCGAGATCTGCAAGCGCATTGAAGAAGGTGATACTGAAGCCCGTGTTATCCTTTTCAAATTTGGTTTCACGGCAAAAGAGCACGTCGCTCTCGCTGAGAAATTGATCTGTGATCCGCCGAAGGAACGTTTCGATCGCGTCGTCGTCGACAAGCAGGTTGAAAATCGCGCCGCTCACCTCACCACGCTCAAGCGTTTGATCAAACGCACGCGCGAGATGGATGAGAAGATGGATACACTTTACGAAAAGTGGCATTCGGCGAAGAAAGCCCAGAAGGACAGTTACTGGCGGAAGATCGAGGCGATGGACAAAAAGCTCCAGGCCATCTATCCCAAGTTTTATTACAAGCCGAAGGTCGTCGAAGAAGTCATGCTCGTCGCAGACAACCTGCGCGACAAGATCCAGACGAGCCTGCGCGCTATTTCCGATCTCGAACGCGCCCGCAAATCGGCTCATGCCGAGCAGCAGATGCGCGCCGAGCGTGCACGCATCGTCGAATTCGAAAAATTCGCGCGCATGCCGCACGAACAATATTTGACCCAGCACGCCGCGATGAAGAAAGCCGCGGCCAAAGCTGACACCGCCAAGAGCGAAATGGCCGCCGCGAATTTGCGTCTCGTAATTTCGATCGCGAAGAAGCACACGAACCGTGGTCTTTCGTTCCTCGACCTGATTCAGGAAGGCAACATGGGCTTGATGAAGGGCGTCGAAAAATTCGAGTATCGCCGCGGTTACAAGTTTTCGACCTACGCCATTTGGTGGATCCGCCAGGCGATCACCCGCGCGGTGGCCGACCAGGCGCGCACGGTGCGTATCCCGGTCCACATGATCGAAGTCATCAACCGCGTCATGCGCGTGCAAAAGCGTTTGATGCAGGAACTCGGTCGCGAAGCTGAACCCGAAGAAATTGCGGACGAACTGAACATCCCCGTCGCACGCGTCCGTGCGATTTTGAAGATGGCTCAGCAATCCGTTTCATTGCAGGCGCCTGTTGGCGATGGCGATGATGCGAGCGTTGGCGATTTCATCGAAGACAAAAAGGCGGCGAACCCGTCCGAAGTCACCAGCTACAGCTTGCTCAAAGATACTTTGCACGACGTTTTGCAAACTTTGACCGAACGCGAACGCAAGATCGTCGAAATGCGCTTCGGCCTCATCGACGGCTACGAACGCACGCTCGAAGAGATCGGCAAGCAATACAACGTCACCCGCGAACGTATTCGTCAGATCGAAGCGAAGGCGTTGCGCAAGATGCGTCACCCGACCCGTCTCCGCCACCTGCAAGGCTTCCTCGACAGCGAAGCCACTGCTGAACAGGTCTAAGACTGAAAACATTTAGACAAAGCGCGGATCGGAAACGGTCCGCGCTTTTTTAGTCTTTACTGCCGTAGAGCCAACGCCTGACCAGCTTTGTGTATCGAGGCATGATTATATATGTCATCAAAAAGCAAATGGTGATTGTTCCGGCGAAGCCCGACAAAAATCCGTTCTGCGCGATTTCCAGTTGCCTTACCAAGGGCGCGAGTGCCCTTGGAACGAGCAGGACGAGCGGATAGATCGCGGTGCAGGTCAGTAGAAACTGTTTCCATTTCACCGGCACTTTCACGCCCTCGCCTTCGGGCGTGAACCAGAAGTCCAAGCCGGTGCGGATCGCGTAGTTGTCGTCGTGGATCACGAGGGATCGGACTTTTTCGATGAGGCGGGCGCGGTCTTTGGATTCCATCCAGTTGCGAAGATTCACAATCGTGTCGAATCGGATGATGAAGGTGTAGGTGGTCGTTAGTCCGGAAATCGGGCGGATAACCTGGGAATCGAGATGACCGGGGTAGGACCGGCAAATCGGTTGAATTTCCGACAGCCAGTTTTCGTATGCGGCCACCTGCCCTTCGCGGACTTTTTGGGTGATGACAACGGTTGCGCCGTTTTGGCCGTCTTCTAACACGTTCATTTCGTCAATATTTCAGGAAAAAACGGGCGAATCAATGACGGTGGTCAATCCGAAGAAACTTGACCCTTAGGCCAATCGCTAGAATCATTGCAAGTCCCGCGACACGGTGTGTCCCGGCCGAGTGTTATGAAGATTTTTCGTTTGTTTTCGCTGACGGTTCTGTTGTCGCTGGTTTGCACGCTTGCGCAAGCCGAGCCGAAACGAGTGCTTCTCGTAACCGCGACGGAGGGCTTCCCGCATACGTCCGTCACTGCCGCCGAACGCGTTCTGACCAAGCTTGGGCTGAAGTCCGGGAACAAGGCAATGGCTTTCCGCATCACTGCGGTTATCCGAAGCGGTCCACGCCCGAAGGATAATCCGGACGCTGAACAAGAGTGGCTCAAAAAGATGACGAACGATTTTGCCGAGTTGATGTCGCCAACCGCTTTGAACGACTACGACGGCGTCATTTTTGCAAACACCACCGGCGAACTGCCTATCCCCGACAAAGATGCATTTATTGCTTGGATCAAAGCCGGACATGGTTTCGTCGGTATGCATTCGGCGACCGACACGTTGCACGGCTATCCGCCATATATTGAAATGATCGGTGGTGAATTCTTGCAGCACGGCCCGCAAGTGAAAGTCACCTGCATCGACCAGGACATTCGCCATCCGGCAACGCGTCGCATCGGGAAATCTTACGAAGTTTTTGACGAAATCTATCAGTTCAAAAATTTCCATCGTGAACAGGTTCACGGCTTGCTGACGCTCGATAAGCATCCCAACAACGGCACGCCGGGCGATTACCCGATCGCATGGTGCAAACAGTTTGGCCGCGGCAAGGTGTTTTATACTTCACTCGGTCACCGTGAAGAAGTTTGGGACGAAACCACTTATCAGAACCACGTTCTGGGTGGCCTTCGTTGGACCCTCGGCCTCGAACAGGGCGATGCTCATCCACAAACGCCGGCGCTGAAAGTGCCGCGTCGCGAAAAAATCGATGGCTTTCAGCCGCTTTTTACCGGAACTAATTTCATGAATTGGACCCGTCGCGACATGGAGAAAAACAGCCCATGGATCGTGGAAAACGGAATGTTGATCGAAAAGGCCGCTGGTTCTATCAACGACCTTGTGACTGACAAGCCACACACCAATTTCATGCTGAGCTTCGATTATATGGTAACGGGGGGCGGTTCCAGCAGCATGCTGTTGCGTGGACGTTACGATGTGCTGGACAAAGTTCCTGCGCCGACCCCAGGTGTCTGGCAAAAAGTGAAAATTACTCTGATCGATGACAAGGTCACCGTCATCGTGAATGAACATCCGATATTTGTTAAGCGGCCGTTGACTGAAGTTGCCGCCGAAGCACCCGATTCTCCTTCCGCTGAAAAAAGCCCGATCATCCTTCAAAGTGGTCACGGACCGGTCGCGTATCGCAACGTCCGCATCCGCGACTTGAGTGACTTCGATATCCGAGCGATGAACGGAAAGACTTACAGCTTCACGCTTCCCAAAAGGACAAAGAAAACCCGCTGAATGGGTTGGAGTTCCTAAACGTCTGATATTGCGAGGTGCATGAATAACAACGAATCCGAATTGAATCGTCGCGACTTCCTGAAAAAAGGCACGTCGCTCGCGACCATGATGGCATTGATGGGCTGCGTGGAACTTCGCGCTGAAGATACTAAACCCGCTGCCAGTTCTGCTGAGCCGGAATTGACGAAGATGCCCGATTTGCCCCGTTTGAACGTCGGCATCATTGGCGTAGGGCTACAAGGTCGCGCTATCATCGATGCGCTGCAGCAGTTCCCGCAACAAAAAGAAGAGAACGGTCCGCACGTCATTGCGATCTGCGACAATTACAAACGCGCGCTCACCCGCAACGCCGAAGCGGCACCGAAAGCGCAGCAATATGATGATTACAAGCAGTTGCTCGCGAATAAGGACGTGCATGCCGTCGTTGTTTCGACTCCAACGCACTTGCACCGGGATATCGCGATCGAAGCGTTGAACGCTGGCAAACACGTTTATTGTGAAGCGCCGCTCGCGCACACGGTCGAAGACGCCAAGGCCATCGCCCGCGCCGCTCGTGATTCAGCTCGTTATTTCCAATGCGGCATGCAGGAACGTTCGCATCCGCAACGCGCATTCCTGCTGCCATTCGTCCGCTCCGGAGCGGCCGGCAAACCGGTCATGGCGCGCGCGCAATGGCACAACAAGCAAAGCTGGCAACGTCCATCGTCCACCGCCGAGCGCGACAAGGCGGTCAACTGGCGTTTGCATAGTCAAACCAGCGCCGGCCTCGTCGGCGAAATCGGCATCCATCAACTTGATGTCGTCACCTGGATGTGGAAAATGCGTCCGCAAGCCGTTACTGGTTTCGGGTCGATCATGCAATGGAACGATGGCCGCGATGTGCCGGACACCATTCAAGCAGTGCTCGAATATCCCGAAGGCGCGAAGATGATGTACGACGCGACGCTCGCGAGTTCGTTCGATTCGGATTACGAAATGTACTACGGCGTGGATGCCTCAATTCTCGTGCGCGACAACAAAGCGTGGATGTTCAAAGAAGTCGACGCTCCCCTGCTCGGTTGGGAAGTTTACGCTCGCAAAGATCAGTTTTACAAAGAGACTGGCGTCGCGCTTGTCGCCAATGCGACCAAGCAAACGGCGCTCGGCACCAAGGCGACGGAAGATTCGGCCTACCCGTTCTCGGCATTGCATTACTGCCTGGAAAATTTCCTTATCAATGCCGTCGCGATTAACGCTGCCATCGACGACTACGTCCAGCTTTACGGTGACAGCGACCAGAAAGCCATGGCGCAACAAATGCAACAGGCAAAACAAAACGCGTTCAAGCAACATCCTGCTGCCGACTGGCAGGCCGGCCTTGAAGCCACCGTCGTTGCGTTAAAAACGAATGAGGCGGTGACAAAGAACACCCGGATCAAGTTCGAGAACGAGTGGTTCGAAGTTTGAAACCTGTAAACTGTAATTTGTGATTTAATTTCAATGAAGACACGCACAATCCTGACCGCTATCGCCTTAACATCCGCATTGGCGCTGCAAGCCGCTGACTCCAATCGTTACCAGGCGCAACCCGCCGGGAACAAAGTCCGCATCGAAGGCACCTCCACCGCGCACGATTGGGAAATGGACGGCACCATGATCGGTGGCTCGGTCGAATTCGATCCGGCTGTCCAATTCGATACCGCCCAGGCGACGTTGCCCGGGCTGCAAAACAAAAAGCTCACGATCAAATCGCTCTCCATCATCCCCGTGCGCTCCATCAAGAGCGACGCCAAAGCCATGCCGCACGTGATGGAAGGCTTGATGCAGGATGCGCTTAAAGCGAAGGACTTTCCCAAGATCGAATGCCGCGTCACCGAATTGACCGCCAAGGAACACACTGCCGGCAAGCCATTCGAATTCGATGCCAGCGGCGAGCTAGCGATCGCGGGCAAAACTAATAAAATCAATTTTCCGGTGACCATCGACGTCCCCGAAAAAGACAAACTGAAGATCAGCGGCACGGCTCCAGTCAAGATGACCGACTACGGCATCACGCCGCCGGCGCCGAGTTTCGGCCTGGGCCTGATGAAATGTGGCGCTGATGTGAAAATTATTTTCGATTGGAACCTCGCGAAAGCGAAGTAAGCTAACTTTACGGCTGTCGCGGAAAACCAGCCACCACCGGAACGTCCGGAACGCAAAACCGCATGAAAAAATTCACGTCATTTCACGATTGCGCCACCGAAGTGCTGGGGTTTATTCGTTCGCGCACCAACGATTCTCATCGGTTTAACGAACTGGCGATCGAGCTATTTCACCTTCAATTCGAGAATGTCGTACCGTATCGAAAACTGTGCGAACGCACCATGCGTGGTCGTCAACCGGCGCACTGGACGGATATCCCTACCGTGCCTACATCTGCTTTTAAAGATTTCGAATTAACCTGCCTGCCTGCCGATCAACGCACGAATGTTTTTTATTCCAGCGGAACAACGGAACAGCGGCCAAGCCGTCACTTCCACAATGAGGCGTCACTGGCCGTCTACGAAATATCACTGCTGCAATGGTTCATGACGAAGTTCCTAAAAGAGACTGGGCCAAACACGTTTTTGATTTCGCTGACACCGTCACCTGCCCTTGCTCCAAATTCATCGCTGGCGCATATGTTCGGCACCATTGCGAAGTCGTGTAACATGCTCTTCACTGGCGACGTTGGAGAAGACCGTTCGTGGATCGTCGACTTCAAGAAAACGACGCGCCTTCTGGAAATGTTTTGCGATGGGAGTCAGCCTTTCGCGATTGTTGGCACTGCGTTTGGGTTCGTTCATTTGTTGGATCATCTGACCGGATCGTACAGGAAGTATAAACTCCCGCCGGGTTCGCGCGTCATGGAGACCGGTGGTTACAAAGGACGCAGCCGAGTCATGTCGAAAGCAAAACTCCATCAACTGCTCTCCGAACAATTTGGCCTCGCCGATTCCCAAATCATTTCCGAATACGGTATGAGCGAATTGAGTTCGCAAGGCTACGATAATCCCGATCACATTTTTCGTTTTCCGCCGTGGGCGCGTGTTCAAATCATTTCGCCGGAAACAAAGAGAGAAGTAGGCATCGGCGAAACCGGTCTGGTCCGCATCTATGACCTCGCCAATGTCTATTCCGTCATGGCCATTCAAACCGAAGACCTCGCCATTCGCCGTGACGACGGGTTCGAGCTGATCGGTCGCGCCAACGAAGCCGAACCGCGCGGCTGTTCGCTCATGGCAACGGAGGGTTCCTTGCATTAACGTGAAAATTCGATGAGCGACCATATACATAGAAAACGCACTCTGCTGCTGTGTACGGCGTTGCACGCGTTCACGCATATTTATCAGGTCGCATTGCTGCCGCTCTATGTTCTAATCCGAAAGGACCTCCATCTCACCGGCGACGCGCAGGCAACGTTGCTCGTGTCGGTGATGGGCATCGCTTACTTCGTCCCGAGCTATCCGATGGGCGTTCTTGCGGATCGCTTCAGTCGGAAGAAACTGCTCGGACTGGGCCTCGCCATCAACGCGCTCGGCTTCATTGGATTGGCATACGCGAATTCATTTTCGATGGCCCTGCTGTGTGTTGTTCTCGCCGGTTTCGGCGGCAGCTTTTATCATCCTGCAGCTACATCTCTTATCGCCAGGCTATATCCGGAAGCTACTGGCAAAGCGCTCGGCACGGCTGGTATGGGAGCGAGTCTTGGGTTCTTCATTGCACCTTTCTACGCTGGTTGGCGCGCTGATACGTCTGGTTGGCGCGCGCCGGTGTTGGAACTCGGCATTCTCGGTTTGCTCGCGGCCGCTGCGTTCATGTGGCTGGCGCACGATCATCCCACGCGCGAGTTCCAGGACGACATCAAGAAAACAAAAGAAAAGCTATTCGCGACACCGATGCTTTGGATTCTTTTTCTCGGTTGCGCGCTTTTGTTCTGCTTGCGTGATTTCGCCGGGATGGGCGTTGCCAGTCTTGGTTCGCTCTTTTTGCAACGCGGGCATGGGTTCGATGCAAAACACACCGGCATACTACTCAGTTGCATCTACCTCGCGTCACTTATCAGCAATCCTATCTTTGGCAGCTTGAGCGATCGCGGGCGAATCGGTCTTACAGCATGTGTCTTGTTCATTGCTTCGTTCACGGTGTTTATTTTTCCGCACCTGAACGCAAATTTGCTCGGACCGGCTTTGGGCGTTTATGGATTTTTCTTCATGGCGAGTTATCCGATCGTCGAAGCTGCCTTAATGGAATCGGTGCACGACTCAGTTCGTGGGCGGGTGTTCGGTTTGTTTATCACCGTTGGGGGTTTGCTCGGAAACATTTCGCACTGGTTCGTCGGCCACTGGGTTGAATCACTCGGCGCAGGCTCGGACAAAGTGAGCAACTATTACAGCATCTATGCGATTCTAGCCGTCATGCTCCTGCTCTCGCTCGGTGGCCTCGCTTGTTTGCACGGCATCCGCCGGCGCGACCATGACGCCTACGAGAAGCCAACGAAAGTCGAGGTGCCCGCATGACGTTGCCAAATTACTTTCTGGCCGACTTGTCGCCGGACGCGTCGCTCACACCCACGCTCGTCACCGAGGCTTGCCAGACGCTGAAACGCAATCGCCAAAAATACCTGCTCCCGCGCACGACGAGCAGCATCATTCATCTGCTCGATGGTCTCGGGCGCGAATGGCTCAGCGACGACTCGGCTTTCCGTGCCTTCGTATTGAAAGAAGGTCCGAGCCAAACCGGCTTCGCCGAACGCACCTTGGCGAACGGCTTGGACTCGTTTTTCAAACAGCTCACCGCCGAAAATCTCGAATCGTTGATCCAACAAGAACTCGGATCCATCAATCGACTCGATCAATTCGACAAAGGCGCAATCGCACGCGGCCCGGAATTGCTGATGCACATCGGCGCCGGCAATATCCCCAATGCGATCCTCTTTGATATCGTTTTAGGTTTGCTCACTCGCTCCGCGCAATTCGTGAAGTGCGCTTCCGGCCAAACATTCATTCCGCGGATTTTCGCTCACTCGATTTACGAAGCTGATGCCAAACTTGGCGCGTGCATTGAAATCGCTGAATGGAAAGGCGGGACAGAGCTTCTTGATGCAGCGGTTTTCGCCGAAGCCGATTGCGTGAGCGTCACCGGGAGCGACGAAACCGTTGCCGCAGTCCGCAGCAAGCTTCCGATCAAAACTCGGTTCCTCGGCTATGGGACACGCGTCAGTTTCGCGTTCCTCACACGGGAAGCTCTCGCGGCCGACACCAAAGGGTTCGCCAAACTGGCAGCACGCGATATCGCCGCCTGGGACCAGCAAGGCTGCCTGTCTCCGCACGTCATCTATGTCGAATCCGGCGGCAAAGCGACTCCGGAACTTTTCGCCCAACGACTTTCGGAAGAACTGGACGCGTTGGAAGAACATCAACCACGCGCGCCACTGAGCACCGCAGAAGCGGCGGCGATCGCAACACGCCGGTCATTTTACGAGATACGCGCCGCCCATTCCCCTGAAACACAAATGTGGGCCAGCACGAACTCGACGGCGTGGACCGTGATTTTTGAAGGCGACCCGCGTTTTCAAGTCTCGTGCCTCAATCGTTTCGTCTACGTCAAACCCGTCGCCGACCTGAGCCACGCATTGCAAGCCGCTGAAATGGTTCGCGACAAAACGTCTACCGTCGCGATCGGTAGCACCGCAGCGCAATCCAACGACCTGGCCATTCAACTTGCCCACTGGGGCGCAACCCGAATCTGTCCACTCGGTGAGATGCAGAACCCGCCTTTGACTTGGCGCCACGACGGCCGTCCGCCGTTAGCTGACTTAGTTACGTGGACGAATTTGGAAACCAATCACTGATTACTAAAATGGAACTTCGCAAAACATTCCAATTCGAAGCGGCGCACCTGCTGCCGAACCTGCCGCAATCCCACAAATGCCGCCGGCTTCATGGCCACAGTTTTAAAGTCGAGATCGCCATCGAGGGACCATGCGATGCGCAGCTTGGCTGGGTGATGGATTACGCCGATATGAAGGCGGCATTCAAACCGATTTGGGAAAAGTTGGATCATTTCTACCTCAACGAAGTTACCGGCCTGGAAAATCCGACGAGCGAAAACATCGCAATCTGGATCTGGAAACAATTAAAGCCGAAGCTCCCATTGCTCACTGAAGTCGTCGTCGCCGAAACCTGCACCGCGCGCTGTGTTTATCGCGGTGAATAACTTTTTGTTGTCGTTCATTTGACAAACGGTGGTTGCTGCATGACGTTGCCTTAACGTCAGTCAACTGAAAGGATCCGTATGAGACATATTGTATTGCGGAAGTTCTGTTCAGTGATGTTCAAATGCGACCTCCTGCCCTCTGACCGTCGCAATAAATCGAGGTTCCCCGCACGCGCGCATCGCTTCCATCGTAAGCGGTTTTTGCGGCTCTCAAATCCTGCAACGTGAGACCGCTTCAGTCTAGCGGCTGTCGAGTAGGCGTTGCGCCGCATTCTTGACGGCCTTCGCGAGTTCGGGCGGTCTGACCACTACTGCGTTTCCCGCCCAGCTCAAGACCCAACGCTCGACTTCCGCTAGGCTTGATAGTTGCAAACGCAATTCGACGCCGCCATCCTTCAACTCCTTCAGTTCCTGCGATTCGTGCCATTTCTTTTCGCGAATGTAGTCTGCCACCACTTCATTGAATCGCAGGACAATGTCGAATTGTTCGCTTCCAGAACGAACACCGAAACTGTCGCGCAGGCGTTTATCCAAAGAAAATTTCGCCGGGCGCAAAAAGGTTATGCCGGTCTCTTCGACGGCCTTGATTCGAGCGGGCGCAAATGTCCGGATGTCTTTGCGCAAATGGCACCATGCAAATAAAAACCATTCGCCGTTGATGTTCGCCAAATGATATGGATCGACTACGCGCAATTCAGTTTCGCGCTGGCCGGGTTTGCGATAGCTCAATTGCAGTTGCTTGCGTTGTGCCGCCGCTTTGGCGAGTTGATCGAAGATCTTAAGGTTCAACACCGGCTCGGCGCTAGTGCGGAATGAAATCGTGTGCTCCCAGTCCGATAAATTGAGCGACACCGTATCCGGCAACGATGCCGCCATCTTCTTGAACGCGCTGATCAGCGGCCCTTCAAAGGTCGTCCCACGGTATTGTTGGAGCGCCTTTTCCGCGACGAGCAATGCGAACAACTCGCCTTCAGTGATCTGCAGCGTCGGAAAGCTGTTCACCTCTTCGGTGTAGAAATAACCTTTGCGATCGAAATCGTAATCGAGCGGCAGCCCAAGCCGGTCCTTCATGAAAATCAGGTCGCGATGTATCGATTTCGTGCTGACCTCGATCTGCTTCGCCAGTTGCGTGGCGTTTGGATAATTGGAGGATTGGATCGCCTGATGGATGCGCAACATCCGCTCCAAAGGCGCGCGTGACAGCACTTTTTTAGATCGGCGTCTCATGCGCGGCCATCGTATCACTTGGACATCTGGTGTCCAACTGGTTTGTCATACGATTAAATTTTTGGATCAAAACATGGTGATCGTCTGGCGAAAAAAAAGAGCCCTGACGAATGGCGTCAGGGCTCGTGTGAAAACTAACTCGATTAGTGGTTCTTACCGTTGTCGGTTCGTGGCGATGGATTGCCACCTCCATGCGAACCGCCGTAAGGACTTCCCACTGCGCCACTGGCACGCCCGGCTGAGTATGGGCTTGCCGCCGGCGCGCTACGTGCGCCGCCGCCATAAGGCGCCGCGCCGACATTACGACTCGGCGTGGACGGTGCAACCGGTGCAACCGGTGCGCGGGAGCCTGAATAATTATTCGGTTGCTCAACCGTTCTGTTGCCGCTGGAATACGGTGTCGAAGGCGCAGTGGAATGAATCGAAGGTTCATAGCGAGTCGACGCCTTTGGCACCGCCGGCGTCACTGGCGCAACTGGACGGTTCGCTTCTGCGACTCGCGATGGATTCGTCGATTGGCTACGGGCAGCCGCTGAACCACTCGTGCTGGAACCCGGCCATGCTGGATGTGTCTCCACCGATTCCCGGCCACCCGAGCGCGGCGTTACCGCTGGGCGAGTGGTTGACGGGGCAGCTTCACGTGTTCCTGAGCGTGGAGCAGCAGGTGCTGATCTATCCGTCGCGTTAACCTTTGCGCCGAATGCACTGCGCGACGTTGAGCCGATCGATGCCGTGCGCGTCGCGGGCGTATTGATCAGCACAGGCTTGTTGTGATTCACAGGGGCAGTCGCGACTTTTGCGATCGTTGTTGCGCTCGGGCGATACACCGAGATCGCTTCTTTGCCAGAAACGCGTTCAACGCGGCCGTGGGCGGTGACGGAAGTCGCATCCTTCAACACCACCGTTTGCACGGGTTTGTGCGTGACCTGCGTAATTCTTTCCTTGGGAATGCCGTTGTTGATAACGGTCGTCTTATTGTTCACGATGATCGTGTTGTTGATGATCGTGCTGTGATTATAGATGTTCACGACATCATGATGCGGAGCTTGATGTCTCCACGGATGGCGATCGGTGAAATGGTCGTAGCCCACGAATGTGAACGCGCCGACCGACAATCCAAAGCCCCATGAAACATGGCCGCCATGTCCACCTGCCCACACAACGCCGACGCCTGGGCGCCAATGCGCATACGGTGGCAACGGAGCCCAGCCGCAATAACGGTCATGCTCGCGCCATGCAACCCATGCCGGGCCCCAGGTGCAATCGGGCGTCCATACCCAACCGTACCGCGGTGTCGAGCACCAGCGTCCATAATGGAACGGCGCCCAACCCCATGAATAATAGGACTGCCAATACCAGCCGCAGTCGGTGTTGACCCAATAGCCGTTGTCGCAATACGGTCTCCAGCCGCCATTGACCACTGCAACAGTCGGACGCCAGCAACGGCCGTAACCTTCGACTTCAACCCACGAACCATACGGTGCGAGTGAGTCGTAAAAATAATTCACGGTGACTTCGGGCGGCGGCGTTTGTTCGACAACCGTCGTTGTGGGCGCTGGCATGTCTGGCGGCGGAACTGTTGCGGCGACCGAGGGCTCTGGCGACAATGGTTGCGGTGTAGGCGCTGGCTGTGGAGCTGGCGCAGCAGTGGCGACACTCGGGGCACCGGACGTTCCATTTACCATCAACGTGCTGATGACTTCTTCGGAAACGCCGAGATCCTTCAGGTAAAGGATTTCGTCGGCCGTCGGCTTGAACGTGTTTCCCGAATTTTTGATGTAATTCACCACGACTTGATCGCCGACATTCGATTGCGTCAATTTGATCACGTCCGCCAATCCCGGCGAAAGATCAGCCGGTAACTTTGGCAATTCGGCGGGCGCCAGATTCGTCGGCGTCGCATCGGTCGGGGCTGCAGCAGCCGCGGTATCTTTCGACGCGTCGGGCTGTGCGTGGGTGGTTGTCAGTTGAGCGATGGTTCCGATTAGAACAAGCGCCGCAGCGCCGCCGAAAATCCAACCTCGCTTTTTTTGCAGTTTCATAAATTTCCGTCTTTTGAGGAGCTTTTGGCTCCTCGATATTTTAGCCGTTTCGCACTTTTGGCCTCAAGCTTATCCCAGCCTTCTGGCCGGTTCACCGCTCGGGCTCCAATGCAAATCGTCTGACCATCGGACGTCGCACGCTCATAACTATTCAAAAGCTATTCGAATGCCTGTATAAGATGCTCTAACATAGGCATCTTCCCGATGTCGAAAAAGTGGCAGGAAACTAGCCCAAGTTCTTGATTCCGCAAGGGGTTGCGGGACGTGCGCAACTGCAGCCGTGCGCCAAGCAATTGAGACTGATTACAAACCCAGCATGATTTTGGAATCACCGCCTCAAAACACGTTTCGGGTAATGCGTCGCCTGATGCGAATGAGCGAGCAACGTCCGTTGATAATATTCGTGCCGCCGGAGATTCTCTTAAACGTCCCACTAACGGGTATGCGTATTCACGGAAGCCAAAATTCACTCGCCGCCAAACTGGTGTTTGTGGCGATTGGCTTTTGCATATCATCGGGCGCAGAAGTGAAGGATCGGCGCATCGCAATCGCTCAAGAATCCGCCGCATATCGCGCGCAACATCCTGATGCGATGCAATTGTTCGAACGGGAGAGAACAGGCCGGGGCGGGCACCTTCATAAAAAGCAACACCCCACCGAAGTGCCCGGCGGCGTCGGTTACGGATATTTCTATTGGTACTACACTTTGCTGTGGTCGAATTCGACGATCCTGGATTACTACATCATCACTCCGGACCATGCCGGCGGGAATTTGGAAACGTGGCAATATCTCACATCGACATGTCGTAGCCCGCTGGGCACCGAATCGCTCATCTCTTACTTCTCCCAAGAAGGAGCAACGTTCATGGTCTATGACTGGGCGAGGACTGATCCCTGGCAAACCAGCATACAGCTCCCAGGCCACAACACGCAGTACCTGTCGATGCGGCCTGACGAGTTTGCGAACATGCGCCAGATGTGTCACATCCGGAACGGAACTTTTTATCAAGGCTTCAGCAGTGGCATGCACCGATGGAGAAACCAAGTGTTGCTGTTTGATTTCAATCGCGGCGATTGGGATCTGGTCTATTCCTATAACTACGCAACGACCAATCGATCTGGCGCGCTTTATAGCACCAACAGCGGAGCTGGATATTGGGGACCGATCGTGGAAACGTTCCAAACAAATTTTGCAAACCTCAATCCGATGGGTTTTGATCTCATCCGTTTATTTCAAGACAGCAACCCAACGCCGTTTTGGCTGGATACGACCAATACATACGTGATCAACGATTATCCGTTCCAATTGATCTCTGAAGCTCCCTATACCGGTTTCGTCATTGAAGGGCCCGGCAATCCGCCGGACACCTTCCCGATCAGTTCCGTTTCCAATAATCCAAGCGCCCATCAACTGTCGGTCAATGTGAACACACAATTCGGTCACGCTTACCGATTTTACACCAACGCCACCCTGCCCGGTCAGTGGAAACAATACGGTCCAATGACCAACGGCAACGGCACGAATATAAGCGTCAAAATCTCCACGGTTCCTCCGGCTACCTTCGTCAAAGCCGATGCGATATATAACACGGGCTCTCTTTGCGTGACGGCGAACACATCCGCCGCGTCGTTTACCCTCACTCCTGCATCAGGACTGATTTCGCCTCAATGGGTATCGACTCCCGACAGCAATCACTGGGACAAGACAGTCGTTGGGCTTGCACCCGGCCAATACACTTTGAATTTTGGACCGGTCAGCGGTCATACGACGCCATCTCCAAAGATGATTACGATAATTACCAATACAGTAGTGACCGCGATTGTTACGTACTAGGTTTTTAGAAAGCACTCGTCGGCTCGCATAGCAGTTCTTGGAACGCGACCGTTCGTTTTGAACATTGAACTTTAGACTTTGAACCTTAAACTAACTCGACGCGGTGGAGAGGTGGCAGAGTGGTTTAACGCGCACGCCTGGAAAGCGTGAGTACTCAAAAGGTACCGGGGGTTCGAATCCCCCCCTCTCCGCCACTTGTCTTTTTTCGTACGTTCTATGTTCGAGGTTGGACGTTGGATGTTCGATGTTCTACTCTTCCCGCGCAGCCACGCATGTTCGATCGCCGCGCATATAGAACCTTCAACGTTTTCGATTCTCGATTGGCGATTCTTTCCAGCACAGTGGGATCCGAAGCTTGGAATTCACGTGACTTGAAGTCGCGGCC
>JADMIO010603963.1_pt1 | contig 60498 bp, 62 predicted proteins | sample 8958161 | NCBI WGS metagenome assembly JADMIO01 (sample SAMN16585339, study PRJNA669376) | soil metagenome | isolation source: Crop rotation soil | place: USA: Cullars Rotation, Alabama | collected 2011
TCCAGATCGAGAACGTCGGGGCGAAGTCGTAGCCCTCCACTACGAGATCGGCGCCGTCGCGCACGCCGATCTCGTCGATCTCGCTGAACAGATGATCGGCCGCGTACCGCGCGAACACGTCCGAGAGGCCGGGCTCGACGCCCATTCCCACCAGCGCGAGGAGCCCGCGTTCGCGCCACTTGTCCGACGCGAGGAACTGATCCTCGCCGAGCATGCGCCCGGGTACCTCGTACGGCCGCTCCGCGTGCGGCTCCGAAAGCGTCATCGCCATGTCGAGGTAGTGACAGCCCGCGTCGAAGGCCGCGGCGAAGATCGGCGGGTTGAGCCGCGGATCGCACGCGTTCACGATCACATCGGCGCGCTCCTCGCGCGCGAGGTCGCGGATCGCACCGGGATCCGACGCGTCGAGGGCCCGGGCGACGAAGCGCGCGCCGTCGAGTCCGTCGATCGCGTGGGCGGCTCGACCGAGCTCCAGGTCGGTGACGACCACCTGATCGAGCCCTTCGGAGGTGTTCGCGCCGATCGCGATCGCGGCGCCCACTCCCCCGGCACCGACCAGCAGCACGCGCACGCCAACACCGTAGGCGCGCCCGGTAGGGCGTCGTTACCGCGAGCGATCGGCCGCGAGGTCGTGGCGCAGCAGGCGGAACTCGCCGTCGGAGCCGTTGGGCACGAAGCCCACCCGTGCGAACGCGCGCATCGACGGTGTGTTCCCGACGTGCACCGCGGCGGTGAGCGCCGTCACTTGGGGATCGGTCGCGACGTCGGCGAGCAGCGCTTCCAGCAACGCGGTGCCGAGCCCTTGGCCGCGGCAGGCGGGCGCAACCGCGATGCCGACTTCGCCCACGCCGTTGCGCACATCCACGCGCACGGTGCCCACCTGTTCGCGGCTCACCGTTGCGACGCGCAGTCGCACACCGGGGTCGTCGATCTTGGCGCCGAACCAGCGCGCGTGCTCTTCGCGGCCGATCATCCGCCGCGACCGGCTGTGCAGCACCGCGTCGGAGTCGTTGCGGCACGCGAGGAAGAACGCGCTGTGCTCGCGGCCCGCCGGTACGAGCACGATCGCGTCGGCGTCGTCCGGAGTCCGAGTGCCGATGGTCGACCACGCTTCGCGCCAGGAGAACGCGTCGTCGTCCATCCCGTCGACGATCTGGCGTACGAACGCGAGGTCTTCGGCGGTGTCGACGGTCCAGCTCTCGCGTCCGAGCGGCAGGTCGTTGCGCATGTTGGCGAGCGCGAATCGTTCCGGCCGGCGGTAGAAGAAGGGCGTCACGTGCTCACGCTCGGCGGGATCCGCGGCCTCGGCGTGCGCGGTCCGCAAGGCTGCGGCCGTGACCACCTCGCAGTCGAGACCGCGGGGGAAGGTGCGCGGGAACACGTTGGAGGTGTAGTCGGCGCCTCGATCGAGGTGGCGCGCGAGCACTGCTTCGATGAGCACGGGATCGGCGAGCGGGCAGTCGGCGGTGAGCCGCACTACGTGGTCGGCCGGGAACGCGGCGAGCGCGTTGGCGAACCGGTCGAGCACGTCGGCTTCCGAACCGCGTACGACCGGGCGCCCGGCCGCGACCGCGATCTCCTCGACCGCGTCGTCGCGATCGAGGGCGCTGGTCGCTACGACGAGTTGGTCGACGCGAAGATCGGCGAGCCGGTCGAGCATGAAGCGCAGCATCGGACGGCCGGCCAGGTCTTGCAGCACCTTGCCCGGCAGGCGCGTCGACCCGGTGCGCGCCTGCACGACGCACAACGTCGAGCGGCCCCGGCTCAACGCGACACCAGCTGCTCGAGCGTGTCGGCGACGCGGGCCGCGCCCTTGCCGTCGATCACCGAGCGGGCGACATCAGCCAACGCCATGCGGCGGCTCCGATCGCAGGTCAGCTCGCGGACCGTTGCCGCGACCGTCTCGGGGGTGGCTGCGCATACCGCGCCTTCGCGCACGAGGCCGTGCACGGCCTGGCGCTGGTTGTCGGCGAGCGCGAGCGCGACGATCGGCCGGCCGAGCAGGCAGGCCTCGAGCAACGCGACACCACCTGCGGTCACGACGATCGACGCCGCGGCCAGCTCCGCTGCGAGCCCGGCCGGTGCGTGTACGGGCACGACTCCCGACGGCACCTCGGTCGAGCCCCACGGGCCGACGACCAACCGGATCTCCACGTCGAGCGGCGTCAGCGACGCGGCGATGCGCGCCCCGATCCCGTCGGCGTCGGCCGCGCCGGTGGCAACGAGCACGCGCGTGACTTCGCCGAGCGGAGCTTCGATCACACCGGCCGCCGGGGTCGGTACGAGGGCGTAGGCCGCGCCGGCCAACACGCGCCGGGCGCGCCGGTGAGCCGCGCCGACCGTGCCGGGTGAGGGATCGACGACGAGATCGACCGCGAGATCGCGCGACAGATCGTCGATCGCGGCCTTGACTCGAGCCCCCGCGAAGAGATGGTCGTCGGCGCGCACGCGGTACGAGTCGACGACGACCGCGTCACACGCGTCGATCCGGTCGATCGGGTCGAGGGGAACGACAGAACAGTCGTGCCCGCGACTGGTCAGCTCGCCGAACAACGCCTCGACGCGCCGCCGGTGCCCGAGCCCGGCTCCGGGCCCCTCGTCACACACCAGCAGGATCACAACATCTCCCAGGTGACGACGTCGTCGTCCTCGATGTCCACCGCCGCGGCGCGCCCGACCAATGCGTCGATCAACTTCGGGGCGATGCCGTGACCGGGGCGCTTGATCGTGAGCATGTCGCGGGTGATGCGCGTTCCGGCCGGGATCGCGCAGGCCGCGACCACCGATCGGCGCGCCTTCGCGTACATCTCGACGCGTTCCTCGTCGGAGGGGCCGCGCTTCAGACCGTCGCCCAACGCGGCCTCGACGTCGCGCACGTGCGCGACCAGCTCTTTCAGCTCGTCGGGCTCGATCGCGAACGGGTGGTCGGGGCCGGATCGGGTGCGGTCGAGAGTGAAGTGCTTCTCGAGCAGCTGCGCGCCCAACGCGATCGCGGCCGAGGCCACGTGGATACCGAGCGTGTGGTCGGACAGCCCGACCGGAACGCCGAACGTGGACGCCATCGTCGGGATCGCGCGCAAGTTCATGATGTGCGGCGGCGAGGGGTACAGCGACGCGCACTGCAGCAGGCACACGTCGGAGGCTCCGGCGCGGTGCGCCGCGTCCACCGCGTCTTCGATCTCGCCGAGTGAGGCCATCCCGGTCGAGAGGATGAGCGGGCGGCCCTTGCTCGCGGCGTACTCGACGAGCGGGATGTCGACCAGCTCGAACGACGCGATCTTGAACGCGGCGACGTCGAGCGCGTCGAGCTCGTCGACCGCCTGCCGGTCGAACGGGCTGGAGAGGAACTCGATACCGGCGTCGCGGCAGTGCGCGGCGAGGATCGGTTGCCATTCGCGCGGGAGCGCGACGTCTTCGAGCAGCTCGTGCGCGGGCTTCGCGCCGAGCTCTCCGAGGTAGTCGAACCGCGGCGTCTTCGTGGAGTAGAGCGTGCGGCCGGAGTAGGTCTGGAACTTGACCGCGTCGGCGCCGGCCTCGGCCGCGACGTCGATGAGCCGGCGCGCGACGTCGAGGTCGCGGTCGTGGTTCGCGCCCGCTTCCGCGATCACGTAGCAGGGGTGTCCGGTCCCTACCTCGCGGCTTCCGAGCTTCACGGTCACTGTGTTCCCCCTGCGACCGGCGTCGCGATCAGCGTTCGCCGGCGACGACCGCCACGGCTTCGAGAATGCCCGCGACTTCGTCGTCGCCCCGTTCCTCCGCTTCGATCGCGAGACCTTCGAGCGTCGTCACCGACAAGAGCCGCACGACGTCTTCGGTGGTCAGGTCCTCGGCCGCCTCCATGGAGAGGCCGTGCACGAGCACGGCGTACGCCTCGCGGCCCGCGCCCTGCTCGAACAACGACGCCGCGATCGCCAACGAACGGTTCGGCGTCGCGGCCGCGGTCGCCACGACCGAGTCGGCCAGCGCTGGCGCGATCGTCCAGACTTCGAGCACCGCGGGTACGACCTCGTCGTCGGCCAGGCTCGGTACCGCCTTCTCGATCAGCTCGCGCGCACGACGGTCACCGAACGCGGCGTGGGCCAGCGCGCACGCGCGCACGCGCTCGATCGCTTCGACGTGTTCGTCCTCGGCGCGGGCGAGCAGCGCGCAGGTCCGGCCCATGCCGATGCCGCGCATGCGCGCCGACCATTCCATCGCGCGCATGCTTTCGAGCTTCGACGCGAAGCGCGGTACCAACGCGAGCACTCGCGCGTCACCGGGATTGCGCGCCCAGATCAACTCCGCGATCCGATCGACGCCGGCCGGTGCGGAGTTCCGCAACGCGACGATCACCTCGAAGGTGCGGTCGTCGGGCACGGAGGCCACGACCTCGGCCGGATCGAAATCCGTGTCCGCGCACAGGCGCGCGAACGCGTCCCACACTTCGGGTGCGAACTGGTCGGCCAGGAACGTCTCGAGCACTTCGGCCCGGGCCGCTTCGATGTCCTCTTCGAGATACGCGACGTGGGCGCGGGCGATGCGGGCCGCGGTCACCGAGCACGGGAACCAACGGTCGGAGGGGTCTTCCACCCGCGCGAGCACCCGGCGCGCGCCGGCCGGATCTTCGAGTTGGAGCCGGCCGGCCGCTTCGAGGAAGTCTCCGAGATCGGGCCGCGGCGAGTTCTCGCGCACGATCTCGGCCCAGGCCTCGACCTCCCAGGGGTGGTTGGAGCTCAGGAGCAGTCCGGCGACGAAAGCCGCGGCCGAGGCCCGGATCTCCGGGTCGGTCGCCCGCCCGCTCGCCAGCTCGAAGTAGTCGAGCGCCTCCTCGTCCCGGAACTCGGCGAGGAGCCGGCGGGCCTGGTCGAATTCCTCACAGCCCGAAGGTTCGACGTCATCAACCATGGGTGGCTTCTCCGGATCGGTTCTGTTGCCTGTTCGATCGGCATCAGAACCCCCGGATTGAAGCTCCTCTACATGTCTCAACTCTGTCCGAGTTGCGCCGATCGGGACGCATCTCGGGCGGAGCAGGGATTGCTCGCCGTCACCCGGCCAGGACGGACGGGACACGGGCGGAGGGTGAGGGTGTTCGACCTCACGATTCAGGCGATCCAGTCATCACTCGATGGCCTTGCCGCGCGCCAACGCATCATCGCCCAGAACCTCGCCAACGCCGAGACGCCGGGCTACATCGCCCAGAACGTCAACTTCGAGGACAGCTTGCGCAGCGCCATGGATGTCGGTGAACCGTCCCGGACCGACATCACGACCTCGCGCACGACCGATCCGAGCACCCCGAACGGCAACAACGTCAACGTCGACACGGAGACCGTCGCGCTCGTCGACACGGGCCTGCGCTACCAGCTGGCCACCACGTCGATCAACAACGAGTTCAACATCCTGCGTACGTCGATGCGACAGGACTTGTAATGAGTCTCTTCCCCGTCCTCGGCACCGTGAACTCCGCGCTCACGACGAACCGCGTCTGGATGGACGCGATCGCCGACAACCTCGCGAACGTCAACACCATCAAGCCGTTCGACCAGCCCGCGTTCCAAGCGCGCTTCGTGAAGGTGCAGGAAGTACCGGGGCAGCCGGGCCAGCCCGTCGGTGTCGGCGGTGGCGTCACCGTCGGATCGATCGAGTACGGCGACGCGGAAGGGCTCCTGCGCTACCAGCCGGGCAACCCGTTGGCGAACGAGGACGGGATGATCCGTTCACCGAACATCGACCTCGGCCAGAACATGACCGACCTCATCATCGCTCAGCGTGCGTACCAGCTGAACCTCGCGGTCGTCGACCGCGCCAGCGAGGCGTACAAGCAGGCGATCCAGATCAACGGAAGGTGAAGTAGTAAATGGCCGTCTCCCCCCTCGGCGCATTGATGAGCGCGGCAACCGCCACGCCCGTCCCGGGCGCGCAACAAGTCGGCGCCGCGGGTGCCGCCGCGCAGACCGGACAGGTCGGTGCCGCGGCGTCGGGTGACTTCGGGAACGTCGTGGTCAACGCGCTCCAGGGCATGCAGGACACGCAGAGCAATGCGAGCAACCTGGCGGTCCAGGCCGCGACCGGCGACCTCACCGACATCCACAACTACACGATCGCGGCCACTGAGGCGTCCCTCCAGACCGAGTTGACCGTTGCGGTACGTGACCGTGCCGTCTCGGCCTTCAACCAGATCATGGCGATGCAAATCTGATGAGCGCCATCGATCTCGACCGCATCAAGAGCCAGGGGAAGAACTTCGTCGACGGGTTCACACCCGGGCAGAAGGCGATGACGATCCTCGGCGTGGTCGCCGTCGTGTTGGCGGGTATGGCGTTCACGAAGTGGTCGAGCGCAACCGACTTCGCGCCGCTCTACACGAACCTGAGCGGCGCCGACGCGGGCAAGGTCACCCAGGAGCTCGACTCCGCGGGCGTGAAGTGGCGGCTCAGCGACGGCGGCGCGACCGTGCTCGTGCCGTCCGACATGGTCTACAAGGAGCGCGTCGCGCTGAGCGCGAAGGGCCTGCCCGGCACCGACGAGGGCCTCGCCCTGCTCGACAAGGAGGGCATCACGGCCTCCGAGTTCGTGCAGCGAGTCGACTACCAGCGCGCGATGCAGGGCGAGCTCGAGAAGACCATCGCCGCGATCGACGGGGTCGACGCGGTGACCGTGAACCTCACCATTCCGCCCGACCAGGTGTTCACGGGTGCCGAAGTCGAGCAGCCGAGCGCAGGCGTGCTGATCGAGACGAGCGGCGGTTCCGAGCTGTCGGGCGAGGCCGTGCAGGCGATCGTGCACCTCGTTGCGTCGAGCATCCCCAACATGGAGCCCGAGTCGGTGACGGTCGCCGACTCCAACGGCTCGGTGTTGAACGCACCGGGCATGGACGCGTCGAGCGGGCGCGGCCTCGAACAGCAGAACGCGTTCGACACCCGGATGAGCGCCGCCGTCAACCGGTTCCTCGCAACCGCGCTCGGCCCGAACCACGCCGACGTGCACGTGCAGAGTGACTTGAACTTCGACAAGCAGAAGTCGACGAGCGTCACGAACAAGACGCCGGCCGGCAACAACGGCCAGCCGATTCCCGAGCAGCAGTCGACGCTCGACGAGCGTTACAACGCGGCCGCGAACGGCGGGCCGAACGGGATCGCCGGAGTGACGCAGGGTGCGCCCGGACTCGCCGGCGGCACCGGACCGCTCACCTACCAGAAGACCACCAACGACACGAACAACGCGATCGACAAGGTGCAGACCGAGATCCAGCAGGCGCCGGGCAAGATCAACCGGCTCTCGGTCGCGGTGCTGCTCGACTCCGCCGCGGTACAGACGAGCGAGGTCTCGAACTGGACCAAGCAGATCCAAGCCGCCGTCGGCTACGACAAGGCGCGCGGCGACGTCGTCCAGGTGACCACCGTGCCCTTCAGCGACGCCAGCAAGAAGGCGGCCAAGGACCAGCTGAAGTCGGCCACCGGCTCCGGGAAGAGCTCGCCGATCGACCTTGCCCGCCAGGTCGTGACGCTCCTGATCGTCGCCCTCGTGTTGTTCTTCGCCTGGCGTGCGATCAAGAAGGCCGAGGCGAACCGCGTGCCACTCCGCGTGCCGCTCGACCTGCGCGAGCTCGAGGCCGCCGACACGCGCGCACTCGAAGCCGCGGGAACCGCGCCCCGGCTCAACGAGATGGACCGGCGCGCGTTGCAACCCGCAGCCGACGCGGGCATGGACGGCGATCTCACGAACCTCATCGACCAACAACCCGACGAAGTCGCGCAGACCCTGCGTTCCTGGCTCGCTGACCGGAGGACGTAGCAGTGGCCCGTGGCTTCAGTGGGGTCCAGAAGGCCGCGATCCTCGTGATGCAGGTCGGCAAGGAGCGGGCTGCTCCGATCCTGCGCTCGTTGCGGGAGCAGGAAGTCGCCGAGATCATGGCCGAGGTCGCGCGCCTCCACCACCTCGAGGTGCACGAGATCGAGGAGGTGATGGGCGAGTTCCACGACACCTTCACAGCGCGCGCCCACGTCGCCCAGGGCGGATACAACACCGCGCGCGAGCTGCTGGAGTCGAGCTTCGGTGGTTCGAAGGCCGACGAGATCCTCGACAACCTCGGCGTCACCATGGTCGCCGCGCCCTTCGAGTTCCTGCGGCGAGCCGACACGCGTCAGGTGCTCTCGTACCTCCAGGACGAGCACCCGCAGACGATCGCCCTCGTGCTCGCGCACATGCATCCCGACGCGGCCGCGATGGTCATGAGCTCCTTGGCCGAGGACGCGCAACGAGACGTCGCGATCCGCATCGCGACGATGGACCGCACGTCACCCGAGGTCATCGAGCAGGTCGAGGCCATCCTCGAACGCAAGCTCTCCACCGTCATCCAACAGTCCGACTTCGCGCAGGCCGGCGGGCTCCAGACCCTCGTCGACATCCTCAACTCCTCCGATCGCGCGACCGAGCGCCTCATTCTCGAAGGTCTCGAGAATCAGGACGCCGAGCTCGCCGACGAAGTGCGAAACCGCATGTTCGTCTTCGAGGACATCACGAACCTCGACGACCGCGCGGTCCAAATGGTGCTGCGCTCCGTCGACGCCAAGGAGCTCGCAGTCGCGCTCAAGGGTGTCGACCAGAAGGTGCGGGGCAAGGTCACCGGCAACATGTCGGAGCGCGCGGCCGCCAACCTCACCGAGGAGATCCAGCTCCTCGGGCCCATCAAGCTCAAGACCGTCGAGGAGGCGCAGGCATCGATCGTGCGCGTCATCCGGACACTGGAAGAGTCGGGCCAGATCGACATGTCGAGAGGCGGCGATGAGCTCGTCGTCTAGGGACCGTACGAAGACGCGCGTCCTGCGCGACGTCTCGGTCGTGGCACCCGCCGACCTCGGGCAGGTGTCGGCTCGCGTCGCGCGCTCGCTCGTCGTGTCGCCCGAGCTCGTCGAGAGCGCCATCCGCGACGGCAACCGCGCCGGATACGAAGACGGCTATAACGCGGGCTACGCCGACGGCCTCGCCGAAGCGCGGTCGCGCACCGAAGACCTCGCGCAACGGCTCGTGAGCCTCGTTCCGCAATTCGCGGACGCGGCCTCGATGCTGTACGCACGCGAGGCGACGGGCCGCGCCGACATCGAAGACCAGGTGATCGCGGTCGCGTTCGAGATCGCCCAGGTGCTCGTCGGCCACGAGTTGACCCACGCGGAACAGCCCGGCCGCGACGCGCTCGCCCGCGCGCTGGCGTTCGCGCCCGAACAGGGTCATGTGATCGCACGCCTGCACCCCGAAGATCTCGCGGCGATTGCCGACGCGCCCGACCTCGCGCCCGGCCGCTCGCTCGCGCTCGTCCCCGACGCCGGCATCCGCCCCGGTGACTGTGTGGTCGATATCGCGGGTTGCCGCATCGACGCGCGCCTCGATGCCGCGCTCGAACGGATCCGCGAAGTGCTCGACCCGACCACGCCCAACGCGCTCCCCGCGGGAGCCGAGCTGTGAGCCTGCTCCTCGACTCCGTGCTCGAGGCCGCCCGCCCGCACGTGGCGGGTCGCGTGGCGCGGGTGCTCGGACTCAACCTCGAAGTCGTCGGCCTGTACCTGCCGATCGGCAGCTCGGTCGCGGTCCAGACGGATCTCGGCCCGGTGATCGCCGAAGTCGTCGCGATTCGCGACGACGAACTGGTGTGCATGCCGCTCGGCGACCTCCGCGGAGTGCGCGCCGGAGACCGCGTGCACGAAGCGGAAGGCGCGAACACGATTCCGGTCGGGGTCGAGCTGCTCGGGCGCGTGCTCGACGGCCTCGGCCGCCCGATCGACGGCGGACCCTCGTTGCAACACGTTCCCCGCGTGTCGGTGGAACACGCGGCGCCGCATCCGTTGACGCGACGCATGATCGACACGCAGCTGCCGCTCGGCGTACGCGCGATCGACACCTTGATGCCGTGCGGCCGCGGTCAGCGCATGGGGATCTTCGCGGGCTCCGGTGTCGGAAAGTCGACGCTGCTCTCGATGATCACGCGCGGAACCGAGGCGCCGGTCACAGTCCTCGCCCTGATCGGTGAGCGCGGGCGAGAGGTCCGCGAGTTCATCGAGAACGACCTCGGGCCCGAAGGCCTCGCGCGGGCGATCGTGATCGTGTCGACCTCGGACCAACCGGCGCTCGTGCGCCTGCGCGCCGCGTTCACCGCCACTCGCATCGCGGAATGGTTCCGCGACCAGAACCTCGACGTCCTGCTCCTGATGGACAGCCTCACCCGTTTCGCGATGGCGCAGCGCGAGGTCGGCCTCTCCGCGGGCGAGCCGCCCGCGACGCGCGGTTATCCGCCGTCGGTCTTCGGCCTGCTGCCGCGCCTGCTCGAACGCGCAGGCGCCGCGGATCGGGGCAGCGTCACCGGCCTCTATACCGTCCTCGTCGAGGGCGACGACCTCATGGACCCGATCGGCGACGCGTCACGCGCGATCCTCGACGGCCACATCGTGCTTTCGCGAGCGCTGGCCACCGCCGGCCACTTCCCCAGCATCGACGTGCTGGAGTCGATCTCCCGACTCACGCCCGCGATCACGACCACCGAACAACGGCAGGCGTCGACCGAGGTGCGGCGCCTGCTCGCCGCCTATCGCGACGCACGTGACCTCATCGAAATCGGCGCGTACGTGTCGGGCACCAGCCCGCTCGTCGATCGCGCCGTCGCACTCAGAGAAGCAATGGATGGCTTCCTCCGACAAGACCTTCAAGACGTGGGTTCCGCGCAGGATGCGTGGAACGCGCTCAGTTGTCTCGTCGGAGGGGGTAGCGGTTGAAGCGCTTCCGCTTTCGACTCGAGCAGGTTCTGCGCGTCCGCCGGCTGCAGGAAGATCTCGCGCGCGCCTCGCTCATGCACGCGAACCGGCAGGCGCGCGCCGCGGCCGAGCTCGTGAACGCGCGCATCGCCGACTACGCGGCTGCGTCGCGCCCGGACGGCGCCCAGACCTACGAAGCGTTCAATCGCATTCAGTTCGAGCTCGACCACGCGGCGGGCGCGATCACGGTGGCGCGGGAGGAGTACCGCGAAGCGCTGGCCGTGGTCGACCACCACCGGGCCGACTGGTCGGCCGCGCGCCAACGGGTCGCCGCGCTCGAGCGGCTCGAGGAACGCCGCCGCGACGAGCACGCCGTCGAAGCCCGCCGCGCCGAAGATCGATTGGTCGACGACCTCGTCGTCGCCCGTCACGCTCGAGGAGGCCCCGAATGACCATGAACTCCGTCACCCCGACGCGCCCGGCCGCGCCGAGCAGCCCGTTCACACCCGACTCCGGTAGCGAGACCGAGAACGAGTCGTCACTCTTCGAGGTGCTGCTCGCCGACGCGCACCACGAGCGCGCAACCGCCGAGACCGCGGCGCACCACCCGGATGACGAGGCGCCCTCCGCATCCGACCCCACCGAGATCGTCGACTCCGCCGGCGCCCCGCCCCGGGCGCACCACGGAATCGAGTCGAGCGAACACCCGGACGATGACGAACACACCGCGCCGAAGAAGGAAGACCCGGCCGACAACGAAGCATTGCTCGCGGCGCTGGCCGGTCTCGCTTCGACCCCGCCGAGCTCGACGATCCCGGCACCGGTGGAGGCGCCGACCGACCCGGCGGCAGAGATCCCGACCGTCGATACCCCGCTGCTCACGGACCTGCCGCTGCCCGAGACCACAATCGTCGACGAAACCGCGTTGCCCGACCTGCCGATCACTCCCGACATCGACGTCACTGCTTCGATGTCGATCGTCGACTTCCCCGCACCCACCGTCGAGCCGGACGCCGAGCCGCAGATCGTCCCCGTGCACGCCACGCCCACTCGAGCGCCGTTCGTGAACCCGCGGCCGGTCGCGGAGGACCCGTCCGCCGATGCCGAGCCCGCGGACGACGACGTGTCGCGACCGGAGTCTCGTACCGCCCCCAACCCGACGCGCGACGCAAACGCCGCGGCCGACGCGGCCCGCACCCGAACGGCTGCTGCGGGTACCGCGACGACGGTCGCGCCTCCCACCGCGCCGACCGCGACTGCGGTCGATGCGAGCGCGAGCGAAGTCACCGTTGCCGCGGCGACCACCGCGCCGCCGCCCCCGGCCGAGCAACTCGTGTCGGTACTCGCGCCGTTGCGCAACACGCCGGAGGGAACGTACTCACTGCGGCTCGAGCTGAAGCCGGTCGAGCTCGGCCGGGTCGAGATGCGCGTCGAGATGCGCGACGGCGTGCTGCACGCCTCGATCCACGCCGACCACGAAAGTTCCGCGCAGCTCGTACGCGCGTCACTCGGTGAACTGCGCGATCTCCTACGAGCCGAAGGGGTGCGGACCGGAAATCTCACCGTGTCCGACGGCGCGCTCGGATGGAGCGGTCGTGACGGCCGCGATACGAGTCAGGCCGGCCGCGACGGTTCGCCGCGACCGACCCTGCCCGACGGCGACAACCCGGCCCCGGTGGCGACACCCGCCTCGATCCCTGCACCCACCGATTCGGATGCGACGTCGTTGCTCGACGTACGCGTGTGACGAGCTTCAGGAGCAACGAGTGACCGCAATCAGTCCTACGGCGTTCAACACGACGCAACCGTCGCCGACGTCGAGCGAGACTAACCAGATCAACCAGGACACGTTCCTGAAGCTGCTCGTCGCGCAGATGAAGTATCAGAACCCGCTGTCCCCGACCGACAGCACCGCGTTCTTGACCCAGACCGCGCAGTTCACGACCGTGAGCACGCTCCAGGAGATCGAGAAGGACCAGCAAGCGATCCAACAGACCAACCAGCTGCTCGCCGCGAGCGGAATGGTCGGGCGCAGCGTCACCTTCTCGACCGTCGGCATCGCACCGACGACCGCGACCCCGACGAGCGCGGTGACCGTAGGCGGGAACCTGGCGCAGGGCGCGCCGGTCGGCTCGCACGTGACGGTGAACAGCTCCGCGTTCAACAGCGTCGGCAGCGAGATTCCGTTGCAACTCGAGTTCACCCGCACTGCCGACGGTTGGACGATGCAAGCGAAGAGCAAGGGCACTGCGATCGGGCCGCCCGCGAACGTCACGTTCGACGCGAGCGGTGAGCGAACGAGCCCCGACGTCGTGCTCTCGCGCAGCGATCTCGACGGCATCCCCGATACCAGTGGGACCTGGCCGCGCACCGGGCTCACCATCAAGATGGGCTCCGGGAACGACGCGAACCGGGTCGAGATGGGCGCCGGGACGTCGAAGCTCGCGGTGATCGAACAGAACGGCGGGAACGGCCAGAGCCTCACCGGCGTCGTCACCGGAATCCGCATCACGGAGGACGGTCCCCGACTCCAAGTCGACGGCCGCGATGTTCCCTTGTCGTCGGTGATGGAGGTGCAGGCACCGGCATTCTGACGAGAGCACCGCGCCAGCTCGCAGCAAGTTTTGCAACAACTCGATTTCGCAACAACTTGATTTCGCAACACGTGATTTCACAAGTCGCAGTACCGAAGAGAGGAACACCAAATGCTTCGTTCGATGTTCGCCGCGGTCTCCGGACTCCAGGCGCACCAGACGTTCATGGACGTCGTGGGTAACAACATTTCCAACGTCAACACGACCGGTTTCAAAGCGGGAACCGTCGAATTCGAGGACCTGCTCAGCCAGACGATGCACGGCGCCGGCTCACCGTCGGCCGGAGTTGCCGGCGGTACCAACCCGTCCCAGGTCGGTCTCGGCGTGCGCCTCTCGGGCATCGGCATGAACTTCTCACAGGGTGCTTCGCGCGAGACCGGTCGGTCGACCGACTTCGCCGTGCAGGGTGACGGCTTCTTCGTGGTACGCCAGGGCGGGGTCCAGGCGTACACGCGCAACGGCAGCTTCACCCTCGACGGTCTCGGCCAGCTCGTGACCGGCGACGGTGGCCTCGTGCAAGGTTGGCAGGCCGACCCGCAAGGGAACGTGAACACGAACTCGAGCGCGGGTTCCGTGAAGATCCCGGTCGGTCAGACCATCTCTCCCGTGACGACCCAGAACATTCACATCGGCGGAAACCTTCCGGCCGACTCGACAACGGGTACGACGATCGACGTTTCGATCGACGTCAACAACACGCTCGGCGCGTCGATCCCGCTGCGCATGGAGTTCACCAAGGTCGCCAACACGGCGGGCAGCATCAACTGGACGGTCACGACCTACGACAGCGCGAACAACGTCGTCGGTCCCGCGACCAACGTGCGGTTCGACACGAGCGGCAACCTCACGACCGCGAACGTCACGCTCACGCAGACGCAGCTCAACGCCATTGCTGGCACGTCGGGGACGTGGGCCGCGGGTGGCGCAACCCTCGACTTCGGCACGGCTACTGCCGCTGACCGCCTGACGGGTGCGGCGACCCTCAACAGCGTGGCCGCGTTGTCGCAGGACGGCTCCGGCATCGGTTCGCTGGTGAGCTTCAGCGTCGGCGGCAGCGGACTGATCAGCGGTGTGTTCTCCAACGGACGCACCCAGGCCCTCGGCCAGATCGCGCTCGCGACCTTCGCCGACCCGGCCGGTCTGCTCAAGATGGGTGGCTCGCTGTTCACTACGTCGGCGAACTCGGGCGTAGCCCAGATCGGTGTCGCCGGCATCGGCGGACGCGGAACGCTGACCGGAGGAACGCTCGAAGGCTCGAACGTCGACCTCGGTCAGGAGTTCACGAACATGATCATGGCGCAACGAGGCTTCGAGGCGAACGCGAAGGTCATCACGACCTCCGACCAGCTGCTCCAAGACCTCGTCAACCTCAAGCAGTAACTACTGCGGCTCCGAGCGCCGGCCCTCCATCACGGGGTGAACTTTCTCACCCTTCCGGGCCGGCGCTCTGCGCCTGATACCCCAAGAGTTCCCATTTCCTTCATTGAATCGAACGCCCTGCCGATAAGTGCCACACGGCCTGGGAGGGCCTTCCGCGAGGTCCAAGGATGGATCGATGATCACTGTTACGCGTCTCAATGGTCCGGCGTTCGCGCTGAACCCCGATTTGATCGAGCGCATCGAAACGACGCCCGACACCGTCATCACGCTTGTCGACGGCGCCAAGTACGTCGTTCGCGAGAGTGTCGACGAGCTCGTCGCCCGGGTGCGCGAATCGAAGGCCGCAATCATCGCGTTGTCGCATCTCCTGGAACACCCATCGAGTGGCGGTCCGACGCTCCGCGTCGTGCCCGGCGGCGACAGGGAGATCTGAGATGGCGAAGAAGAAGAAGTCGGAAGAGGGCGACGGCACCGAAGAGGACGCGCCGAAGAGCAAGAAGAAGCTGATCATCATGGTCGCGGTCTTCGTGCTGATCGGCGGGCTCGTCGCCAAGACCGTCTTGCTGAAGCCGAAGCCGCCCACGTCCGCGCAGGTGAAGTTCGCCAAGGAGCTGGCCGAGGCCGAGCTCGCGAACCTGTGCGCGTCGCACAACGGGCTGCCCACGCACCCGCTCCCGACGCCGGAAGGCGAAGAGGGCGCGAAGAAGGGCGAGAAGGAAAAGGGCGGGAAGGGCGACAAGGAGTCGACCACCACGACCACGATCGCGACCGAGGCACCGGTCGGACCGGTCGACTCGCTCGACGCGATCACCATCAACCTCGCGGCCGGGCACTACCTGAAGGTGGGCCTCGCCTTGCAGATCCCGGTGGGGATCGAGCCCGACAAGGTGAAGACCGAGGAGAACTGGGAAGCGGTCGCGCTGAAGATCGCCATCGACCGGTTGTCGGGGCAGACGCTCGAGACCCTGACGGACAAGCGTCAGGCCGAGGAGCACATCATCGGCGATGCCGTGTGCCGCAACACCGAGGGCAAGGTTCTCACGGTCTATTTCACCGATTTCGTGATGCAGTGATCACTCTCCGATCAGGCTTCACCGAGCGCGCGAATCTCTGACTCGGGGCTCTCAACTCCGGCCCGGTCGGGCCGATCGATGGAGCGTGGGCCTCACTACCGCGAACAAACGGGGCCGGGGTCAGTCGAACGCAGTGCCGTTCGACTTCCGGCGCCCGAACAAGTTCAGTCGCGATCATGTGCGCGCGTTCCAGATCGTGCACGAGACGTTCGCGCGGCAACTCTCTACGGTGCTCGCGACGACGCTCCGCGCGGGCGCCAACTGCACGCTCGGAACCGTCGAGCAGCTCACGTACGACGAGTACATCCGGTCGCTCTCGAACCCTTCGTACCTCATCGTGTTGTCGTTGAGCCCGCTTCCGGGCGCGGCCATCTTGCAGTTCCCGCTGCCGATCGTGTTCGCGACGATCGACCGGCTGCTCGGCGGTACCGGCGACTCGGTCAGCCCGAAGCGGCCGCTGACCGAGATCGAGTCGAACCTCATGCGTTCGGTCGTCGATCGCACACTGCGCGAGCTCGAGTACGCGTACGAGACGCTCGTGCGCGTCGAGGCCGAGATCGTGCAACAGGAGTTCAACCCGCAGTTCGCACAGATCGCCGCGCCGTCCGATATGGCAATGGTGGTCTCGTTCGACACGCGCATCGGCGAGAAGCACGGCAACGCGACGATCTGCGTTCCGTTCTCCACGATGCAACCGGTGCTCGAGAGCTTGGCGAGCCAGTCGCTGCTCCACGATCACCGCGGGCAAGACCCCATCCTCTGGCAACAGCAGCTCGAACGTGCGCTCTCGCGCGTAACGGTCGAGACGAACGTGCGCTTCGACGCCGTCGAGCTCAGCTCGGAGGAGATCGTCGGCCTCCGGGTCGGCGACATCGTTCCCCTGGACCACCCCATCGAACAACCCGTGACGATCAGCGTCGACGACGTGTCCTGCAACAAGGCCGTGACCGGCCGGCGCGGGAAGCGGCTCGCATGCCTCGTGATCGACGCGGCTGAGGAGCAAGACCAATGACGCTCGTCGAGGATCTCGAAGCAACGAACGATGTCGCGCTCGCGGTGACGTCCGCACTCGAGCAGGTGCTCGGTGAAGACGTGATTCTCGCCGTGGGTGTCGCCCATCGTCAGGCTCCGAATCAAGAGTTGTTGCCCGAAGGCGCGAACCGCGCGGTGACGCTGGCGTTCACCGAAGGCATCGACGCCGAGATCGCCCTGATCGTCGGGCCGCGCCTTGCGGGAATGCTCGAAGCCCGGGCTTCCGACGAGCTGCTCACCTCGAGCACGACGTCGGCGCTCGAAGCCGGCGCGGGCGTGATGGGCGGGCTGGTCGGCAACGAAGTTCACGTCGGTCGGGTGAACGAGGTCCCCACCGAGATGGTGGTGCAGGCCGACGACACCGAGTTCATCGTCTACCCGCTGTTGGAGAACGACGAACGCGTCGCGTGCCTCGTGATCCGGGTCGCGGAGGCCGCCGCGACGACCTCGGTCGCGCTCCACGAGTTCACCCAGCTCAACGACGGAGCCCAAGGCTTCAACGGCAGCCGCCCGCTCGCGATCCTGAAGGACGTCGAGATGGGCGTCACCGCGGAGCTGGGGCGCCGCCGCATGACAGTCCGTGACCTGCTCGCGCTGACTCCCGGGTCGGTCATCGAGCTCGACCGCGCGGCTGGTTCGCCGGTCGACGTGCTCGTCAACGGCACGCTGATCGCGCGCGGTGAAGTCGTGGTGATCGACGAAGAGTTCGGTATCCGCATCGCGGAGATCGTCGCCGCGGAGCCGATGGGCTCGGCCTGATGTCGACGACGTCGACGCTTGCACTCTTCGGCCGCCTGATCCTCTCGCTGGCGGTCGTCATCGGGTTGATGTGGTTCGCGGCACGCGTCGTGCGCAAGCGCGGCATCGGCGGCCCGAACCGCAAGCCGGGTGTGCACATCGACGTCATCGCGCGCAAGACCCTCGGCCGGAACTCTTCGATCGCGGTCGTGCGCGCGGCCGACCGGGGAATGATCGTCGGCGTCACCGACAACCACATCACGAAGCTCGCGGACGCCGACCTCGATGCGATCGAAATTGCAATAGCGGAGAGCCAATGGACGGCTCCCGCGCACGGGCAACCAGGGCCCAATCCGTCATGGAAGGCGATGCTCGACCAACTCAGGGACCGAACCGTCCGACGTTGAGCGTCACCGAGCCCGTAAGGCGCCGTGACCCCCTCTCGCACAAGTGCCGCGCGAAAAGGCTCCGGCCGGCGACTCGTCGTCGGCGGTCTGATCGCGCTCGCGCTCATCGCCACGGTCATGTCGATCGCGGGCGGAACGGGCCCGGCCGGCGCGGTCACGACGGTCACTGCGCCCGAGATCAGCGTCCCCGACATCACGGCTCCGTCGATCACCCAACCCGGCGCGACGACACCGAACACGCTGGGCGCGAGCCCGTCGGGCGGGAGCGGCAACACCGGCTCGATCTCGATCGATCTGGGCAACCTCGCCGGAACCCCGGACTCGAAGAACCCGAACGCCAAGGCGAACCAGAGCGTCATCATCATCCTGTTGCTCACGGTGCTCGCCATCGCACCGGCGCTGATGGTGATGCTGACGAGCTTCACACGCATCGTGATCGTGCTCTCGCTCACCCGCAACGCGATCGGCCTCACCGCGATCCCGCCGAACCAGGTCGTGATCGGCCTCGCGATGTTCCTGAGCCTGTTCGTGATGGCGCCGACGCTCACGAAGCTGAACGAGGAAGCGCTCCAGCCCTTGATGAAGGGCAAGATCACCTACAGCGAGGCCTACGACCGCGCGCAGAAGCCGTTGCGGGTCTTCATGCTGGGCCAGACGCGCAAAAGCGACCTCGCGCTGTTCACCGCCGCGAGCGGGAACAAGCCCGCGAAGACCAAAGAGAAGATCCCGATGAGCGCGCTGATACCCGCGTTCGTGCTCTCCGAGCTGAAGACCGCGTTCATCATCGGGTTCGTAATCTTCATCCCATTCCTGATCATCGACCTCATCGTGAGCTCCACGCTGATGTCGATGGGCATGTTCATGCTTCCACCGGTGCTCGTTTCATTGCCGTTCAAGTTGCTCCTGTTCGTCATGGTCGACGGCTGGGCGCTGATCGTGCGATCGCTCATCACGAGCTTCAACCACTGACCGCAACAAGTGACCTCGAAGGAACTTCAGTGACGGACCACGCAGTCATCAACATCGCGGTGCAGGCGATCCTGCTCTCGGCCAAGCTCGCCGCGCCCATCCTCGGCGTCTCGCTGGCGATCGGTCTGGTGATCGGCCTCTTGCAGTCGGCCACCCAGATCCAAGAGCAGACGCTGACCTTCGTGCCCAAGCTGGCGGGCGTCGCGCTCGTGATCCTGCTCGCCGGCCACTGGATGCTCGGGCAGACGATCGCGTTTACCCACACGCTCTTCGACATGATCCCGCAGCTGCTCCAGGGCTGACTCCGCCGCGCTCTCGCACGCCTTCTCTCTCGAAGCGAACCTTCATGACGATCCCGATCAACCCGGTGATGGTGACGGCGTTCGTCCTCGCGCTGGTACGCGCCACGGCCTGGCTGTTCATCTCGCCGCCGTTCAACACGCGCATGATCCCGGTCACCGTGAAGGCCGGCATCGCGGCCGCGCTCGCGCTCGCAGCCACGAGTCACATCACCAATCCCGCGATGCCGAACGACACCGGCGCGTTCATCACCGCGCTGGTCGTGCAGGCGTTGGTCGGATTCACACTCGGCATGTTCACGTTGTTGCTCGTGAACGCCCTCTCTGCGGCCGGCCAGTTCGTCGACCTGTTTGCCGGCTTCTCGCTGTCGGCGATGTACGACCCCTTCAACAACTCGCAGGCCGCGGTGTTCGGACGCTTCTACCAACTGCTGGCCACGACACTCCTGTTCACGACCGACGCCTATCTCATCCTCGTGAACGGCTTCTTCCGCTCGTTCGAGGTGATCCCCGCGGGCGGGCTCTCGATGAGCACGATCTCGTCGTTGCTCACCAAGAACATGGCAACGTTTCTCGTCGCCGCCATCGAGATCGCGGGCCCGATCATCGCCTGCCTGTTCCTCGCCGAGATCACACTCGGTCTGCTCGCACGAGCGGCGCCGAACCTCAACGTGTTCACCCTCGCGTTCCCGCTGCGCGTGGTGATCGCGCTCGTGCTGGTCGCGGTCGCGCTGCCGCTCATCGGACCCGCACTCGGCAACCTCGTTCGCGACGCGGTCGCGCCGCTCGGCCACTGACCCGACGGACAGCTCGTGGCCGGCGACACCTCACAGAAGACCGAGGCCCCGACTCCAAGGCGGCTCAAAGAGGCGCGCGAGAAGGGTCAGGTCGCCAAGTCACCCGACCTCTCGGCGTGGGCGGGAATGCTCGTGTCGGTCGTGCTGCTGCAGACGACGCTCACACGCGGCGCGAGCGCGATGCGTGGCGTGCTCGAAGACATGGGCCGCGCGATCGCGCACCCGACCGCGTCCGGCGCGATGAAGTTCGCGTCGAGCGCGGCGTGGAAGGCAGCCGGCGTGCTCGCGCCGATGTTGATCGGGATGATGATCATCGCACTGGTCGTGGGCTTCAGCCAGGTGGGCTTGAAACCGAGCATGAAGAAGCTGAAGCCCGACTTCGGCCGCCTGAACGTGATGAAGGGGATCAAGCGCACGTTCGGCATGCAGGTGTGGTGGGAGCTCGCGAAGTCGATCCTCAAGATCGTCGTGATGGCCGCGATCGCGTGGCCGGCGGTCACGCACGCGGTCGCGAGCTTCACGCAACGATCGAACGGCTCGTTGGGGAGCCTGGCGACGATCAGCGCGGCAACCGCGATGACGATGCTGCGCAACGTCGCGATCGGTGGTCTCGCGATCGGTGGCATCGACTACGTCGTGCAACGGCGCCGCATCATGAAGCAGCTGAAGATGTCCCGCCACGAAGTGCGCGAGGAGATGAAGCAGCACGAGGGAAACCCGGCCGTGAAGCGGGCGATCCGGTCGCGGCAGATGGCGATCAGCCGCAACCGCATGATCGGGATGGTGGCCAGCTCGGACGTCGTGGTCGTGAACCCGACGCACTACGCGGTCGCCCTCAAGTACGAGGCGAGCCGGGGCGCGCCCGAAGTGGTCGCCAAGGGTGCGGGCGACGTCGCCAAGAAGATTCGTGAGGAGGCCGCGGCCAACGGGGTGCCGATCGTCCACGAGCCGGTCCTCTGCCGGACGATCTACTGGGCCTGCGAGCTGGGCCAGGTCATCCCGGCGGACCTCTACGAGGCGGTCGCCCAGCTGCTGGCGTTCGTCTTCGGCCTCCGGGCCAAGGGCCGGGCCCAGGGCTACCACGAGCTCCCCAAGCCCCTCGCCTTCTAGAACCCGCCGCCGGCCTCAACCAGGGGGGTCCGGGGCCGATCAGAACGGGGCTCGACCGAGCCCTCCAGCTGGATTGGTGCCACGGACGGCGCGCGCAAGAGTGCCGGGGAGCCCGTGATCAGCAACCGCTTCGGACAGATCGCGATACCTGCCGCGATCGTCGGGATCGTCGTGATGATGGTCGTGCCGTTGCCGACCCCGCTGATCGACCTGCTCCTCGTCGCCAACATCGCGCTCGCCACGCTCGCGCTCCTCGTCAGCATGTCGACGAAGCGCGTGCTCGAGTTCTCGATCTTCCCGTCGTACCTCCTCATCGCCACGCTGTTCCGGCTCGCGCTCAACGTGTCGGTCACGCGGCTCGTGCTGCTGAACGGCTACGCGGGTGAGGTCATCGAGTCGTTCGGCCACTTCGTGGTCGGTGGGTCGGTGATCGTCGGGCTCGTGATCTTCCTGATCCTGATCGTGATCCAGTTCATCGTGATCACGAACGGTGCCGGTCGCGTCGCCGAGGTCGCGGCACGCTTCACCCTCGACGCGATGCCCGGTAAGCAGATGGCGATCGACGCCGACCTCAACTCCGGTCTGATCGACGAGACTGAGGCCAAGCGCCGCCGAAAAGAGATCGCCGACGAAGCCGACTTCTACGGCGCGATGGACGGTGCGTCGAAGTTCGTGAAGGGTGACGCGATCGCGGCCATCGTGATCGTGCTCATCAACCTGATCGGTGGCTTCGCGATCGGCATCCTGCAGATGCACATGTCGTTCGGCGAGGCGATCGAGAAGTACAGCTTGCTGACCGTCGGCGACGGGCTGGTCGCACAGATCCCGGCGCTCTTGATCTCACTCTCTTCGGGTCTGATCGTGACCCGCGCCGCAACCGAGAGCGACCTCGGCACCGACCTGCTGCAACAGTTCACGCGGCACAAGCGCACGCTGCAGCTCGCCGGTGGCGCGATCTGTTTCGTGGCGCTCGTGCCCGGACTTCCGAAGGTCCCCTTCATCCTCGTCGGCGGGATGCTCCTCGCGCTCGGCGCGCGGCTTCCGTCGGAGCAGCAGATCCTCGACCAGGCCGCCGTCGTCGACCTCGAGCTCGAGCCGCCGCCGCTGTCGCCGGACGCGCCCGAGCGCATCGCGACCGACATGCGCGTCGAACCCCTCGAGCTGGAGATCGCGTTCGACCTCGTTGACCTCGTCGACTCGAGCAAGGGCGGCGACCTCCTCGATCGCGTACGCGCGCTCCGCCGCAAGCTCGCGCTCGAGCTCGGCATCGTCATCCCGCTCGTCCGCACGCGCGACAACATGGAGCTGCCCTCCAGCACGTACACGATCCGCGTCCACGGTGTGGAGGTCGGACGTGGTGAAGCGCCGCAGAACCATGTGTTGGTGCTCGGCGACGACCAACCGGGCCTGCCGGGTACGCCGACCCGCGAGCCCGTGTTCGGTCTGCCCGCGCGCTGGGTCCCGCTCGAGTTCCGGCACCAGGCCGAGGTAACGGGTGCGACGGTCGTCGACCGCGCATCCGTGATCACCACGCACCTCGCCGAAGTGGTTCGCCGCAACGCGGGCCGGCTCCTCGGCCGCCAGGACGTGAAGCTGCTCATCGACCTCGTGAAGCAAACCGATCCGGTCGTGATCGACGAGCTCAACGGAGCGAACATCACCGCGGGCGAGATCCAACGCGTTCTGCAACACCTGCTCGACGAGGGCGTCGGCATCCGCGACCTCGTACGCATCTTCGAGGTGGTCTCGGAACGGTCGCGCTCGACGAAGGACACCGAGCAGATCGTGGAGGCCGTTCGCACCGCGCTCGGCCCCGCGATTTCGGCGTCACACGCGCGCGATGGTCGCCTCCCGGTGCTCACGCTCGAGCCGATCATCGAGCACTCGCTCGCGGAGGCGCTCCGCACGAGCGACCACGGCACGTTCCTCGCGCTCGACCCGCAAGTCGCCGAGAAGTTGGCGAGCGCGGTCGCGCGCAGCGCGCAAGAAGCGGAGATGAAGGGCATCGAGCCCGTGCTCGTGTGCTCGACGCAGCTGCGCGCCGCCCTGCATCGCCTGCTCTCCGCGGCCGCGCCGCGCTTGCCCATCCTCGCCTACACGGAGCTTGGCGCCCAGCTCGAGCTCGACACGATCGCGGTGGTGAACCTTGGCCAGCCAGTTGGCGTTTGAGGGGCCGGTCCTCCAGGACCTCCTCGACCGGGTCCGCGCCGAAATCGGACCCGACGCGAAGATCATCGCCGCGAATCGCGTTCGCAAGGGCGGTGTGGGCGGGTTCTTCGCGCGCGAGGCGTACGAAGTGCTCGTCGAACCGCCGGAGACCGAAACCGAGAGCATCGGCGAAGCGGTCGGCCAAGACGTGGTCGCGGCGGACGTCGTTCCCGTCGCCGCGGCGCCATTGCCCGCTCCGGTTGCAGCTGTCGTGACGCCCGCGCCCGTCGCGCGCCCGGCGCTCAGCGCGGCGGAAGAGCAAGCCCGCAGCGAGGCGCGCCACGCGACGATTCTCGAGCTCGCCGACGCGGTGAGCGAGTTCGAACGCAACGACGTGATCGATCTGGTCGAGGAGCGCAACCTCTCGACGCAGTCCCGCGAGTTCGCGCAGGTGCTCGACCGCGTGAGCCGGTCGATCGACGCCACGACCGACGAAGCGAGCGCCCCGCCGGCGCCGGCCGCTCCGGTCGATCAGCAGCCAGACCGCGCTCCGGGTTCCGAGATCGACATTCGTGAGTCGCAACGCGAGGCCGCGGCCCAGGTTGCCGTTGCCCCGCCCGAGGCTCCGGCCCCTCCGGCCCCTCCTGCGCCCGCGCCGAGCCCCGACCTCGATCTCAACCGGGACGACGCCGAGGAAGAACGTGAGATCGCGCCGATCGTTCCTCCGTCGGCGAGGAGTGCGCGCGCCGCGGTCGCGGCGCCCGCCGAAGTCATCGATCGTTACGAGACGCGCCTCCAGCGCCTCGGTCTGCCCGCACGGCTGATTCCGCGCGGCGTCCCGCAACACCAGCTGAAGGGCGCACTCGTCGAGTCGCTGACCCGGCTCCCACCCGCGCCCGGTGTCCCCAACGCGCTCGGCGTCGTGATTGCTGTCGTCGGTACCGCTTCGACTCCCGTGCTCCTGGCACGTGAGTTGGCCGGCGACCTCGGTCTCGATCCCGACGATGTCGTGCTGGCAACGCGCGAGCAACTCGGGTTCGGCATTCCCGCGTGGCTCCAGATGAGCGACCCGGCTACCGCGCAGGAGCGCGGCCGCAGCTGGCGGCGCCGGACGCGACCCACGATCGTCGCGTGCAGCATGCCGCTCGACGGCGTGCGTTGGGCGCGCGAGATGCTCGACAACCTCGAGCCGACGATGACGTGGGCGATCGTCGACGCCGGCGCGAAGCGCGAAGACATCGTGCACCGCGTCGACGCGCTCGGCGGCGTCGATGTGTTGGCGCTCGACGGTCTCGACAACACCGTGAGCCCGGCGTCGGTCCTCGAGCTCGGAATCCCGGTCGCCCGGCTCGAACATGAGCACGCGTCGCCGCTCACTTGGACCGAGCTGTTCTTGGAGCGCATGGCGTGAGGCGTCCGTCGGTCGACCCTGCATTCACCTTCGCGGTCAGCCTCGTGCTGTCGCTGGTGCTCTGCTATTCGACGTTCGGCCACATGATGAAGGGCTCGATCGACGTCACCGAAGGTGCGATCCGCTACCTCGTGGCCCTGGCCATCTCCTGGTGCGGCGTGCACGGCATCGCGACGCTGGTGGCCGGCTACGCGAGCCAGCCTCGGCGCCCGTCACCACCGCGACCGCCGGCCGCGACGCAGCCCTTGCGCCGACGCGAGGACTCCGACGACGGCGCGACGCACCAGGCCGACGCCGCCTGAGTCACAACGCGGCCGACGCCGCGTAGTTAGGCGGCGGTGGAGCGATCCCGCTGCTCGCGAGCGACCTTCTGGCGGCGGCGAACCAGGCGGTGCCGTTCGACCGCGGTGAGGCCGCCCCATACGCCGTCGGACTGGTGGGTCGAGATGGCGTATTCGAGGCACTGCTCGGCGACGGGGCAGGTCGCGCACACGGCCTTCGCCTCGCCCGCGAAGGTGTCGGAGACCGGGAAGAACACCGTCGTGTCGGCGTCCTGGCAGGCCGCGTCGGCGAAGAAGTCGGTGTCGGGGGTGGGGGCAGTTCCGCGCATGGAATCGCGTAACGCCCTACCCCCGCGGGTCATTCCCGACACCCGATTTCTAGGGCTCGCGGTTGCCGACGAACTGGTACACCTGCACGCCGTACCCCTTCGAGATCAGCCGGTAATTCTGGTTGAACCACGACACCAGCTCCTGTGACCAGGGGATTCGGAACGGCGACGCAGACAGCACGGCGTAGTCGGCGGCCGCGAACCACGACTGCCAGGCGGCGACGAGCTCGGGGTCGTAGGGCCCGCGCGACGGTGGAAGCGTGTCAGGGTCGTAGGCGATCCACGTGGAGAACGTGTCCACGATGTCGGGGCAGCTCGAGCGGTTCGGGACGAAGCGATTCGCGAGCAGGGTCAGCGCAGGTTCGTCGCTGACCGTGCACGCGCCCGCCGGGATCAACGCCCTGACCTCGGGATTCAACTCACCGATCGTGAGCAAACCCGGGTTCTTGCGCAGGTTGGTCCGCGCCTGGCCGAAGCCCCATACCGCGCCGATCACCACGGCTGCGATGACGGCGATCGAGAGTCCCGCTTCCACTTTGGGCCGCAGCGCTCCTCGCGATGCCAGCGATCCGCCGAAGCGCACGAGACGACCGCAACTGAGGCCGAGCAGGATCGCGGTGAAGGCGGCGGCGAAATACGCGTAGTGCGGATGGAAGTCGGGCGAGACGAACATCGCGGCGACCGCGAGGGTCGCCGTCCCGAGCACGAACCAGTCGAGCTTCATCCGGCGCACCGGCACGAGGAACGCGACGAGCACCACTGCCGCGACGATCGCCGCGACCACGACCGCAAAGGTGTGATCCTGCGAGACGCCGGGCAGGCCGCGTATCCCGGTCACGAACGCGAGCCGATCCGCGGCCGAGGTGGTCTCGGGTGAGTCCTGGCGGAAGAACTGGATCGCCACGAGATCTCGGAAGAAGTTGTGCGGCGCCAGCACCACGAACGGCAACGCGGGCACGACGGAACCCACGACGAGACCGGTCACGAGCGGCCGCACCTGGCGCCGCCAGTGCGGCACGCAACACAGGACCGCGATGGTCGCGGGCATCAAGGCCCACAGCTTCAGCGTGCACGCGAAGCCGAGGATCAAGCCGCCTACGAGCAACCGCCGCCGGCTCGCCAGGTCGTCTCCGGCGAACAGCACGACCGCGCCGACGAGACAGCCGCACACGAGGTACGGCTCGAGCATGAGCGTCTTGTTCGCGGTGACGGCCATGGGGAAGAGCGCGAGCGCGGAGCCGGCGACGAGCGCGGGCGCGACCCCGCGGCGCCGGAGCAGCAGACCCGCGAGCACCGCGTTGGCCGCAGCGACGAACGCGGTGAAGATGCGGATGTCACCCATCAGGGTCCGCGTGCCGACGACGCGGCCGAGCAGCCCGAGCGGAAAGAGCAGGATCGGAAGGCCGGGAGGCTGCGGGTACACGAAGTTCTTGTAGGGCAGCGTGCCGTTGACCAGACGCATCAAGGTGCCGAGATAGAAACCGTCGTCGTACTCGTCGATCCCGTGCAGCGCGCCGGGCCGCGAGAGTTGGTAGATGCAGATGCCGAGCGCGAGCAGTCCGGCGGCCAGGGCCGCGATCGTCGCGAGCCGGGGGTTGGTCCACCAACGATCTTCAGGCGCGGCGTCGATTTCGGGCGCGACCTCCACGGCAAGGTCGGCGCCCACCGTCAGTCGCTTTCCGAGCTGGTGGTGACAGCCGGGCCGGCCGCGACGGCCGCGCTCGCGGGCTTGCGACCGAACGCGCCGCGGATGCGACCGCGGTACGGCCACAGCGCGAGGGCGAGCAGCGTCGCGATACCGAACGCCGCGAGCAGCGGGTAGTGCGGATACGACTTGTAGTGGAACGCGACCACGTGCGAACCGGAGTCGACCTGCACACCGACGAAGCTCGGCGCCATCATGACCGGCTGGGCGGACTCGCCGTCGACGGTGACGGTCCAGCGCGGATCGAACGACTCCTTCAACAGCACGACCGCGGGCCGCTCGAGCTCCACGTTCGCGGTGTAGGTGCCGTCGAGCGGGGCGTTGTTCGCCTTGATCACGGCGCCCGGGGGTTCGATCGGCGGGAGGCCCGAGATCGTGTCCGCGAGCGGGGCCGCGCCGTCGAACGCAACCGACGGGTACACATCGTGCGTCGCGCGATCCGAATACAGGAACTGCCTCGACGCACTACCGATGTTGGTGCGGTCGGCCGTGACCACACCTTGCACGTCGACCACCTGGAAGTAGCCCGACGTGTCGACTTCGTACAGCGTGTGGCGGCCACGAGTCTCGATCTTCGTGGCGGGCACGACCGGCTGCCCGTACGTCGGAATGATCAGGTACTTGATGTTCAAGATCTCGTACTGGGCGGGGATGTTCTCGTCGAAGCTCGCGTCGACATCGGTCGAGAGCGCCTGCACCGTGCGGAACGGGTAGCCGATCGCGTCGGCGTCGTAGTTCTCCAGCTCCGCGTACCCGGGGACCGAACCGATCCGGTACTTGTCGCCCCAGTTCGCGCGCATGCCGGCATAGACCCGGCCGTCACCGCGCTGCTTCGCGATCTCGACCAGCGCCTTGAAGTCGGCGCCGTCGAGCCGTTCGTACGCGCGCTGGTACGAGATGAGCGACCCGTCGTTGAGGTCGTAATGGGCGCGCTCGCTCCACGCCGGCGCGAGCATCAGCACGCTCGCAACTCCGATCACCGACCACACGAGCGCCGGCTTCGCCCACCCGCGGTGCACCCGTTCGATCAGGCGCGTGAGGCCGAGCGCCACCCAGGTCGCGACCGCGACGAGGCCGATCCCCGCCATCAAGATCGCGGCCAGATCGACACCGGCCATGAACCGGTGCATCTGGAGGTCGCCGTTGCCGGGCAGGATCTTCACGAGGGATCCGAACGTCGCGCGCCCGAAGAACAGCAGCATGCTCAGGGTCCATGCGCCCAGCACCGCGCGCGCGGCTTCCGAACGGCGGCAGCGGATGACGCACATCACGAAGCCCACGGCCAAGAGCAACGTGAAGATCGGGAAGCGACCGTGGTCGAACAGCTCTCCGGTCCGTAGCCATTCGGTGATCCGGCTCGCACCGTACGAGTCGTTGAAGATGGTGCCCTTGTAGATCTCGGTCTGCGCGGAGTAGTGGCGATCCGCGAGCAGCGGAACGAGCACCCAGGCCGCGATCCCGAGCGCGCCGATCGACACGATCGCGGCGCGCCCGACGCGTCGCACGAAGCCGCGCCGCGCGATCAAGACCCATACGCCGACGGTCAGCACCGCGAGATAGCCCGTCATGAGGTGCGTTGCCATCGTCAGTGCAAGCGCGAGCGCGGCCGGCGCGTACCACTTCTCTCCCCGAGACACGGCGCGCCACGTGAGCCCCCACGCGATCGGGAGGAGCCACATACCGAAGAGCTGTGTGTAAACGCCGAGCCCCTGGAACGTGTAGCTGCCGTGCTCGTAGCCGTAACCCGTGACGCTCACGATGAGGGGCGAGAGCAGCGCGGCCGCGGCGGCCTGCCATCGCTCCAAGCTCAGCAACCGCGCGCCGAGGTACACCGCGATCGGCCATAGCGCGAGCATCAGATACTGGAACCAGAGATACGTCGTCTGCACGCTCAGGCCCGTGACGCGCGCCGCGTACGCGGTAACCGTGTACGGCAGGCTCTGGTAGTGGTGGAAGAACGACGAACCGAGACCGAGGTTCGCGAACCACCCGTCGAGCGGCACCCGCCCCTCACCGATCTGGTGATCGGCCCAGCGCACCATCTCCATGTGGAACGCGCTGTCGTTGAGGTTGTTCGTCGGCGTGACTTCGGATCGCAGGACAACCAGGTTGAACACGCACGCGACGAGCACGAGGCTCAGCGGGAGAATACGTAGCCAGCGCGCGGTGGGCTCCGGTTCGGTTTCGGGTACGGGGACGGGTTCGGTCGCCTCCGGCTCGACCGCGCTCGCCGTGACCACGGCCGTTGCCGCGCCGTTGGCGGCGACGACTCCGTTCGTCAGGATCTCGTCGTCGAGCGGCGCCACGACCGGCGGTGAAAGCGGTGGCGGCGCGTCGTCGACCCGCTCGATCCAGCGGAACCCACGGAGAACGAGCACGACGCACGTCACGACGCCGAACAGCGACCACGCCTGCTTCTGCCACGTGTCGGTCGCGTCGATGTTTCCGAAGATCCAGTTGAACCCGGATTGGAATTCGAACGTCGAGACGAACCAACCGCGGTTGAACAGCGCGAACGGGTACCAGAGGTTGACGACGAAGAGCAGCGACAGCGCGGCGTAGATCCAGCGGAAGCCGCGCCAGATCACGAGCGGGGCGAGACACGCGAGAACGGGGAACATGTAGCGCTCGTGCATGCGCGTGAGGAACATGTACGCGATGAGGCTCACCATCACCGACGAGACGAGCAGCAACCGCGCTTCGTTGTGACCGCGGTTGATCGAACGGTGCACGCGCCAGAGCACGTACGCGGTTCCCGCGAGGTACGCGAGCATTCCCACGTAGAACGCGGGGATGCCCCCGACGAGCAACGTCCCGTAGAACGGCGTGCGGACGTCGCCCTTTTGGAACCCGCTCAACCCCCACACGTTGAACGCCCAGACCGTGGTCGTCTTGTAGCCGTTCGACGCCTTCGAATAGAAGTCGAGCAAGCCGCTCGGGCTCAGTCCGAACGGGATTCCCGACAGCGCCCACAACGCCAGGCCGGGCGCGCCGACCGCGACGATTCGCAGGAGCCCGCGCCAGAGATCCTTGAACCGCTGTCGATACAAGTAGCGCCGGAACAGCAAGTAGCCGATGACCGGAAAGATGAAGCTCGACTGGGGCTTCATCGAGAACGCGACCGCGAACAGCACGATCGCAACGATCTCGCGCCGCAAGCGCTGCCGGCCGGTCAACAGCAACAGCAGTGACGCGACGACGAACACCGCGGGCACTGCGTCGACCTGGCCCCAGACCGTGCTCAGCGCGAAGACGGCCGGGTTGAACAACACCGCCGCGACCACCAGCGCGCGCACAGGAATCCGGCGTCGCAACTCCGCGGGCGCCAACCGGACCGCGAACACGCCGGCGACCCACGCCAGCGCGAGATCGGCGAGGATCGCCGGGAGCTTGACCAGCAAGTAGCTCGGCGAATCCGACAGGCGGCCGAGCAGATCCAGGACGTAGAGGTAGCCCGGCGGGTAGACGTAGGTCGTGTCCCCGACGGAGTCGTAGAAGTTCCCGATTCCGACGGCGTGGAGGCCCTGCGACCACCGCTGGAAGTACTGGAGGTCGCCCTTGAAGCCGAAATGGGGCGCCACGACTAGACGTAGCCCGAGCGCTACGGCGAACATGAGCACGAGGCCCCAGCGGGTGTCGAACCACCACCAGAATCGGCGCAGGGGAACGCCGGGGGTGGTGGATCTCAAGGGCGCGTCAGTGGTGTCCGAAGTAATTCGCCGGCGGCGCAAGACTTGGCGGACGGGGCTCACGGGGCCTCGCGGGCCAGGATGACGGGAGGTAGGAGAACCGGTGCAGAGGTTGGCGTCTCTCTCATGCTTTTTTCCCGCCTATAACGAGGAGCCCAACATTGCAAGGCTCCTCGATGAAGTCATCGCTACGTTGCCGCAGTTCGCGACGCAGTGGGAAGCCCTCGTCATCGACGACGGCTCCACTGACGGCACGGCCAGCATCGTGCGCGACTATTCCGCCCGTTCCCCCGAGATCCGATTGATCCAGCACAAGAATAACCTGGGATACGGCCACGCACTACGGACAGGTCTCAAGGAGAGCACAGGCGAGGCGGTGTTCTTCACCGACGCCGATCTCCAGTTCCACCTCTCCGATATCGGGGTCCTCCTGCCCGCGTTCGAGACCGCCGACATCGCCATCGGCTACCGGATCAAGCGCCGGGATCCGTGGCACCGGCTGGTCGTGGCGGGCGTGTACCACACGGTCTTGCGGACGATGTTCAACCTCCACGTGCGTGACATCGACTGTGCGTTCAAGCTCTTCGACCGCCAAGTCGTGGACGCGCTCGTCGGCCAACTCGAGTCGCGTTCGGCATTCATCTCGCCCGAGCTCGTGATCCGGGCGCAGAACGCGGGCTTTCGCATCACCGAGGTGGGCGTGACGCACTACCCCCGCACGGCCGGCACATCGGGCGGCGCGACGCTGAAGGTCATCGGCCGCACGATCCAGGAGATGCGCACGCTGCGCGCCGATCTCCGCAAGAAGTCCCACTAACCAGGATCGGCGAGCGGGACGAGATCCTGGCGGAGGAGCTTGCCGATCTCGTTGCGCGGCAGCTCGTCGACCACCGTCACACCCGCGGGGACCTTGTACGCGGCCATACGCGGCCGGCACCACTCCCGCAGCGCTTCTCCGTCGACGCTCGCGCCGGGCTCGATCACCACGAAGGCCCACGGAACTTCGCCGAGGCGATCGTCGGGCACGCCCGCGACTGCGGCATCGGCGACCGCGGGGTGCTCGCGCAGATGCTCTTCCACTTCGTCGGGGAAGACCTTCAGCCCGCCGCGGTTCACCATCGCACTGATGCGACCGTCGATCCACACGAAGCCGTCGTCGTCAATGCGCGCGAGGTCGCCCGTTCGTAGCCAACCGTCTTCAGTGACGCGGTCGCCGAGCGCGGCCGCGTCGGGTACCGCGTGCGCCGAGCGCACCTGCAGCTCTTCGTCGCGAACACGAACTTCGATGCCCGCGTGCGGGCGCCCGACCGCGCCGAGCTTGGCCTCGCCGAACTCCTTCCAGTCGGCCGCGGTCCATCCGACCACTTCGCCACCGAGCTCGGTCTGGCCGTAACCATTGAGGATCGCGACACCGAAGCGCTCGTGAAAGTGCCGGGCGTGTAGCGGCGAGAGCGGCGCCGACACACTCCGCACGTAGCGCAATGGTTCGAGCGAGACGACGTCGGGATCGCGCGCGAGCATCACCATTGCCGCGGGCGGCAACACCGACGAACGGATGCCGTACTCGTGCACGAGGCGCGCGAACTCCACCGGTTCGAAGCGCTCCATCAACACGACGGGCGCGCCGAGCCGGAACGCGAACAGCACCTGATAGATGCCGGCCCACAGCGAGAGCGACACGGGCACGAGGTTCGGCATCGGTGCGCGCTCGGGCGCGCCCTCGCCTCCCCCGCGCCCGCCCTTGAGCGAGCCGATCACGCCGTCGAGGAGATCGAGGACCGTGTCGTGCCGGAGCGGGACCGCTTTCGGGCGCCCGGTGGTGCCCGACGTGAACTGGATGATCGCGACGCCTTTGTCCACCTCTTGTACCGGCGCGCCGGCGAGCGGATGGACTTCGGGCGGCTCGATGGCGGCCGTCACACCGGTCAGCAACATCGAGCGCTGACGCTCGAGCGCCGGAACGCGCGGGTTCAGCGGGACGAAGGCGCCTCCGACGTTCCACACCGCGAACCACGCGGCGATCGCGCCCGGCGCGTTCGGCGCGAGCACCCCGATCGCCTGATGCTCGTGACCGCGCTCGCGCAACTGACCTTCGATTGCTTCGACCATCTCCTGCAGCTCGGCCCGGGTCGTCGCGATCCCGTCGCGGTAGACCACGACGTCGGAAGGATCGCCGTCGAGCAACGCGCCGAGCGACTGCGCCGGAGTCGGGCCGGCTCCGGTCACGGGCCGATCTCGGAAAGTGGCATCCGGTCGCTGACCGCGGGTTGGCGGCCGATCCGCATCGGGCTCAGCGGCGCGTCGACCATCAAGGTTCGGTGGACGTCGGTGTTCAGCGCGACGAGCCGGTGCCGCCATTGCGCGAGTGCGCCGCGATCCCACGCCCGCTCGTACGCCGCCCAGGTGGAGAGGTCGGGGATCGCCCAGATCACGACCGCTTCGCTGTCGGTCGCCATCATCACCCGGAACGCGCCGACACACGTGAGCCCGAGCTCTTCGACCGCGGGCTTCCCCGTCTCGGCCAGCGCGTCGAGGAACGCGCCGATACCACCGATCGGCGTGCGCACGATCTCGTGCGCATACACCTCGCCCTTGATGCCCGCCTTCGTCAACTCGTCGATCGTCGGACTCCAGTGCACGGGCGCGACGATCCGGTCGAAGCCGCCTTGGCGCAGATCGGCCGCGACTGCCCACCACTCGGCCAGCGACGGATCCTGCGCGCCGTGCCCCACGAGCTCGTGCTCGAAGTTCGCGGCCAGCCCCTTCCAGCCGTTCAGCTCCCAGAGGTTCACGACCTGCGGCCACGCGCCGGTCGAACCCACGGTCGCCCACACGCCGAAGCAACTCATGTTCCGCTCTTTGCGGCCGACCGGGCACCAATTCGCGGTCATGTGGTGCATGTAGCGCGCGCGGTTGTGCCCGATGATGTCGATCAGCTCGTGGATGTACAGCTTCCGGTTCACGGAGTCCTGTCCTTGGAGTGGCTAGAGGTCGTCGATGTACGAGTCGGTGCCGGGGATCGTACGGAGGAACGGGCTCGCGAAACCGACGCTCGGAAGCGACGCGAGCACCGGCTCGACCCGGGCGCGCCACGCGTCGAGCGGATCGCCGCCGGTGAACGCGAGCACGAGGTCGTAGGGCGGGGGTTCGACCGCCGACATGATCACGCGTTCCGGCGTGAACACCGCTGCGACCGGCGTTTCGTCACCGACGACGAGGCGGGCGCCGGCCGCGCCCTCACCCGCGCCGAGCGCGAGAAGGATCACCCCGTCGAACGGCCGGTCGAGCGCGGTCGCGGCGGCGGGGCCGTCCGCGATCCGGACCTCCTCTGCGAATCGATACATCACGGTGTGCAGATGCTCTCGCCCCGGGAACATGCGGTCGGGCTCGGCGCTGAGTACGCCCATCTGTTGGGCGACCCATGCGTCCCAGTCGGCTTGGAATCCGTCGAGGAGCCACACCGTCGTGAGGAACGAGCCGCGCGCGGGATCACCGAACCAGGTCGCGCCGGGCGGGCGCACGGCCTTGCACGCGCGGGTCGCGATCCAGCGCGCTCCGGCGAACGCGCCCGGGCCTGCAGTGGTCGTCGCGTACATGTGGTCGCGCTCGTACCAGCGGTTGAACGCGTGCGCCTGCCCGTCGTGTGGCTCGATGTAGGCGACGATCGCGGTGCCGATCCCGACTTCCTTCACTGCATCGCCTCGATCACGGCGCGTTTTCGGCGCCCGGTGCGAGCGGCAGCCATTCCGGCTCGCGCTTCTCGGCAAAGGCGCGCGGCCCTTCCTCCTGGTCGGGATGGCCCCACATCGAGACGAGTTGCTGCGCACCGGCCCGGCACGCGTCCGTGAGCCCGAGCTCCAACGCGCCCCACAGCGCGCGCTTGGTCGCGGCCATCGCGGCCGGCGAGTTCCGCGCGATCTTTTCCGCGAGCTCCTGCGCCGCGTCCCGCAGCCGTTCGGGCGGATCGACGATCTCGCTGATCATGCCGAGCTCGTAGGCGCGAGCGGCCGACATGCGTTCGTGGCGGCCGACGAAGGCCATCCGCATGACGGCCTCGACCGGCATGCGCTTCATGAGCCCGATGGCCTCGATCGACACCACCTGGCCGATCGAAACGTGCGGGTCGAAGAACTGGGCATCCGATGCCGCGATCACGATGTCGGAGTCGGCGATCCAGTGGAACGCGCCGCCCGCGCAGATGCCGTTGACCGCGGTGATCACGGGCTTCCACACGTCGTTGTGCCACGCCGTGAAGTGGAAGTCGAACTTTTCGACGGACTCCCGGTAGCGCTGCATGCCTTCGCCGTCCGTTGCGATCTCGTTCACGTCGACTCCGGTTTGGAACGCGCGTCCCTCCCCGGTGTGCACGATCACTCGCACCTCGGGATCGGCATCGAGCGCGCGCCACGCGAGCTCGAACTCGTCGCGCATGTGTGCGCTCATCGCGTTGAGCTGATCGGGCCGGTTGTTGATGAGCCAACCAACCGGCCCCTTCCGCTCCAGCTTCAGCGTGTCCAACTCCGGATATGTCACGGCGTCCTTTCCAGCTCGTTCCACAAGGCCCGCTTGATCTCGGCCAACTCCTCGGCCGGCCGCTGCGCGATCCGTTCGGCCAACTCCTGCGCCACGTCGTGCAACCGCTCCGGCTCGACCACTTCACTGACGATGCCGAGCTCGAACGCGCGCCGCGCCGGCATCCGTTCGTGGCGACCGGCGAACGCCATGCGCAGGACCGATTCCATGGGCGACTTCTTCGCCAGGGCGATCGTCTCGTACACGCTCGCCTGCCCGACCGAGACGTGCGGGTCGAGGAGCTCGGCGGTCGCCGCCGCGATCACGACGTCGGCGTCGGCGATGAAGTGCAACCCGCCGCCCGCGCATACACCGTTCACGGCCGCGATCACGGGCTTGGTGACTCCGTTGTGCCAGGCCGTGAACCGGAGTTCGAACCGTTTCGTGCGGCGGCTCTGCTCGCGCAACGCGTCGCGATCGCGGCTCATCTGCGCGACATCCACCCCGGTCTGGAAGGACTTGCCGGTACCCGTGTTGACGATCACTCGCACGCCGGGGTCGGCGTCGAGCTCGAGCCACGCATCTTCGAGCTCGTGCATCATCCGCGCGTCCATCGCGTTGCCCGCGTCCGGACGGTTGAAGGCCAACCACCCCACCGGTCCGCGCCGCTCCACGATCAGCCTCTCGTAGGAAGGACTCATCTAGTGCGGCGTCTCGCGCCACGACGCGCCGCGCCAGGGGTCGGGCTCGCGCGGGAGCCCGAGCACCCGTTCGCCGATCACGTTCTTGTTGATCTCGGTGGTGCCGCCCTCGATCGTGTTCGCGCGGCTGCGGAGCATCCCCCGCACTTCCGGCGGCTTGGTGTCGCCGGTCCAGGCCAGCGCGTCCACGCCCAAGAGTGCGGTCGCGAGCAGCTGCATCCGCTGGTTCAGCCCGCCCTGGTGCACCTTCCCGATCGAGCTCTCGGGCCCGGGCGGACGTCCGGCCTTGGCTCCGGCGCGCACGCGCTGATTCGTCCAGCCCCGAATCCGTTCCTCGGTCAGCACGCGCATGAGCTCCTGCCGCACGACCGGATCGCCACTGCGGCCCGAACGCCGCGCGAGGTCGAGCAGGTGATCGACGCCGAGCCCGCCGATGCGGTCGACCCCACCCGAACCCGAGCCGGAAACCATCTGGCGCTCACCCGAGAGCGTCGCGTTCGCGACCTTCCAGCCGTCACCGATCGCGCCGACGCGTTGCGCGTCGGGCACGACGACTTCGCTCAGGAACACTTCGTTGAAGTCGACGTCGCCACCGATGTGGCGCAGCGGACGAATCTCCACGCCGGGTTGGTGCAGGTCGAGCAGGAAGTAGGTGATGCCGTCGCGCTTGGGAACGTCGGAATCGGTGCGTGCGAGCAACACCCCGAAGTCGGAGCGATGGGCCCAGGTGGTCCAGACCTTCTGACCCGACACGATCCAGTTGTCACCGTCGCGCACGGCGCGTGTCGCGAGCGACGCGAGATCCGAACCCGCGCCCGGCTCGCTGAACAGCTGGCACCACGCTTCCTCGTTGCGAACGATCGGCGGCAGGAAGCGGAGACGTTGCTCCTCGGTGCCGTGCGCGAAGAGCGCGGGCGCGGCGAGGTTGAGGCCGAGCGGGTTGAGCCGGCCCAGGTTGAACGGCGCCAACTCCTGCTCGACGCGACGCGCGATCGCCGGGGACAGGTCGAGCCCGGCGTAGGCGACCGGCCAGGTCGGCGCGACGAGTCCCGAACGAGCGAACACCGGGTACCAAGCCTCGTAGTCGGCGCGCGTTCGCACGGTCCGCACCGCGGCCGCGCCGCCACGACGTCCGGCCTCGATCCAGGCCGGCGGGAGATTGCCGTCGATCCACGTGCGTACCGCGTCGACGGCTTCGGCTTCGGAGGCGCCGGAATCGATCGCGAGCCGGGAGTCGGTCGCGGTCACGTTTCGCTCACTCATCGTCCCTCGAAGTTGGGGGCGCGCCGCTCGCGGAACGCCGCCATGCCCTCGCGGAAGTCGTCGGTGCGGCTCGACAGCTCGAGTGCGAACGCCTCGTTGCGGAGCTGCTGATCGAGCGGCGCATCCCGGCCCGCGTGGAGCAGCCACTTGGTCAACCCGAGCGTCGCGGTCGGGCCCTGCGCCAGCGTCACGACCATCGCGTCGATCGCCTCGTCGAGATCCGCGATCGGGACCGACGCGTGAATCGCGCCCCAGTCGGCGGCTTCCTCGCCCGAGATCTCGCGGCCGAGCAGCAACATCTCCCGGGCCCGCACTTCGCCGACGCGCCGGGGCAGCAGCCAGGTGGCCGCGCTGTCGGGCGTGAACCCGCGCTCGGTGAACGGCGCCCAGAGCCGCGCGTTGTCGGCCGCGATCGTGAAGTCGGAGGCCAGCGCCAGCGACAGGCCGATGCCCGCCGCGAAGCCCCGCACCTTGCAGACCACCGGCACCTGCACTTCGAGGAGCAGCGGGACGAGATGGTGGGCCTGGACCGGGAGCCGGCGCTGGATGCCACCGGTACGCGGCTTGGGAGCACCGTCGACGCGAAGGTTGCGCGCCACGATGTCGGCGCCCCCGCAGAAGTGCTCGCCCGAGCCGTCGAGGACGATCACCCGCACCCGATCGTCGGTCGAGGCAACCGTGAGCGCGTCGACGAGGCCGTACATCATCGCTTCGTCGATCGCGTTGCGCTTGTCGGGCCGATCGAGCGTGATCCGCAAGACCGATACGTCGAGCGTGATCGCGAGCCCGGTCACCGAGCCGTACGCGGAGTCGGTCATCGGCGCGAGAACTCCGCAGAGATCGCCTCGAGCGCGCTCTGCAAATCGCGCGCTCCACCCGGAGGATCGGGAAGTCGCACGGCACCGTGCGCGCGGCTCGGCAACAGGATGGTCGCGTGCCCGGGCGTCGTCAGCTCGCCGCGCTGGTTCACGGCTTCGAGGTCGAGCTCCACCGCCGGCCGGTCACCGTCCAAGACGACCTTGCGCGTGACGCGGCCGCGTAGCCATTGCGTGTCGCCGACGTAGTTGAATTTCCGGAACTCGCAGTCGAGCTTCCACAGCCAGGCATCGTCACCCATCCAGTCGGTGCAGAGGTGGATGAGCCACGTCTCGCGCATGCGGCCGTAGTCGTACGTGGTCGGGTTGCCGGCTCGGCGCGCGAACTCCGGGTCCCAGTGCACCCGTTGCATCACATCGGGCACGTTCTGCGGATCGCGATGGAAGAAGCGCGGGATCCGGCGGCGGTTCTGGTAGCCGAGGCGCAGCGGCTTCACGCCGTAGAGGCCCATGCCCATACCCGCGTGCCAGCAGATCATGTCGGTGACGGTGAGCGGACCCTTCACCATCGGCCCGACCTCGTCGCCCTCCTTCACGTCTTCCCACCAGCGCGACTCCGCGCCACGGGCGCGCTCGAGCTCGTACTGCGCCTCGATCTCGCCGATCTGGTCGTCGGTGTAGGCGGCGAGCTCCACTGCGTCGTACTTCTTCTTCTCGCGCGCCTTCTCGCGCTCGGTGCGAACCATCAGGCGGTACTGGCCCGAGAGGATCGTGCCCGGTTCGTCGCGGAAGACCTGCGCGGTCCACTCGTGTACTGCGCGCTCCGCGAACTCGCTGGGCTTGTCGAGCGCGGCGACGAGCGCGTTCCGGCGGAACACGCGACGCTGCGGATAGAGCGGCGCCCACCACTCCCGCGCGGATGCCGCGTAGAACGCGTGCACCCCGCGCAGCGGATCGCCCTTCATGAGGTCGCGCTGCTCGGGCGCGACGACAGTGACTTCGTCCTCGCCCACGAGGGTGTCGCCCCCGACGAGCGGCGGCGGCGCGATCGCTCCGTCCCAACGCGTCTTCAGGCCATAGTCGGGGTCGCACCACAGCGGATTGTCGTCGCCGTAGGCCACCGCGACATTGCGAAACGTGTCGATCGTCGGGAACGTGTAGTGCGGCGGAAGCGGGTGGGGCTCGGGCACACCGATACGCGCCCGCAGCCGAGCGATGCCCTCGTCGGTGATCCCACCCTTCTCGGCCATGCCCACGCTCCCCGGTCGCGAATATCGTATGCAATGCCTATGCGGCTACGACCTCCTGCCCTCGATCGCCCGTGGAGCTTCGCGTGACCAACCGGGCCTCCGGATCTGCGCCTTTGCCCCAAACCATCCCTGCCGTGCTTCAGCGCGCCGCGCGCGACTACGCGTCGATCGAGGCGCTGGTCGACGAACGGGCGCGCATCACGTTCGCCGAGCTCGCCACCGCGGCCGAGACCTCGGCCCGCGCGCTGATCGCCTCAGGGGTCGAGCCCGGTGACCGGGTCGCGCTCTGGGCGCCGAACACCACCGAGTGGGTGCATGCCGCGCTCGGCGTGTACGCGGCCGGCGGCGTAATCGTGCCGCTCAACACCCGGTTCAAGGGCGCGGAGGCGGCGTACATCCTCGATCGAGCCAAGGCGAAGGTGCTGTTCACCGTCACCGACTTCCTCGACACCAACTACGTCGAGCTCCTCCGAGCCGCCGAACCGGTTGCTTCACTCGAGCAGATCGTCGTGCTGCGCGGCTCACCCGGTACCGACGCGATCGAGTGGAACGAGTTCCTCGCCCGCGCCGGCCAGACCCCGGCCCCCGAAGTCGCGGCTCGCAGCGCCGCGCTCGCCGCCGACTCGCTCTCCGACATCTTGTTCACGTCGGGCACGACCGGCCGGCCCAAGGGCGCGATGCTCACCCACGGCGCGAGCGTGCAGGCGTACGACGCGTGGTCGACCGTCGTCGGTCTGCGGCCCGGCGACCGCTACCTCGTGGTCAACCCGTTCTTCCACGCGTTCGGTTTGAAGGCCGGCATCCTCGCGAGTGTCATCAAGGGCGCGACGATCGTTCCCCACGCCGTGTTCGACGTCGGCACGGTCATGCAACGCGTGGCCGAGGAGAGCATCTCGATGCTGCCCGGCCCGCCAACGGTGTACCAATCGATCCTCGATCACCCGCGCGTCGGCGAGTTCGACCTCTCCTCGTTGCGCCTCGCGGTCACCGGCGCGGCGCCGGTGTCGGTGGAGTTGATCCGCCGCATGCGCGAAGAATTGAAGTTCGAGACGGTCGTGACCGGTTACGGGCTCACCGAGGCGACCGGCATCGCCACGATGTGCCGGCACGACGATGATCCCGAGACCATCTCCAAGACTGCGGGCCGGGCGATCCCCGGCACCGAAGTGATCGTCGTCGACGACGACAACAATCCTGTCTCTACCGGTGAGCCGGGCGAAGTGGTGATCCGCGGGTACAACGTGATGCAGGGCTTCGTCGACGACGCGGAAGCGACCGCGGAAGCGATCGACCGCGACGGTTGGTTGCACACCGGAGACGTCGGCGTGCTCGACGACCGCGGCAACCTGCGCATCACCGATCGCAAGAAGGACATGTTCATCATCGGCGGGTTCAACGCGTATCCCGCCGAGATCGAGAACATGATCAGCGACCATCCCGCGGTCAGTCAGGTGTCGATCGTCGGCGTTCCCGACGAGCGCATGGGTGAGGTCGGCTACGCGTTCGTCGTGCTCCGCCCCGGCCAGTCACTCGACGCCGAGACGTTGATCCCGTGGTGCCGCGAGCGGATGGCCAACTACAAGGTCCCCCGCTACGTCACCGTCGTCGACGCGCTTCCCCTCAACGCGAGCGGCAAAGTCCTGAAGTTCGAGCTCCGCGACCGAGCAACCACCGAACTGGCGTGAGTACGCGACCGCCAAGGTCGCGAAGTCACGCCGGTTCGAGCTTTTAGACGCCCCAGGCGTAGTTCTCGTCGGGCCAGTAGACGATGCGTTCGGCTTTGAGCGCGTCCATGTCGGCTTCCGAGTAGCCGAGCCACGAGAGGATCTCCACCGTGTGCTCGCCGACGAGCGGGGGTGGGCCGTGGATGAGGCCGGGCGTCTCGGAGAAGTCGATCAACGTGCCGAACTGGCGCATGCGACCGAGCAACGTGTGCTCGTACTCGGCGACGAGACCGAGACGTTCGTTGTCGCCGTCGAACAACACGCGTTCGCCGGCCTTCGAGTCGATCGCGATCTCGTTGGGCACACCCGCGGCGTCGAACGCATGCGACCACTGGATCGCGGTGCGGATCGCGAAGCGCGGCTCGAGCAACGACTCCAGCTGCCGCCGGTTCTCGGCGCGCGCGGCGCGCGTCGCGAAGCGGTCGTCGGTGGCAAGGTCGGGCACACCGAGTGCGGCACACAAGGCGTCCCAGTGCGCGTCTTCCACCGCCGCGATCTGGATCCAGCCCTCTTGCGTCTCGTACAAGCGGTACAACGCGTCGACACCGGTCTGCGCCTTGTCGAGTCGCGGACGCGGCACCGCGTCGCCGTCGACGAGCAGCGCGTCCGACGAGAACATCGAGCCACCGTCGAGCAGCGATGTCCAGAGCTCTTGTCCGTCGCCGCTGACGCGCTGGTGGTACAACGCGGCGAGACAGCCGACGACCGAGAGCATGGCGTTCGCAGTGTCGGTCATGCCGAAGCGCAAGTAGTTGGGCGTGTTGCCCTCGCGCACGGGCCCCTGCTCGTACTCGAGCCCGGCCGACGCCTGGTAGAGCGGATCGAGACCACCGAAGTGCGCGAGCGGGCCTTCGAGGCCGTAGGCCCACGTATTGCAATAGACGACGTCGGGCTTCACGCGCTTGCAGTCTTCGTAGCCGATGCCGAGCCGCACCGCGACACCCGCGGTCATGTTGTGGTGCACGATGTCGGCCCGCTCGACGAGCTGGAGCGCGAGCTCACGTCCGCGTTCCTGCTTGAGGTCGATCGCGATGCTCCGCTTGCCGCGCTGACATCCGAAGAACGGGCCACCCGCCATTCGCATGCCGTCGCCGGCGACCGGTTCGACCTTGATGACGTCGGCGCCGAGATCGCCGATCACCATCGGCCCGAACGGCCCGGCGAGGTACTGACCGAAGTCGATCAGGCGCACACCTTCGAGCGCATGCATCAGGCCACCCCCGCGAACTTCGCGATGTCGGCGGCCGAGTAGCCGAGCTCACCGAAGATCTCTTCGTTGTGTTGGCCGGGCTTCGGGCGCGGACCTTGGATCGCGCCCCGTGTGGATGCCAGGTGGATCGGGACGCCGACCTGCGTCGTGTGCCCGAGGAGCGGATCGTCGACCGTCGCGATCATGTCGTTGGCGACGAGCTGCGGATGCGCTTCACCGTTGGCGCCGAGCGCGTACTCCATCGACTCGATCGCTTCGATCGCGTGGTTGTTCTCACGGAACTCGGCGATGAGCCCGTCGCGTTCGCGCTCCTTGTATGCCGCGCGCCGCTTCGGCGTGAGTGCGGCGCGTTCTTCGGGTGAGAGCATCATGTACTTCTCGGGATCCGACGGATCGGGCAGGCCGAGGATCCCGTCTTGGGTCTTGACCGGCGGGAGCCCACTCATGATCGACGAGTGCACGTACTGATTGTTCGCGACCTCGAAGATCATCTCCTGGTGCACACCCGGCGGATACGTCTTGGCCATCGTGCCGTAGAACGGAGGGCCGCCGGCCGGCACCCATGACCAGATCTGCGTCGTGTACAGCAGCGCACCCTGGAACAACGACGTGCGCACGTGCTGGCCTCGTCCGGTCGTCTCCCGCGCGATCAACGCGCTGATGATCCCGGTCGGCACGAGGAACATCGCACCCATGCTCGGCATGGGCATGTGCAAGAAGATCGGTCCGGGCCGCCACCCCGGCTGTTCCCACTGCTGGCCGCTGCTCGCCTGGACCAACGCGTCGTAGCCCGGGCGTTGCGCGAGCCGGTGCCCGTCGGGATACGCGGGGCACGACATGTACACGAGGCGGGGATTCAACTCGTGCAAGGCGTCGTACCCGATGCCGAGCCGGTCGGTGACGCCGGGCCGGAAGGTCTCGACGATTACGTCGGCGTCGGCCGCCAACCGCCGGAACGCGTCGGCGCCGTCGTGATTCTTCAGGTCGACAGTGACCGACCGGCGCGAGCGGTTCCACACCGCGTAGCCGCTGTACTCCCGGAAGGGATCGCCGCCGGGCGGTTCGACCTTGATGACGTCGGCGCCCTGTTCGGCGAGAAGCAGCACGCCGAGCGGACCTGCGATTCCCCACGACAGGTCCAGGATGCGAACGCCGTGCAGGGCACCGGGCATGAATCGACTCCCAAAGGCTTGCGGACGGTCCCGGATCTTCGCGCCCACTGACACGGATGTCACGTTTTCGGTCCGCACTTGCGGTCCGCGCCCTTCGCGGGAAATGGTCCGTCCATGAGCAGTCGGCGGGGGCGGCAACTCGCGTTCGTGGCGGGAGCCGTCGCGCTGGTGGTGAGCGCGTGCTCGAGTGGCGGCTCGGGACGCGCCGCGAGCGTTCCGTCTTCGACCGAAAGCGTGACGACGACAACTGCAACCACGCCCGCCGAGATCGCGGCCGAACCGTCCGCCGGCTGCCGCGCGACGGCTGCAACAATGCCCGGCGAATCGCGAGTCGACCTCACGTCGGGTGGCGTTGCGCGTTGGTACTACCGGCACGTGCCCCCGCTTTACCGGCCGACAACGCCGATGCCGGTCGTGATCGATCTGCACGGCTACATCTCCGGCCCCGACTTCCAGATCCCGGCGACGGGGCTCGAGAAGTACGGCGACGACCACGGCTTCGCCACGATCACGCCGCACGGCAGCGGCGATCCGAAGTACGTCACCTGGGACACCGCCCTCGACTCGGCCGACGTGATGTTCTTCGCCGATCTGCTCGACCACGTCGAGCAGACCTTGTGCATCGACATGCGCCGCGTGTTTGTCTCGGGATTTTCGCAAGGCGCGTTCATGACATCCACGCTTGCGTGCGTGTACGCCGATCGCATCGCCGCGGTCACCGCCACCGCGGGCATTCGTGACGCTCCGGGTTGCCGCCCGAGCCGGCCGGTACCTGTCGTCGCGTTCCACGGCACGGCCGACCGCCAGATCGCGTACCGAGGTGGACTCGGGCCCGACGGGCTGAAGCTCCCCGCGTACGACGGGTCGGGCCGCACGATGGGCGAGGAAGGCCTCCAACACCGCCCGCCGCTGAACGGCGCCGCGATTCCGGTGATCGCCACGGCCTGGGCCGAGCGCAACCATTGCCGCGGCGAACCGGCGACGCGTACCGTTTCCTCCGACGTCACGCTGCTTACCTGGCCCTGTGCCGCGGGCAACGAAGTGGCGCTCTACCGCATCACGGGCGGCGGTCACAGCTGGCCCGGCAGCCGGTTCACCGCGGCCGCGGCCGGCATTCTCGGGCGCACGACGATGTCGATTGATGCCAACGAGATCCTCTGGCGTTTCTTCCGCGCGCATCCGTTGCGCGATCCTTCCTAAGTTCGCCTTGACCGAACGACAGGAGCCCGCATGCGCGTCGAGGACATGATCTTCATCAGCGTCGACGACCACCTCGTGGAGCCGCCGGGCATGTTCGACGGTCGGCTGCCGGCCAAGTTCGCCGACCGCGCACCGCGCGTCGAGCACACCGCGTCGGGCGACGACGTTTGGATCTTCGACCACCAGACGATCCCCAACATCGGGCTCAATGCGGTCGCGGGCCGGCCCAAGGAGGAGTACGGCGTCAACCCGACGGCCTTCGACGAGATCCGCGCCGGCTGTTTCGACGTGCACGAGCGCATCAAGGACATGAGTGCCGGCGGTGTGCTCGCGTGCATGTGCTTCCCGTCGTTCCCGTCGTTCTCCGGCCGGCTGTTCCTCAACTGTCCCGACAAGCAACTCGCGCTCGCGGTCGTGCAGGCCTACAACGACTGGCACATCGACGAGTGGTGCGGTTCGTATCCCGGCCGCTTCATCCCGATGGCGCTCCCGGTGCTGTGGGATCCCGAGCTGAGCGCGGCCGAGGTGCGCCGCGTCGCGAAGAAGGGCTGCCACTCGCTCACCTTCACGGAGAATCCCGCGACCCTGGGGCTCCCGAGCTTTCACGATCCGCACTGGGATCCGCTGTGGCGCGCGCTCGTGGAGGAAGGGACGATCCTGAACGTTCACCTCGGCTCGTCGGGTCAGCTCACGGTCACCGCGCCCGACGCACCGATCGACGTGATGATCACCTTGCAACCGATCAACATCTGCCAGGCCGCGGCCGACCTCGTGTGGTCGCGCGTGTTCAAAGAGTTCTCCGGGCTGCGGGTCGCCCTCTCCGAGGGCGGCACCGGTTGGATCCCTTACTTCCTCGACCGGCTCGACCGCACCTACGACATGCACCGCGCGTGGACCGGTCAGGACTTCGGCGACCGCACGCCCTCCGATGTGTTCCGCGAGCACATCCTCACGTGTTTCATCGCCGATCCGATCGGGCTCCGGCTGCGGGACGACATCGGTGTCGACAACATGTGCTGGGAACAGGACTACCCGCACTCCGACTCGTCGTGGCCGAAGGCGCCCGAGGAGTTCGCCGCGGTCTCGGCCCGGTACGACGTGTCCGACTCCGACATCAACCAGATCACACACGAGAACGCGATGCGGTGGTACCGGTTCGATCCGTTCGCGCATCGCCCGCGCGAGCAGTGCACAGTGAGCGCGTTGCGCGCCGAGGTCCCCGAGCACGACGTTGCGATCCGGGCAATGGACAAGGGCCGGTTCGCCGACACACCCACCATGACGCTCGGCGAGCTCGCCGAGAACGCGACCGCATGATGGCTGAGCTCCGAGACAAGTACGACGGTCCCTTCGATCCGAGCGTCGGCCTCGCCGACTTCTCCCGACGCGCGCTTGCGCACATCGGCCGCGAGTACCTCCTTCACGGCCACCTCCAGGACCGGGTCGGCATCCCGCTCGTTCTCTCGCGCCACACGCGCCAAGACATGCTCGACGTCGCGATCGAGGAGTGGATGGCAGCCAGCCCGCTCTACTCGCTGCGCACGCAACGCGCGCTCAACTTCGGCAACGGCGACGTCCCGACGATCTTCAAGAACATCCAGCTCGACATCGGCGCCCCCCATCAGTTCATGGACTTCCGCTACAAGGTCGACGACCCGGAACACGGTGAGTTCTGGCTCGACCACTGCGGCGCGTTGATGGACGTCGAGCCGATGGGCGAAGAGTTCGTACACGGCATGTGCCACGACATCGAGGACCCGACGTTCGACGCGACCGCGGGCGCGACCAACGCGTACGCGCAGGTGCGACCGATCCACCGTCCGCCCCGTATCCCGGCCGATCGCGCGCCGCACTGCCACTGGCGCGTCGTGATCGATCCGGACGGCGAGCCGGTCGAGCCGCACCCGAGCATGGCCATCGTCGGCAAGTCGGAGATCGCGCGCATCGCGATCGACGACCCGGGTGTCGACGCCGAGCCCGGCGGCTGGTTCGACTACTCGGGCGAGTTCGACCCCGACTTCACGCTCGAGGACCTGTCGCACCGCGCGCTCGTCGTCGCGCTCCAGGAGGCGGCGGTGCAGACGCACCTCCTCGCGCACGCGTACCTCTACTGCGTCGCGATCCGCTGGGGACCCGAAGAGGCGCTCGAGAACGCGCCGCAGGTATTCACCGGTACTGCGGGTGTCGCGGCCGGGCGGCTGCCGGCGGTGCTCGGCATCGAGGGCGACGACGCGGAAGCGATCGCGAAACTCCTCCAACTCCACCCGGTGTTCCAACCCCGCACCTACGTGAAGCCCGCGATCGAGTTGGTCGACGAGCGCACGGTTCGCTTCGCGCTGCACGACGCGCCGTGCTTCCATGAGCCCGACAACTTCTCGTGGATCGGGTCGATGGGCAACGAACCGTCGACCGCGCTCGACGCGATCGCGCGGGCGATCAACCCACGCGCCTCGAGTGTCCCGGACGCACCGCACGACGACGAACGGCTCGCCTGGAACATCACAATCGATCCGAGCGCCGAACTCGCGCCACCGTCATCGAGCGTCGAGCTCGCGCGGATCTCGACCGGCGCCACCGTGACGTTCCTTCCGAGACGCGACCTCCGCGAGTGATGGAAGTCGCGTCCGGCGAGTGGTTCGTCCGCACCAAGGTCGACGACCGCACGTGGCATCTCACGGAGCAGTACGCGCATCCGTTCCTGCGCTGCAACGTCTGGGTCGTGCGGGGTCGCGACCGCACGATGCTCGTGGACTCCGGACTCGGCGTCGTCAGCCTGTCGGAAGCTGCGCGCGATCTCTTCGACCAGCCGATCGCCGCCGTCGCTACGCACTACCACTTCGATCACGTCGGCTCGCTCCACGAGTTCCCCGAGCGGTACGCGCACCCTGAAGCGGCACCGTTTCTCGCGAGCTCGAGTGAGATCGGCGGTGGGCTGCGGCGCAGTGGCTTCATTCCGGAAGCCTGGGACTACTTCCAAGCCGCGGGCTACGTGCTCGAGTCCGACGACCTGCTGACCGCGATCCCCCGCGCCGGTTTCGATCCCGATGACTACTCCGTCGAGGCCTGCCCCCCGAACCACGAGCTCGTCGACGGTGACGTCATCGACCTCGGCGACGTCGCGTTCGAGGTCTTGCATCTCCCCGGACACTCCCCCGACTCCATCGGCCTCTTCGACCGCGCGAGCGGCACGTTGTTCTCGGGCGACGCGGTGTACGACGGACCCTTGCTCTACGGCTTCTACGACGGCGGACCCGAGGCGTATGTCGCGACGATGGAACGACTGCGCGAGCTACCCGTCCGCGTCGTGCACGGCGGCCACGAAGCCAGTTTCGGCCGCGCCCGCCTCGTCGAGATCTGCGACGCCTTCCTCCAACCGGCGTGACGTAGCGGTCTCTCAGACCGCTGAGTCACGCCGGTTCGAGTCTTTGACGGGCTAGACGAGGCGGGTCGCGGGAACTGAACGCAACGTGCCGTCGGCCTGGAGCTCGCGCACGGCGGGGACCGGGTCGGGATCGGCGAACAGTCCGCTGTCGCCGTAGTCCGCGCTTCGGCCGGTCGCGTCGACCACCCACCACGAGGCTTCGAGCGCGATGCCGTTCGGGTCGCTGAAGTAGATGGAGCGGATCATCTGGTGATCGACGATGTCGGTCACCTCGCAGTCGGCGCCCTTCAGGCGCTGGTGCAGGTCGAGCAACGCCTGCTCGTCGGGCAGGTTGAACGAGAGGTGATCGAACTGCGGCGCCCGCGGATCGGGCGTGCCCGCGGCCTTCTCGAACGACTCGGTCGGAGAGTCCGTGTACTCGAAGAACGCCACCGTGCACTGCGGGCCGAACTCGAAGAAGTAGTGGCGGAACGATGGGGTGCCGAGCGTGGCGACCAGCCGGGCGCCGAGCGTGCCGTGGTAGAAGCGCACCGTCGCGTCCATGTCGTTGGTGACCAGCGCGAGATGGTTGATCCCCCGCCAGTGCGGAGTCGTCGCTTCACGCGTCTCGGGAACGCCGGATTCCGAAACATTGGTGGTCATGCTGCGTCCCTTCGCCGAAAGTCTGTCTCCACGGTACCCCCCAAATCGCGAATATCGGTCGGGCGTGTCAACCGCACGGGGCGCTCGGCACTGTGACACTGGTGAGTGATGACCGACGGAGCGGAACGCCGGGCCGAGCCCGGAGCGGCGGTGGGCGCGTTCGACGCGTTGTTCCGTCGCGAGTTCGGCCCGATCACGCGCACCGCGTACCTCGTGGTGGGCGATTGGGAAGTGGCGCGGGAGATCGCGCAGGACGCGTTCGTGCAGGCCTTGCGGCACTGGCAGAAGGTGCAAGAGATGGACAGTCCGGGAGGCTGGGTCCGGCGGGTCGCGATCCGCGACGCGGTCCGTTCGCGCCGGCGCGACGCGCGCGGTCGAGCACTGCTGCGCGACCGGAGCCGCGCCGGCGAAGCGGCACCGGCAGTCGGTATCGATATTCGGGAGGCCTTGCTCGCGCTGCCCGCACGCCAGCGCGCGGTGATCGCGTTGCACTACCTCGACGACCGCCCCGTCGCCGAGATCGCGGGCTTGCTCGGATGCAGCGCCGGAACGGTCAAGACCCACCTGTCGCGCGGCCGGCTCGCGCTCGGCCGGCTCCTGGGAGAGGACATGATCGATGAGCCTGGATAGCCGCATCCGCGACGAGTTGCGCGCGGTCACGTCGTCGCACGATCTCGACGAAGACGCAGCGTTGCGGGCGGTCAAGGATCGGGCCGCGCGAGCAAACGTGAACGTCGTACCTCTCGAGGACGGCAACGAGCCGCGCCGTCCGCTCGCGCGTTCGCAACGCCTCGTCGGCGCCCTCGCTGCGGCCGCGCTGATCGCCGGTGCGATCGCGGTGCCCTTCGCGCTGCGCGATCGCTCGCGGGAGACCGCCACGCCGAGCGAGGCGGCCGGCGGTTCGGGAACGAGGTACCGCAGCACCGTCGTCATCCGAGTGGACGAAGCGCCCACGGTCGAACCGACACCGACGACCAAGCCTTCGCGTATCGAGCTCACCGATGCCGGCCGACTCGCCATGACATCGGCCATCCGGAAGGGGGCGCTGTCACGATCGGACCTCGACGCCGACGATCCGCGCGTTTCGTTCGGCGCGTCAATTGCCGGCGGGTCGGACGAGCTGTCGCTCACGGTCACCGCGCCGACCGGCCCGCAAGCAACCGCGCTCGCGCGGGACTGGGCAACAGTGCTCACCAAGGCGCGCATCGCGGAGGCGAAGACGCAGATCCGCGCGCAGCAGCACGCCCTCGCGGTGCAGGTGAGGGCGCTTCACGAGCAGTTGCGGAGCGTCGACCACCAGCTCGCGACCCTGCTCCCCGACGAGTACGGCGACGTAGAGCGATTCGATTCGCCGAGCCCCCGCTTCCCGGGGCGCGAACAGGGCGGACCTCCACCGGTGCCCGAAAACGGCACGCCGAAGGCCCTCAACCTCGCGTTCGAGCGCATCCAGATCCTGGAGAAGCTCGACGTCCTGAGCAACCAGGCGGCGACCCTGCGCATCAGCGTCGTCAAGCCCGACGTCTACGCGACGGTCGTCTCGCAGTCGCGGGCGGTGCGGATCGAGTCTGACGAGTCGAACACCTCGACCGGGCTCATCGCGGGCGGGTTGCTGCTCGCCGGGGTCGTGCTCGCGGGCACGGCGTTGCTGCTCGGCCGGCGGAGCCGGAGGCGTCAGGCGTCGTAGTGGCGGATCTCGATCAGGTGCTGATTCGGGTCGAAGAAGTACACCGCCTTGCCCGGACCGTGCGCGCCCGGTTCGTCTCCCGGGCCCTGCATGTTGCCGACCGCGTGGAACGAGTCGCCGTACGGGATGCCCGCCGCCTTCACTCGTTCGAACGCGGTGTCGAACTCGGGGCGCGGCAACGCGAACGCGAGGTGCACTCCCCCTTCGGTACCCCACGGGGCGAGTTGGAGCGTGAGGTCGGGAGTGACGCGGATCACCGAGAACGGCTCCTGCACAGCCTCAAAGGTGCACCCCAAGATCTTCGTGAAGAACGTGATGCTCGCGTCGAGGTCGGCGACCGGAAGGATCATGTGGTCGAGCTGCATCGACATGCGCGAAAGCGTAGTAACCCCGATCTATGGTCGGCGAGATCGTCGCGGACGATCATGCCGAAGGGGTACACATGGCAACTGCCGAAGAAGTGCGCGACGCGCTGCTCGAGCGCATCGCCTACCACACGATCAGTGCCGACGCGAGCGAGGTACTCACGCTCGCCAAGGCGTACAACCTGCTCGTCGAAGACGAAGGCGACGATGACGAAGAGGACGACGAAGACGACGACGAGTGACCGCGGGACCTCGCGGTGACACCTGACGAGATGAAGGCGCTCGTGCGGCGCCACATCGAGACGGGCTTCAATCTCGGCGACTGGAACGTGTGCGAGACCACGCTCGCCGACGACTACACCGCGCGGTACGGCGCCGAGGGCAAGGCCAACGTCGGCCGCGACCACTACGTCATGGTCTGCAAGATGCTGCGCAAGTCGTTTCCCGACGTCGCGATCACCATCGAAGACCTCGTCGCCGAAGACGACAAGATCGTCAACCGCTACATCGAGCGGGGCACGCTGACCGGCAAGACGTTCCTCGGCATCGAACCCGCCGGGCAGCGCTACGAGAAGCCGGGGACCACGATCTACCGCGTTGCGGACGGCCGCCTCGCGGAATCATGGGGCGTAGAGGACACGCTCGGCTGGTTCCGGCAACTCGGCAAGTACACCGAGTAGTTCGGACGAGCAGGTAGATCACGCCAGCAGGTCGGTCAGGCGCTCGACGAGCGCCTCCGGGTACACGCGGTCGTCAGTGGCCGCGAGCTCGGCGACACTCCACCAGCGGTGTTCGAGCACCGATCGGTGCTCGATCTCGGTCCACTCGTCTTTCACGACGGCGAAGCGATCGGCGCGCACACAGAAGAAGTGCTCGGTCTGGTCGAAGAAGTTCTCCTCGAACGCGAACTCGACGCGCCGCTCGAAGAGCCGCGGCCCGACGTCATCCACGACGAGCCCGGTCTCCTCGCGCAGCTCGCGGCGCGCGGCGTCCTCGACGGACTCGCCCGGCTCGACACCACCGCCGGGAACGATCCACCACGTGCCTTCTTCCGGCCGCGCGGGGTCGTAGCCGCGGAACATCAACAGACATCCGTCGCGATCGATCACGAAGATGCGAGCGGAGACGCGCTTGGTCGCGGTCACACCGGGACCGAGCGCACCGCGTTCCAGGTCGCTTCGACCGCGGCGACGATCGTGGGGATCGCGTCGCGCACCGCGTCGGCGTCCGCTGCGAGCCAGGGAGCGTTCGCGACGTCGACACCACCACGCACAACCAGGTCCTCGAAGGCATTGAGCTCGCCGGCCAGCCAACCGGTCGGGTCGGTCCGGATGCCGTCGGGCCAGAGACGATCCGTGGGCTCGACACCGTCGAAGTGCGAGTGGAAGTGCGCGCTCAGGAGGTTCCCCGGCGGCGAAGTCAACTGATCGAACAGGTCGGCGCGGAACAGCGGGTGGTCGATCACGAAACGCTGCGCGGCCGCATAGGAACCGCGGTGCGCTTCGTCCGCCAGCAGCCGGACCTCTACCCGAGCACCGCGCTCGGGCGGATCGACCGGCTCGCTCCACGGGAACACGATCACCGCCACACCCTCGAACACGAACGCCTGCAGCATCGGAACTCCCCTCGACCCGGGCCACGGTACGCGTCGTCCGGGATGCCCGCGTCAAATATCAAACGACGGGCCGCTGGTAAAGACTCGTTCGCCATTCCCACAAGGTTCCGTCGGGGCGCGTGTACGCGCCCTCGAGATCGCGGCAGTGCACGAAGCCGGCCGCTTCGTAATAGGTGCGTAGTGGCGCGTTGTCGCTGATGACGTCGAGCCGCAGCCAGTCGCGGCCGCGCGCCCGGACCTGCTCGCTCGCCCAGTCGAGCAACTGGTGGCCGATCCCTCGACCCGCATGCGAGCGCCGAACCGCGACGCGGTGCACGTAGCCGGCATCGGGCTCGGCGTTCCCCCAGAAGGTCTCGTCGGTCCACTGCAACGTGATGGTGGCGATCACGACACCGTCGGCCTCGGCGAGATAGAGATCGCCATTGGACGCCGACCTCGAGATGAGCCGCGGTGAGAATCGCGCGGGCCAGTTCGTGTAGCCGCGCGCGGTCATCCATTCCGCGGCCGCGGACAGGAGGTCCAGTACTTCGTCGACTTCGTCGAGCGAAGCGGATCGAACGGAGAGTTCGGGAGTCGCGTGGAGCAGCGTATCGGCGCGCGGAAACGCGCCGGCTACTTGACCTTGACGGTTCCCGAGACCGGCGAGAGTGGGCTCCAACCGTTCTTGTTATGCGCCTCGACCTTGAACTGATAGTTCTTGCCGTTCTTCAAACCCGCGAGCACTTGGCTCACCTTCGTCGACTTGAACAATCGCGGCGGTTGTGTCGTGCCGGAGACGAACGGCGTGACGCGATAGCCGTCGATCGCGGCGCCGTTGTTCTTCGGCGTCTTCCACTTCACCGTCGCCTTGTTGTCGCCGGCTACCGCGGACGGTTTCGCGGGAGCAGTCGGCACGCCGACCTTCACCGAAGCGGAACGCGCGGAGTACTGGCTCCAGCCCACGGTGTTCTTGGCGGAGACCTTGAACGTGTAGTCCTTGCCCTGCTTCAACCCGACGATGATCTGGGTCGTGCGGTCCGACTTGAACACGTTGACCGCCAGCGCGACTTCCTTGTGGTACGCGATGATCTGGTAGGCGTTCACCTTGTGCCCACCGTTGCTGTACGGCGGTTGCCACGTGACCACTGCGCTCTTGTTGCCGGGTACCGCCTTCACGGCCTTCGGCGCCGACGGCACTCCCGGCACCGCGCTGACCGGTTCGGGTACCGCGACGAGGGCGCACGCGGCCAAGACGACAGCCGCGACGACAGCCCTCAGCCTCGGCACCCCTACGTTTTGCACCGCCAGTCCACCCCCGCGCGGACGTGAGCCATCCACGACACCCGGCTACACGGTAGGCGGCGATGCCCGCCTGAGCAATGCAGCAGAGGGTGCAAATTCGCGGAAACGGGCTGGTCAGAGCCCCGAAAGTCCGCCGTCGACCGCGAGGAGCTGCCCCGTGATGTAGCTCGCGTCGTCACTCAGGAGGAACACGACCGGGGCCGCCACCTCCCACGCCGTTCCCTGGCGGCCGAGCGGAACCGGCGTGCGGCCGCGGCTCGGGCGGCCTTCGGTGGCGCGCCGCCCGAGCGGTGTGTCGATCAAGCCCGGCGCGATCACGTTGGCCCGCACGCCGAGGCGCGACCCTTCGAGTGCGACGTGGCGCATCAGCCCCGCGAGCGCGGCCTTCGAGGTGTCGTACGCCGGAATGCGGGTTCCCGCCTTGAGCCCGGCGATCGACGAGACGAACACGATCGCACCGCCGTCGGTCATTCGGGGCAGCGCGGCGCGACACAACAAGAAGTGCGCGCGCACGTTGACTGCGAACACGCCGTCCCACTCGGCAACCGAAGTGCCGTCGAGCCCGCGCCCTTCGCCGATGCCGACGTTGCATACGAGACCGTCGATCCCGCCGAGCGCGTCGAACGACTCGGCAACGACGCGTTCGCACGCGGACTCGTCGGCGACGTCGCCGACGACGACTTGGGCTGTCCCGCCCGCCTCCGCGACGAGGCGTGCGGTCTCCTGCGCGGCGTCGGCGTCGCGATCGACGCATGCGACCGCGGCCCCTTCCCGCGCCGCGAGCACCGAGATCGCCCGACCGTTGCCGATCGGGGCGTCGGGGTCCTTCGAGCGACGCGTGCCCGCACCTACGACAACGATGCGGCGACCCGCGAGGCGCTCCGCCATCAGGCGCCGATCGTGACCGGCAGTGATGCCGGGCTCCGGCCGAGTACCTGCCGCCATTCGACCGTTGCGAGATCCATTGCGGCTTCGGGTTGGGGGCCGGCAACGAACACTTCCCGCACGGCTTCTTCGAGTGTCATCCTCGCGAGCGCCGCGCCGAGGCAGTAGTGCGTCCCGATCCCGAACGACATCAGTCGAGGGACGTCCGGCTGCGTGAACCGCCGGACGTCGACGGTGTCGGGATCGGTCCACACTCCCGGCTCACGATTCGCGGCCGCGGTCGAGAGCATGAGCATCGTTCCGGCGGGAAGCTCTTCGTCGCCGACCGCGATCGGTTCGGTGGGTGTCCGCGGTATTGCCGAGATGCTCGGTTCGAACCGCATCGTTTCTTCGACGGCCTGCGGAATCAGCTCGGGATCGTCGGCCAGGACGTTCGCCTGGTCCGGGTAGCGCAGCAGCGTGAGGAAGGTGCAGCCAAGCTGGCTTCCCGTCGTGTCGTGGCCGCCGACAATCAGGTTGCCGACCATCGTGCGTACCTCGTCGTGGGTGAGCCGCTCACCGTCGACCTCCGCGATCACGAGCGCGCTCACGAGGTCGTCGCCGGGCGAAACCCGGACCTGCTCGAGGAGATCGTCGAGGTACTCGTCGAGCTTCGCCAACGCGATCGTCGCCGCGTCGGCCTGCTCGGGCGTGACGAACCCGAAGATCGAGCTCAGCGCGCCCGCCCAGTCGACGAACCGCTCGACATCGCCGTCGGGGACGCCGATCAGTCGGCAGATCACCCGCAAGGGAAGCGTGGTCGCCGCGGCGACGAGGTCGCCACCGCCGTCCGCGCGCAGCGGATCGAACGCTTCCGACGCCATCTCGGATGCGCTCGTACGGATCGCGGCGACCGACCGCGGCGTGAATGCCTTCTGCACGAGTGATCGCAAGCGGCGGTGCACGACACCCTCGTTGGTGAACATGAGTTGGCTGTACCAATCGCGCAGCGGACCCTCGGTAATTCCCGACACGTCGAAGTTGCCGAGACCCACACCGTGCATTCGGGAATCGCGAAGGAGCGCCTCGACATCGGCGTGGCGCAGCGCGATGACGACGCCCGTTTCGGGATGGCGGGCGAGCGGCCCGGCGAGCGCGGCCTTGCGGAGCACCGCATGCAGCTCGTCACCGAACGAGGCCAGGAGGTCATCCACGCACGTCCCTCTCTGCGAATAGCCGGTCGGGACACGAAACGTAACCGAGGACTAGGTTTCGACACATGGGTGAGAGCATCGAATTCGCAAGCAATGGCGGCACGGCCGGCGGCTACTTGGCCCGACCTTCCGGAGGATCGGGGCCCGGGGTCGTCGTGGCCCAAGAGTGGTGGGGACTCAACCCCGGCATCAAGGAGATGGCGGATCGCCTCGCCGCCGACGGGTTCGTCGCCTTGGTCCCCGACCTCTACCACGGTGAGCTCGCGGGTCACGACGAGATGGACAAAGCCGCCGCGCTCATGACCAAGCTCCCACCCGATCGCGCCGCGCGCGACATGAGCGGCGCCGTCGACTACCTCGCCGCGAACGATGCGGTCACCGGCAACGGCCTCGGGGTCGTCGGATTCTGTATGGGCGGCATGCTCTCGTTCCTGCTCGCGGCCGGGCGCCCCGACAAGATCAAGGCGGCCGTTCCGTTCTACGGATTCCCGCAGGGCGACATGGAACCCGATTGGTCGCAGCTGCAAGCCGTCGTGCGCGGGCACATGGCCGAGAACGACGACTTCTTCGGACCCGACGCGGCACGCGCGCTCGAGACCAAGTTGCAGGGGCTCGGCAAGGACGTGACCCTCACCGTTCATCCGGGCACCGGTCACGCGTTCATGGGACCCCACAACGCGATGGGAACTCTCGACGAAGCGCTCGCGGCGAAGATCTGGCCCGAGGTCGTCGCGTTCCTGCACCAACAGCTGGGCTGACGACGCGCACGACCCGAGCACTCTCGGCTACGACACTCGCGGCGGTCGCAGGCCTCCACCTCGCGTGGGGCTTCGGCTCGTCGTTCCCGTTCCGCACGCGATCCGACCTCGCCGACGCGGTCGCCGGAACCCAGGATGTCCCGCCGCCGAGCGCATGCTTCGCGGTGGCGGCCGCGCTCGTGGTCGCGAGCGGGGTGGTTGCGGATGTTCCCCTCGGGCCGCGCTTCATCCGCCGCACGGGTCGGTACACGGTCGCCGCCGTGCTCGCCGTCCGCGGACTTGCCGGCAGCTGCGGCCGCACCGATCTGCTGGTGCCGGGTAGCTCGTCACCGAGGTTTCGGCGGCTCGATCAGCGCTACTACTCGCCGCTGTGCCTCGCGCTCGCGGCGAGCGCGGTCAACGGACGATGACCGTCTTGGCGTTGAGGTCGGCGAGGGCGTCGGGGGCGTCGTCCCACTGCACGGTCGCGGTCGTGACGAGCTCGGGGTGCAGGCGTCCGGACTGAATCAGATCGAGCACGTGCGGAATCGCGGAACGGGCGTTGACTCGTCCGGTTCTGAAGACGACGCCGCGCGTGTACATGTCGAGCATCGGGAGCGCGGTCTCGTTCGAGAAGTAGATCGCGGTCGACGTGCAGGTCCCTTCGGGCTCGGTCGATCGCAACGCGCTCTGGAGGCCGGCGCCGTCGCTGCTGTGATCGACCGTGATCGGATAACGGCCGAGACGGCTCCCGTCGGGGGTGCGTTCGATCGGGTTGGCGCCGAGCCGCTCCGCGACCGCGAGACGACGCGGATCGGTGTCGACGTAGTCGACCTGCGTGCTGTCGAGCGCCACTGCGACCGCGACGCCGTACAACGCGACGTCGCCGGCGCCGCCGATGACGAGCACGGGAGCTCCCGGTCTGCGTTCGAGCTCGGGCGCAACTGATCGCCAGCCGTCGGGAACATTGTCGGAAACGCTGGCCACCGACGCGGGCTCCATGCCCGCGGGAAGCGCGACCAACATCGCGTCGGCGTACGGAACGAGCACGCAGTCACTCAGCGCGCCACCCCATTCGCGGCGCGCGATCGGAGCCATGCCGTAGGCCGCGCCCGCGCCCGCCGTCGCACAGCTCGCGGTAAGACCGCGGCGGCACCATTCGCAGGTCCCGCAACTCACTTGGAAGGGCACGATCACCCGGTCGCCGGCTCGAACGCTCGCGACCGCTTCGCCGACTTCGAGCACGTCGGCGACAAACTCGTGACCGAAGGCAAACGGACCGGGCAACGGCGCGCGCCCCGACATGACCGCGGCGTCGAGGTCGCAGGTGGCAACTGCGATCGGACGCACGAGCGCGGCGTCACCGGTCGAGCATTCGGGAGTGGGCACGTCCTCCCACTCGAGGCGGTGCGCGCCCGTGTAGGTCAGCTGCTGCATCACAAATCCTTCTGGAAGAACATCTGCGAGTGCCCGCGGGGAGTCTCGAGCGTCCGGCCGACCTCGGTGTAACCGCGGCTTCGGTAGAGGTCCGGCGCCTGGAACGAGTGGGTGTCGAGCGAGATCGTGGTGCAGCCGCGGCGGCGCGCTTCGTCCTCGGCTGCGGCGAGGAGCCGCGAACCGAGACCGTGGCCGCGCATCGCTTCCGCGACCCACAAATAGTCGATGCCGGCGTATCCACCCCACGTGAATCCGTCGATCCCCGCGACAAGTTCGCCGCCTTCCCGGATGAAGCACGACAGCGCGTGGCCGTCGCGATATCCGGTCGCATCGAAGTTGTACTGGTGGAGCGCCTCGCGCAGCGCGGCGACGTCGGCATCCGACGCAACGTCGGCGATCACGATGTCGAAATCGCTCACCCGCCGAAGCTATCCCGAACCTTTGACGAGGATCGGTGCCGTCAAGCGCCACTTTTCCTCATCGAAACGCGCTGTGACCCTCGTCAGGCGTTCTGGTCGGCAGTGAAGCGACCGCGCAGTCCGCCGCGGACCCGAAGCGCGAAGTTGGCGTTCTCCGTCACAGTGCCCTCGATCGTGACGTTCCCGCGCCGCGCGAGCGCGGGCACGACCGCGTTCATCTCGGCCAGCGCGAGGTGCTGGCCGATACAACCACGCGGGCCGAGCCCGAACGGGATCAGCGCGCGCTGCTGCTCCTTGCCGCCATCGTCGTGACGCGAGGGGTCGAAGCGCAACGGGTCCGGCCACGTCCCGGAGTCGCGGTTGATCCCCCGAATATTGACCGTCGCGACCTGGCCTCGACGCACACGGGTGGTCAAACCGCCGGCTGCGATAGACACGCCGGCCTTCGTCGGCGTCCGCGGGATGCCCCACACCGCGGGAGTCAGGCGCAGGGACTCGTTGACGAACGACTGCGTGTAGCAGTCGGGTTGCTCGCGCACCTTTGCCCACTCGCGAGGCGACTGGGCCGCGTGCACGAGCACCCACGACAGCGCGGCCGCGGTGGTCTCGTTGCCGGCCATGAAGAGCCCGAGCACGTGACCGCGTAGCTCTTCCGGCTCGAACGCGCGCCCCGACGGGCGGGCGCCGAGCAGCGCGCCGAGGACATCGTCGTCCGGAGTCGCGCCTTTGGCCCGCGCGATCACTTCGTCGGCGTAGTCGTAGAGCACCACGCGCTCGCGTTTCATCGCCTGCGCGTGCCCACCGAAGGCAATCGGCAGGAAGCCGGTCGGCTCTCCCATGCGCTTCCCGACCCACCCCACCACGTCGCGCTGATGGCGCGCGATCTCCTCGGCGCGCGCCGCGTCGAGCCGGTCTCCGAGGAGCATCCACGCCGCGAGCACGAGCGCGATGCGACCCATCGCGAGGTCGAGGTCGATCGCGTCGTCGAGCGCGATGGCGCGGATCTCGTCGTCGACGATCGCGTCGACCTCCGAGAGACGCGCTTCGAGTGCCTTCCGGCGAAACGCCGGCGCGACGAACGGCTGCACCTTCGCCCAGTTCTTGTCCGACTGGGTGAACAGGTTCTCGCCGACGCCGACGCGCATCGGAACCACAGCCGTCGGCGGGCGCGTCCACGCAGTCGCGTCGCTCACCAACATGCTCCGCGCCGCTTCGGCGTCGGTGACCACCCACACCTTCACGGGTCCCATGCGCAGCGACACGAGCGGACCGAGCGCCGCGGCTTCGTCGAGCCAACGCAACCGGTCGGCGTCGAACAGCCGCAGCGCCTTGATCATCGAACGATGGACCTTGATCGACGGTGGCGTCTCCACACGGTCCCCCTCGCGAGGCGGTGGCCCACCCTCCCACGCTTGCGGCGAGTTACAGCAATCGGACGTGCAACTGGGCCCAGCCCGCGTCGGGGACGTCGACCATGAGCTCCCACATCCCGGTCACGGCGTCGTGCGCGGGAATGATCTCCGACGATCCGCCGACGGGCGACCACGCGCGGGCGCCGATCGGGCGCCGCGACCACCCGACGACGCGCACTCGCTCCCCCGCGCCGAGCACGGTCACGGTCATGCCCTCTTCGCGTTCGACGACGTCGGCGATGCGGGCGTCCCCTGCGGACGCGTACAACCCGGGATCGCCGATGACCGCGACCCCGCCCGCGAGCACCGGAGCCAGCACGCGGTAGTCCCAACCCGCGGGATCGAGCGCCACCTCGTACGCGCTGTCTGCGTCGAGCACCTCGACGCTCCGGGTCCTCCAGTCGAACGCGACGACCGAGCCGGTTGGCGCATCCTCGCCGAGATCCGACAACGCGACCCGCACCTCGTGCGGTTGTTTGTCGAAGCCGACGTTGCACACCACCGCGTAGCCCCACCGACCGGCCGAGTGCTGCGTGTGTGCGCTCCCGACGAGCAGTGCACCCGACCACACCGGCGCCGAGAATGCCGCTCCGTCGGTCGCGGCAATCGGGACGTCGGGGCGAACGAGCACACCGTCGGCCCGGCACGTCCGGCGGATCAGGTCGACGTCGGCCTCACCGACGCGGTCGCCGATACCGACCGGCCCGGCCGACAGCGCGGACAGCAACGCCTCGACCTCGCTCGTCTCGGAACCGCCCGCGGAATGGAACACGTCCTTGTACGGCCATAGCCCGAGTGCGCGGGCCATGACGTTTGTGTGCAGGAACCAGGCCCACAACACCTCGGGCCCGACCAGGTATCCCTTTCCAGCACATTGGGATCCTAAGCTTAGAATTCCACGTGGACAAGTTGTCGC